>Ga0310121_10001916_pt1 | contig 20471 bp, 25 predicted proteins | sample CB27_Tmax_986_MG_FD_203504 | JGI IMG/M metagenome (GOLD analysis project Ga0310121, IMG submission 203504) | Marine microbial communities from Western Arctic Ocean, Canada - CB27_Tmax_986 | ecosystem: Environmental > Aquatic > Marine > Oceanic | place: Canada: Western Arctic Ocean | collected...
CGTCAGCGTTTTTCAGGTCACGTCGCCGCTGCACGACGGTGCGGTCATCGTCCAGGAGGATCGAGTCGCCGCCGCGGCCTGCTTTCTGCCGTTAACCGTGAATCCGCGTCTGGGTCGAGACCTCGGCACGCGGCACCGGGCGGCGATCGGCGCGACGGAGGAGAGTGACGCCGTGGCGGTGGTGGTGTCCGAGGAGACCGGGCAGATTGCGCTGGCGGTTCATGGCCGGATCGAGCGAGACCTGAGCTCAGACGAGCTTCGCTCGCGGCTGCAGGAGCTGGGCGTTCACCTTCGCGACACGGCACCGAACAGTGAGGCCTCGGTGGCATGAGTGTGCACCTGTTTCGCCATTTCTGGCTAAAGCTCCTGTCGCTGGGGCTGGCGATCGTGCTCTGGCTCGCGATTGCCGGGGATCCGCTCGTCGAGCGCGGACTGCGTGCGCCGCTGGAATATCAGAACGTGCCGGACGGGTTGGCCTTGGTCGGGACAGGGCCGAGTACGATCGACGTCCGGGTTCGCGGATCCTCGGCGCTCCTCGCGGGGCTCAGCGCCAGTGACGTAGTGGCCGTCCTCGACCTCGGGGCGGCCCGGTCCGGCCGGCGCCTCTTTCATCTGTCGCCGGCCGAGGTGCGGGCACCCTTCGGCGTGGAGATCGCGCAGGTCTCGCCGTCGACCATCCCGCTGACACTCGAGCGCTCTGGTCGTCGATTCGTGCCGATCGAACCGGTCGTCGAGGGCACACCGGCGCCGGGGTACGTCATCGTCAACGTGTCCACGTTACCGGCCAGCGTGGAGGTCGAGGGACCGGTCAGCCGGTTGGCGGATCTCGCGGTCGCCATCACCGAGCCGGTGCAGGTGACCGACGCGACGGAGACCGTCGAGGCAGAGGTTAGCGTTGGCGTGTCGGACGACGCGTTGCGTTTGGCGCAAGCCGGCACGGCGACGGTCATCGTGCAGATCGAAACGGGAGATCTGCAGCAAGTCAGCCGTCGGGTGACCGTCGCGTTCAGGAACCTGGTCTCGGAAAGACGGGCGACGCCCACCGATTCGACCGTGACGGTGCGCGCGAGCGGTTCGCGTCAAGCGCTCGACGGCTTTCGCGCCGACCTGATCGACGCCTTCGTCGACCTTGCCGGCCTGGACGCCGGCCGTTACACTGTACCGGTTCACGTCGGACTCGGCCCGGAGCTCGAGGTCGAGGCCGTCGAGCCTGCCATGCTCGAGATTGAGATTCGCTGAGGCGGCTGCCGGACGGCCCTCCGCATCGCTTCGTTCCATGACACCACGGTTGTTCGGCACTGACGGCATTCGGGGAGCCGCCGGGACCTTTCCCCTCGACCCGCCGACGGTCGCCCGCATCGGCGCGGCGCTCGTCAGGGCCTGGCCGGCTGGCGCCCCGCCGCCCGCCATCATCGTCGGTCGCGATACTCGAGAGTCCGGCGTGTGGATCGAACACGCGTTGGCCGAAGGTGCGACATCCCAAGGGGCGAGCGTGACGAGCGTCGGCGTGGCGCCCACGCCGGCCGTCGCGTATTTGGCTGCGTCGGCCCGGTTCGGGCTTGGTGTCGTCGTGTCCGCGTCCCATAATCCGTACGCCGACAACGGCATCAAGGTGTTCGACGCCGACGGCGTTAAGTTCGATGACCGTCGGGAAGACGAACTGAGCCGCGTCATCCTCGACGAGAGCTGGTCCGTGGCGACCGGGTCTCTCGAGATGACGGCCGATCCGGCCTTACTCGACCGCTATCTCGATCACCTGCGCGACATTCTGCCCGATCCGTCGCCGCTCGGGCCGATGCGCCTCGGCATCGACTGTGCGAACGGCGCGACCTCCCGCGTTGCGTCCCATCTGTTTCGGGGATTGGGGTTCGACGTCCAGGCCATCGGCTGCGAGCCGGACGGCCGCAACATCAACGACGATTGCGGGTCGACGCACCCGGAGCGGCTCGCCCAGCTCGTGACGACTCGGCGGTGCCGGATGGGTGTCGCCTTCGATGGCGACGGCGATCGAGTCACCTTCGTCGATGCCGAGGGGCGCATTGTGGATGGTGACGCGGTCCTCTTTGTGTGCGCGAGAGATCTGCAGCGTCAGGGACAGCTCCGTGGGAACGCGATCGTGGCGACGGTTATGAGCAACGTCGGATTGGAGATGGCGCTGCGGGCGCTCGGCGTCGACCTGGCGCGTTGCGCCGTTGGCGACAAGCACGTCGTCGAACTGCTGCGTGCGCGTCAGCTGGCGCTGGGGGGCGAACAATCTGGACATGTCATTTTCCCCGACGTGATGCCCACCGGGGACGGGTTGGTGACGACGCTCATGGTCCTTCGCGCGGTGGCTGCCAGTGGTCGCAGCCTGGGTGAGCTGGCCGCCGACCTGACCGTCTATCCACAGGTGCTCGTCAACGTGCGCGTGCGCGAGAAAGCGGACCTCCAATCGGTGCCGGCCGTCGCGGCGACTGTACGCGACGTGGAGGCGCGGCTCGAAGGCCAGGGGCGTCTCCTGGTCCGGTATTCGGGAACGGAGCCGCTGCTGCGGATCATGCTCGAAGGGCGCAACCAGGACGCCATCGACGCCTGGGCCGAGGAGATCGCCGCCGTCGTGCGGCGTGAGCTCGGGTAGCCGCTCAAGGTTCTGGTGGACCTGTTCTTCGTGTGGTACAACTTCTGTCTGGTTCACCAGACCTTGCGGATGGCGCCCGCGATGGAAGCTGGCTGGACGGACCATATCTGGACGGTTCAAGAACTGCTAACTAAACCCTAACCAATGTGACAAAAACTCAGGCGACAGTCGCCAAGGCATCAGGGATGCGGGTGAAGGTCTGCCGCGTGGCGACGTCGTCCCGGAGGCGCAGCCGCATCCGGCCTCCCGGGCGTACCAGTTGCGCCGCGCGATGAAACAGCACGAAGCGGAGCGTTTGCACGGTCTGCAGCAGATGCGGCACCGTGCGTTTGCGCGACCCCGGGCGGCGCGCCGCCCGGGTCTCGATCTGGAAGTTCGTCAGCAGGTTGTGAACCAGGACGATCAGCTGCTGCCAGGCTCTGTTGGCCGCATACGCCATGGTCGGGATCGTGTGGAAGGCCCAGCCGCTCTTGAGTTGCGCGATGGTCTTCTCCTGATTCCCGCGGCCACAGGCGAACCACCAGAGGTTGCGCAGCGTCAAGTCGAGATTGCTGGTCACCGGCGAGTAGTCGTAATGCCCATCGGCGGGGTCAAACAGGTCGAGCTGATAGGGCTTCGTTGTGCGATGGCGCACCTGCTTCCGGTAGATCGCCACCCACACCGGGCGGCCCCAGAGCGTCGCCGCCTGGGGGACGACGAAGCCGGTGATGCCGGGCGCGACCGGGCGCCAGGTCGGCTGGGCGCGGATGTACTGCTGCAGATCCAGCCATCGGTAGAACGGCACCTTGATGGCGTAGCCCGCTCCGCGCCCCGCGAGCCAGTGCAGTACATCCCGCCGGAAAAAGGCCCCATCCATGCGAAACCGCACCCGCCCGCCGGCCGGCCGGAGCGCCGGCAGCTGCGCCCACAGGGCGCGCAGAAACGGCAGCCCGGATTTCCCGTCGTGGACGTTCCCAGACCGATTCTTCACGCGCAGGATGTGCGTGGTCTCGGCCAAGTGCGCCAGGATCGGGTAATAGCTGGGCACTTTCCGGAGTCGCGGTGCGATGAAGCGTGAAGCGCTCGTCTTTCTCGTGTCTGGCACCTGTTTCGGGTTGATCATCGGATGGGTGCTGGGGAGCCAGCGGGCACCGGACGGCCAGGCCGCCGTGCCCGCAGCGGCGCAGCCGGCCCCAACGGAGTCGGCCACCGCCGTGCCGCCGCCACCACCACCAGATCAGGCACGCGTCGAGGAACTCATGGCGGTGGCCGAGCGCGATCCATCCGACGCGGCGGCGCGCGCCACGCTGGGCGACCTGTTCTTCGACGCCGAGCGCTTTCAGGATGCCATCGCCTGGTACGAGGCGGCGCTGGCGCTCGACGCGCAAGATGTGAACGTCAGCACCGACCTCGGAGTGAGCTACTACTACACGAATCAGCCTGACCGCGCCCTCGATCAGTTTGCACATTCGCTCGAGGTCGACCCAGAGCACATCAAGACGACGCTGAACATGGGGATCGTGCGCGCGTTCGGGAAGCAGGATCTTGCGGGGGCGGCAGATGCCTGGGAGCAGGTCATCCGGCTCGCGCCGGACAGCCCCGAAGGGCGCGCGGCACGGCAGGCGCTCGACAGTCTTCAATCGGCGCACGCCGCCGAGGTGGGGGCGACCGGCGCGCCGAACGAGTAAGCCGCGTCGGTTCGGCGCGTTTCATCGGGTGACGGCGATGTGGATTGGCTGGTTCCTGCGAATTCTCCTGATCGCCTTCCTCGTCCGCTCGGTGTGGCGGTTTCTGGCGGGCGTCGTGGAAGGGGCGTCCGGTCCGCGGAAGACGCTGCCGAAGAGTGTGCGGTTGGTGCGCGATCCGGTCTGCGGCACCTACGTGACCCGATCGGGAGCCGTCATGTTAAAACAGGGTGGCCATGTCGAATATTTCTGCTCTGACACGTGCCGGCAGCGGTTTTCCTCCCGTTGACCATGCAGCCTGAAGAGCGCATTCGCGCCGAGATCGTCGAAGTCGGGCGGCGCCTCCACGAGCGTGGCTATGTCGCTGCGAACGACGGGAACATCAGCGTCAGACTCGACGACAAGCGGCTCCTAACGACACCAACCGGCGTGTCGAAGGGCTTCATGACCCCTGACATGATGGTCATGACGGACATGCGGGGCACGCAGCTCGCCGGCGATCGGAAGGCCTCGTCCGAGTTGCTCATGCACTTGGCGGTGTACGAGCAGCGACCGGAGATTCGCGCCGTCGTGCACGCGCACCCGCCGACGGCGACGGGCTTCGCGGTTGCCGGAATCCCGCTCGACCGCGCCGTGCTGGCGGAAGTCGTCGTAACGCTGGGTAGCATTCCGATCGCTGGCTACGGCACGCCCTCGACGGTGGAGCTGGCGGACGCCGTCAGGAAAGACATTGCGACCTACGACGGACTGCTGCTCGCCAATCACGGCGCGTTGACGATCGCCCAGGAGCTGTTCGCGGCGTACTACCGGATGGAGACGGTCGAGCACTTCGCCCGGATCAGCCTCGTGGCGCGATTGCTCGGCCGTGAACGCGTGCTGTCCAGAGAAGAAGTTCTTCGGCTGCAGGAGCTGCGTGAGACGTACGGTATCGCGGCACCGGCGCCGATCTGCGCCTTTGACGAGTCGTCTGGTGAAGGCGCCGATTGTCAGGTCGTTCAGGCCCCCTCGTCGCCAGACGCGCGGCTGGTCGACGATCGGTCCCCGACGCGCGTGCCCGAGGAGGTAGGCAGCGGTGGGGAAATTCGACTAACATACCGCGAGCTGACGGCGCTCATCGAGGACGCTGTCAAGGTTTTGAAATAGCAACGACCCTGACCGAGGGCAGTAAAGTGATTCGCCGCGCCCCAGCGCCTCGAGCGCGGGCAGGCGCGAGCGCGTGGGAGGAGAGCATGGGCGAAGCACTAGGGATGATCGAGACAAAGGGGTTGGTGGCGATGATCGAAGCGGCCGACGCCATGGTCAAGGCCGCGAAAGTGACGCTGGTCGGCTGGGAGAAGATCGGCGCGGGGTACGTGACGGCGATCGTGCGCGGCGATGTCGCAGCCGTGAAGGCGGCGACGGATGCGGGCGCCGCTGCGGCGCGCCGGGTCGGAGAGCTCGTGTCGGTGCACGTCATTCCGCGCCCGCACACGAATCTCGAGGATGCTCTGCCTATTGGCAAGTCGGGCAAGTGACCGCTCACGTGAATGATCGGCCGGTGGCCGTGGTGGCCGCGGCCGCGCCACGCCTTTCATGATCCTGGCCAAGATTGTCGGTACCGTCGTTGCGACGCAAAAAGACGAGCGTCTGGTGAGCAGCAAACTCCTGCTCGCCAGGCCGATCGATCCAAAGGGTAAGGAAACCGGAAGCTATCTCGTCGCGGTCGATACCGTGGACGCCGGCACTGGAGACACCGTCCTGATCGTGAGCGGAAGCTCGGCGCGCATGGCGGCCGGGCTCAAGGATTGCCCGGTCGATGCGGCGGTCGTCGGCGTCGTCGACGCGATCGAGACGAAGGCTTAGCTGCTAACCGGCTGGGAACGACGATGCAACTCGCGAAGGTCATCGGCGAGGTCGTGGCGAGCTGCAAGGACCCGAACCTCACGGGGCAGAAGCTGCTGCTCGTGCAGCCGATCGATTCGGACCGAAAGCCGGTGGGGCGGGTGCTCGTGGCCGTCGATTCCGTGGGCGCCGGCGCCGGCGAGGACGTGTTCGTCGTGCGCGGGCGCGAGGCCTCATTTCCGTTTCTCCCCGCCCAGGTGCCGACCGATCTGAACATTGTCGGCATCGTCGATCACTGGACGACAGCTGACGGGCATTGACCATGCAGCTGGCGCGCGTGATTGGGACAGTCGTCTCGACCCAGAAGCACGAGGCGCTGACCGGCGCGAAGCTGCTGCTCGTCGAGCCCTTGGTCCTCGGGGATGAGCGGGCCGGGCTGTGCCTGCTCGCCATCGACTCGGTCGGCGCCGGCGTGGGCGAGCGGGTCCTGATCGTGCTCGAAGGGCGCGCGGCCAGTCAGGCGCTCCGCATACCTCTCGCACCGGTCGATGCGGCCATCATCGGCATCGTCGATGACATCGAGATGACATGACGCGCGCGGAGTCCGCCGAGATGTTGACGCGAGACGACGTCCGCAGGGTCGCCCGGCACCTCACGACGGCATCCGTGGTCGGCCGTCATCCGAGCCACGTCCGGTTCACCCTGCGGTCAGGCGCCTCTGACGGCCACGCGTGCCTGATCGAGCCGACCGTTAACTGCGTTGGCTGCGGCTACTGCGAGTTGTTCGGCCACTAGTCTAGCAGCCCGTGGTGAAAGTCCAGCGCCGGTCGAATGCAGCCGGACTTTCACCACGGGCTGCGACCCCGCGTTCGAGTGCCCGCCATGAAACCTCTAGTACTCGTGACGAGCCGGATTCCATCGTCGGTGCTCAGCCGCCTCGACGCGATCGCCGCCGTCGACGTGGCGAAGGACGGCTTGACGCGCGAGGCCCTGTTGGACCGCGTCCGGGACAAGGCGGCGCTGGTCTCGGTCGTGACCGATTGCGTCGATGCCGATGTCATCGCGGCGGGGCAGAGTCTTCGCGTCATCGCGAACATCGCGGTGGGCTACGACAATATCGACCTCGGCGCTGCCGCCGATCGGGGCATCTCGGTCACGAACACGCCCGGTGTCCTGACCGACGCCGTCGCCGAATTGACGTGGGGGCTGATCCTCTGCGTGACCCGGCGAATCTCCGAAGGGGAGCGGCTGGTCCGTCAGCACGCGTGGAAGGGCTGGACGCTGGACTTCATGATGGGCATGGAACTCGGCGGCAAGCAGCTCGGCATTGTCGGTGCTGGACGGATTGGCCGAGCCGTGGCGGCTCGAGCGCCCGCATTCGGGATGCGGGTCGTGTTCGCCGCTCACCGGGCGAGCGGCGGTTCGCAAGACGCCGGCGGTGACGCGGCCGTCGTGCCGCTGGATCAGCTGCTCGTCTCGTCTGATGTCGTGTCGCTTCACCTTCCGCTCAGGCCGAACACGCGCCACCTGATCGATCGACGAACCCTGGCGAGAATGAAGCGTTCCGCCTATCTGATCAACACGGCGCGAGGACCGATCATCGACGAGACGGCGCTCGACTGGGCGCTCGAGGAGCGATTGATCGCGGGCGCGGCGCTGGACGTGCACGAGCACGAGCCGACGGTCCATCCTGGCTTGATGCGCTGGCCCAACGTCGTCCTCGCGCCGCATCTCGGGAGCGCCTCGCGGGAGACGCGAACGGCGATGGCCGATCTGGCCGCCCGCAACGTCGAGGCGGTCCTCGGCGGGAAAGCGCCGCTGACGCCGGTTGCGGCCGGAGACACGGTGTGAGCCCCATGGGTGGGCGCAAAACGGCATCCCAGGCACCCCGAAGGCGTGGCTCACCGTCGGTCGATGGTCGACGCGTCTCGAGCATCCTCCGGCAGCTGGCACGGGCGATTCAGCAGCTCGATGTGCCCGCCATGGAAAAGATCGCCGACGAGCACGCCGCCGATCCGTTCCGCGTCCTGATCGGCACGATGCTGTCGGCCCAGACGAAGGATGCGGTCACGCTCGCCGCGTCGACTCGGCTCTTCGACGTCGCGGCAACGCCGGCCGCGCTCGCCAAGGTTCCCGTCCGACGCATTGAGCGCCTGATCTATCCGGCGAGCTTTTATCGTCACAAGGCTGAACATGTCAGGGCGACCTGCAGACTGCTAATGACGCGTCACGGCGGCCAGGTGCCGACGGCGATGGACGAGCTCTTGACGCTCCCTGGTGTCGGGCGCAAGACAGCCAACCTCGTGTTGATCCTGGCGCACCAGAGCGCGGACAACATCTGCGTCGATACACACGTCCACCGGATTTCGAACCGCCTGGGTTGGGTCCGGACCAAGACGCCTGGTCAGACGGAGTTGGCGCTGTACGAGGTCGTGCCGCGCCGGTGGTGGCCTCAGGTCAACCGATTTCTGGTGACGTGGGGGCAGCATGTGTGCAAGCCGGTCTATCCGGCCTGCGGGCGGTGTGCAATTGCGACGCGCTGCCCGCGGGTGCACGTGACACGCGTCGGGCTCTGAGCAACGTCTGGGGCTGCTAGCCGGGCGGTGATGGCGCGGACACGTGTACGAGATCCGCGAGCTCCGGATATCGGGCCACCATCTCCGGCGAGTAATCGCCCGTGATCGGCAAGTCCAGCTCGTGTTTCAGCACGGTCGCGTTGGCCACCGCCTTCGCGGAGAAATGGTTATTGAGATACAGGTACACTGTCTTGCCGCACCGGCCGGCGGTCCGCGCCGATTCGGCGAATGGCTCGAGCTCGGCGCGGGAATACAGATAATCGTAGCGGTCCTCCGACGCCTTCGGCTGCCACCAGGCGTCCGCGTTCCGGCCGTGGAGGCGTGCGTAAGCGAACGGCGTTGCCTTGGGATCGAGGGTGTTACCGATCGACGAGGCGAATTGGGGTTCGTCAATTCGCGTCCACGCGGCACCGAATTCACCCAGGAGCGCGGCGGTGTCCCCGCGTTGGTCGCTCCAGCTGCGGTGGCGGAGCTCGACTGCGAGCGGTACGTCCTCGAACGCGTGGAGCACGGCGCCGAGATGATCGACCGCTTCCGAGTTCCGTTTGAAGCTGGCCGGGAACTGCGCGAGCACGGCTCCAAGTTTTCCGGCGGTGCAGATCGGCGCGATGCCGTCGCGAAAAGCGTGGACGTTGTCCGGGTCGACGCCCCCTGGTCGCGCGCTCGTCGGCCGCCCGGGTCCATCGCGATGGGTGAATCCCCGGAACAGCTTCACCGAGAAGACGAAACTGGACGGAGTGCGCGCGGTCCAGCGTGCCGTCATGGCCGCGCTCGGCTGCCGGTAGAACGTGGAGTTTACCTCGACGGTGTCGAAATGCTCGGCGTAGTAGGCGAGCTCGTCGAACCCCCGGCGTGCCGCCGACCCTCTGCGGGGATAGAAGACGCCGTTCCAGGTGCCGCGCCCAGACGGGTAACTCCAGCCGGCGGTGCCGACACGGATCTCCATAGGCCTACCAGCCCGCGGCCCGGCCGGCGCTGGTGACGCGTGCGTTGTCGAATTCGAAGACCACCCGTCGGCCGGCGACGAGCACGGGTCGGCGAATCAGCTTCGGCATGGATCCTCCGGTCGGCGCCCGGGTCGCACCGTTTCACCTTACAATGACAGGCGCTGTTGCGCCACCGTATCCAGCCAGCCAGCCAGCGCCGTAGGCGACGGAGATCCTGGGTGCTGACCATTAACGAAATCTTCCACTCGATTCAGGGCGAGTCCACCTACGCGGGCCGGCCCTGCGTGTTCGTCCGGCTGACCGGATGCGACCTGCGGTGCACGTGGTGCGACACGGCCTATGCGTTCCACGAGGGACGCAAGATGACCGTCGAGGCGATTGTGGCGGCCATCACGCCCTACCCCTGCCGTCTCGTGGAACTCACCGGCGGTGAGCCGCTCCTGCAGAACGACGTACATCGACTGATCGACCGTCTGATCGACGGCGGCTGGGAGGTCCTCGTCGAAACCGGAGGCCACCTGTCGACCGAGCGCCTGCCGGCGTCGGTGGTCACGATTCTGGACGTGAAGTGTCCGGCGAGCGGGGAATCCGACCGTCAGCACTGGGACAACCTGCGGCGGCTGGCGCCTCACGATCAAGTAAAATTCGTCATCCAGGATCGTGCCGACTACGAGTACGCCCGGGAGATAGTCGAGCACCAGGACCTCTCGGGCCGTTGCGCGGCGGTGCTATTCTCGCCGGTGCACGGTGTGCTGCCGGCGAAGCAGCTGGCGCAGTGGGTGCTGGCGGATGGCCTCGCCGTCCGCGTGCAACTGCAGGCGCACAAGTACATCTGGGGTGCCGACGCACGGGGCGTCTGACGGAGTGTCGATGAAGGCGGTCGCGCTCTTGAGCGGCGGGCTGGACTCCTATACTGCGGCGGCGGTGGCGGCCCAGCGTGGATTCGAGCTGTACGCGCTGACGGTGCGCTACGGCCAGGTGCACGCCCTGGAGGTGGCAGCGGCGCGTGAGGTGGCCGGCGCGCTCGGCGTCGTGCAGCACCTCGAGATCGACGTCGACCTGGCGGCCTTCGGCGGATCGTCGTTGACGGGGGCAGGCACCATTCCGAAGTCGACTCTGGAATCGCCGGAGCGGACCCGCATTCCGTCGACCTACGTGCCGGCCAGAAACACCGTTCTGCTCTCGCTGGCGCTCGCGTGGGCCGAGTCGCTGGATGCCCGCGATCTCGTCATCGGCGTCAACGCCGTCGACTATTCTGGGTACCCCGACTGCCGCCCGGCCTTCATCGAGGCGTTCGAGAGACTGGCCGTGCTGGCTACCCGGGCGGGTGTCGAAGGAGGGGCGTTCACCGTGCACGCGCCGCTCATCCGATCGTCCAAGGCCGACATCATTCGCCTGGGGCTCTCGCTGCACTTGGACTACGGAGTGACTCACAGTTGCTACGACCCCGCGCCTGACGGCGGGCCCTGCCAGGCCTGCGACAGCTGCCGGCTTCGGGCGCGCGGCTTTCGCGACGCCGGCGCCGTCGATCCGCTGCTGCCAGCGGGAGCGACGTCATGACGGAGCGCCTCTATTACACCGAGCCGACCCGGACGGAGTTCGATGGGCGCGTCGTGGGGGTCGCACGCGACGGCACGCGGTCGCTCGTGGAGCTCGATCGCACCGCGTTCTATCCGACCTCTGGCGGGCAGCCGCACGACACGGGCACCCTCGGCGGCCTGCGCGTCGTGGATGTCCGCGAGACCGACGACTCGCGGGTGACCCATGTCGTCGAGGGCACACTCGAGGTGGGTCAGGTGGTCAGCGGTGCGATCGACTGGGGCCGCCGGTTCGACCACATGCAGCAGCACTCGGGTCAGCACACGCTGTCCGCCGCCTTCGACCGGTGCCACGGGGCGCGCACGCTCGGCTTTCATCTCGGCCAGGCGGTTTCGACGATCGACCTCGACCTGGCGCTGCCTGCCGACGCCGTGGCGGAGGCGGAGGCGGAGGCGAACCAGATCGTGTGGGACGACCGGCCGGTGGCTGTCACGTTCGTGACCGCCACTGACGCGGCGTCGCTGCCGCTGCGCAAGGTTCCGGTCAAGTCGGGAACACTCCGGCTCATCGACATCGACGGGGTCGATCTCTCCGCGTGCGGCGGGACCCATGTGGCGTGGACAGGCGCCATCGGCACGATAGTGGTAACCGCGACCGAGCGGTTCAAGGGCGGCCTGAGAGTGTCGTTTCGCTGCGGGCGGCGCACGCTGGACGGGTTCAGGAGCCAGCGGGCCCTGCTGAGCGACAGCGCAAGGCTGTTTTCCTGTGCGGCATCAGAGCTGCCTGCCCAGATCGCCAAGCTCCAGGCTGACATCAAAGGGCAGCGACGCGTCCGTCAGGAGCTGGAAGCCAAGCTCCGCGGGTTCAAAGCGGCCGGGCTCGTGACGGGCGCGCGTGCGATTGGCCCATGGACGGCGGTTGTGGCCGCCGTCCCGGCGACTGACGCCGGCGCGCTGAAGCAGCTCGCCGTGGCGATCGTCGCCGAGCCCGGGCGCCTCGCGGTGCTTGTCTCTCCGCGGCAGCCGCGACGCGTCGTCGTGGCCCTGGCGAGCGACGTCGCGCTGGATGCGCGCGTCGTGCTTGGACGCTTGACGGAGCGGTTCGGGGGGCGTGGCGGAGGCCAGCCGGAGCTCGGGCAGGCCGGGGGCCTCGGTGGCGTCGAGGCGGACGTCGTGGCTGAGGCGTGGCGTATCCTGGCCGAGTTGTGCTGAGTGATCGACGGGCTGCTAGGGAGCGTCGCCGGCGAGCGCGCTGGCGTCGGCGAGGGCCGCGTCGAAGGCGGCGGCGTCGATGATTCCCGCGCTGCTGTCATCGGCCACCGTCGCGTGGACCTCGTCCGCTACCCGATCGAAGACGACCTGCTCTTCCTGATCGTCCCCGAAGCGTACCGTGACCGTGGCAATCTGGCTGCTGCGCCTGACGCCCGCATCCGCGTCGGCGAAGCTGTCCGCGCGCAGGCCGGAGAGCGCCGACAGCAGGGCGGTGACCTGCGGCTGGCCGACCTGATCAGGCGCTGGCTCCAGCCGTCGCCACTCCGGCGGGTCCCCGTCCGACTTCTCGAGCACGAGCGTCGAGTCGGGCTGAGCGATCTCGATCCGCGTCGCATTGAACGACCGGAAGGTGAACAGATCCTTCTGGCGATAGACATCCGGGAGCCGCATCAGCTCGTCGACGAGCGATTCCTCGACGGTGAATACCAGCGGTCGGGCGGCATCGCGCGCGTAGACGGTCCCGTCGTCGGTCGCGTCGCCGACCACCAGCGTCGCCCGCGTCGATCCGGTACCGACGACCGCTGTGAGGCGAGGGGCCTCGAGGCCGAAGGCGTCCAGCTCTGCCGTGTCGGTCGCCACGATGGCTTGCATGCGGCCGGTGACGAGCCGCGTCACCAGGGCATCTGTGATCCCCGCATCGCCCCGGGCGCTCCAGGGCTGCTCGAGCCGCCACGCGTCGTTCTCATTCGTCTTCACCAGCGCGACCGTGTGTGACGGCGCCGTGATGTCGATTCGGTCGACCTCGTCCGTGTTGAAATCCAAGATCGCCTTGTCGCGCAGGTCGAACGTGGCCCGGTCGAAGCTGGTTTCGAGGTAGGCCGCGACCAGGAACACGCGAGGGTCGTTCGAGGTCGTGGCGTACATGTCGCCGCCCGTCGCCGTGTCGTCACCGAGCAGAAGTCGGGTGAACTCCCTGTCGCCCTCCGCCTTGAAGGCGATCACGATTCGAGGATCTGCGAGGCCGAACGATGCCAGATCCACTGGTGACTCCGCGACGACCCGCTCAATTTCGAGCGACTCGACGCCACTCGTGATGCCAGAGACCTCGATGGCGTCGGCGTCCACCTGGACGGGATCGGTCAACCGCCATGTTCCGTCCGTCTTCCGCAGGAGGGTGCGTTCTCCCGAGGAGTCGGTGACGTCGAGCTCGACCAGATCCAACGACTCGATCGCGAAGACGCTGTTTTTCGCGCTCTCAAGTTCCGTTCGCGTCGGCCGCTCCGATTCGACGAAGTAGGCGTACGCGCCCAAGGCCACTGCCGCGACAAGCAGGAGGAGAGTCGAGCGCATCCTGTCCTCGTGATTCGTAACTAGTCGCGGCGCTGCCACCAGCTGTAGACACCGGCGCCGAAGACGACGCCGGGCAGGAACAGGATGGACAGCCAGAGGATACGCTGCTGCTGATCCAGGGTCAGGGTGATGCGGCGATCCTCAGGCTCGCGCGGGCGAATGGCGACGAGATTCTCCTGCTGCGCGAGCCAGTTTACGGTATTGAGAAAGAGGTCGCGGTTGCCCTGAATGCCCAGTCCGAAGTTAGCGGTAAAATCGGAGTCACCGATGACCGCGACCCGCGCTTCGGGTGCCGGCGCGTCGGCGTCGCCGCTACTGCCGTCGGGCGAATTCACTGACTCGGCTGCGCCGAAGTCCGCGGGTGCCTCCGAATCGTTCGGGCCGGCGGCCTTGGCCGGCGCGTCGGTCTCGGCGGCCGGGTCGGCGCTGACGCTGACCGGAGCCGCGACGGCCAGGCCGATGACGATCGGTCCCGGCCGGTCGCCCTGGTCTTCCTGGAGCTCGACCTCGCCGCTGCCGATCAGCCGATCGATGTCGGATTCGGCCCAGCTGCGAGCGCTGGTTTCCACGAACGGCTCCGCCATCCGATCCCCGACGCCGCCAGGCGTCGCCGCGATGGATCGGGCCAGCGGAAAGGCCGTGATGAGGCTGAACCGCTCCGTGATCGGATGATCCGGATAGCTGGCGGCGATCGGGACGGACGCGTCGGTACCGAGCAGTTGGCCCATCCCGCTCACGTCGACCACGACGTCGTTGCCCAGTTCGATCGCCCAGCCGGCCAGGAGCGCTGAGAGATTGGGCAACTCGGCGGTGTCGACCGTTGCCGGAGGATCGACGAGAAACAGCGCCTTGCCGCCGGCGTCGAGATACCGCTCGAGGGCGTCGACTTCGCCTGGCAGGAAGTCCGTCATCGGGCCGGCGACGATGACGACCGCGGCATCCTCCGGCACGTCGGCCTCCTGCGCGAGGACGATCGTCTCCACCGTGAAATTGTCCGCCTCGAGCGCACTCGCAACGGCGTTGTAGCCATCGCGCTCGGCGCTCAGGATGTTCTTCTCGCCGTGGCCTTCCACGAAGTAGGCGGTCTGCGCCTCACCCTCGACCGCTTTGATTAGGGCGTTCGTGAGCTCCTGTTCCGTGTCGGCGATGACGCGCTCGATGCGTCCGCCATACTCGAAGACGACGGTGCCGTAGGACTGGATGTCGTATTGCCGAGTCTCGATCGGCTTCTTGTCGATGTCGATGTACCGTACCGAGACCTGCGGACTCACGTCTTCGTACTCGACGAGCCGGTTGCGAAACCGATCGAAGTCGTCGTCCCGTCCGAAGACGGCGATCGCCATCGGGCCGTCGAGCGCTTCGAGGATTCGGACCGTCTGATCTGACAGCGTGAACTGCCTGGCCGCCGTTAGATCCCAGCGCCGGTTCTGCTTGGCCGCGATGTAGTTGACCGAAACCAGAATGCCCAGGGCGGCCAGGGTGCTGGCGGCTGCCATCGAGCCATACCGCGCGTGGCGACGCTCGAACAGGCGCAACAGCTCCCGCCACTGCGCGAGCAAGTAGAGCGAGACGCAGACGAGGCCAGCGACGGAGCACCAGTACCAGAGGTCCTGCCACTCCGCGCGCAGCCAGCGCCCCGCGACGGCGCTGAAGACGAGCGCGGCGCCTGTCCAACCCAGACCGGCGATGATTTTGTGCAGCATAGTGTGTGGCTCAGGGCTCAGGGCTCAGGGTCCGCGCTGAGACGGGCTGTTACCCCTTCCAGCGTTCGCTGTCGACCGACTTGGCCGTCAGGAACAATCCGAACGCAATGAAGCTGACGTAGTAGGCGATATGCTTCGTGTCGATTACGCCACGCGAGAAGTCATCGAAGTGCCAGGTGATCGACAAATAGGTCAGCACCTCTCGGGTCACCGGTCCACTCGAATCCGCCATCCAGTTGATCACCCACAACATCAGAAACACAGCGAAGGTCGCCATGCCGGACACGGCCTGGTTTTTGGTCATGCTCGAAATCAGCAACCCGACCGACACGAAGCATCCGCCCAGCAGCAGCAGCCCGAGATAGCCGGTGACGACGGGTAGCCACTCGGGATCGCCGTAGATGAAGAGGATGCCGATGTGCACGAGTGTCACGACCAGCATCAGGCCGTAGAGCGCCATCGCGCCGAGGAATTTCCCCAGGATGATCTGCAGATTGCTGAGCGGAGAGGTGAGGAGCAATTCAATCGTTCCCGACCGCTTCTCCTCCGAGTAGGTGCGCATCGTCACCATCGGGAGGACGAACAGGACGATGACGCTGGCATTGAGCAAGAGCGGTCGGATCAGGTCCTGGTTGATGTTGACGGTCGTCGGTCCGCCGAACCCAAACTGCCCAACCTGCATGCTCTGGCGCACGAAGAACGACAGGATGGCACTGAAGAACCAGCCGAACAGGAGCGCGAACAGGCCAATGAGCACGTAGGCGATCGGCGACGCGAAATACGACTTAAGCTCTTTCTGCGCGATGGCGAGGAGATTACTCATCCGGCACCTCCGCCTCAGCGTCTGCCTCGGCCTCGGGGCTTGCGGCCACCCGGTCGTCCTGCTCGTCAGTCCCTTCCTCTTCAGTCGTCAGGTGCAAGAAGATCTCCTCGAGGCTCATGCGAAGCGACCGGAGCTCCAGGAGGCCCCAGCCCCTGTCGACGACCGTTCGCGCCAGTTCGCGGCGCAGGTCACGGCCCTGCACCGTTTCGATTGTCAAGTCGACCACGCCGTCGTGCGCGGGTGCGGCGCTCACGCGGGTCACGCCGTCCACGGCGGTCAGGGCGGGCACCGGGTCGACACCAGCAGTGTCTGTCTGCAGCGAAACCGTCTCCGCGCCGCGGAGTCGCGCCGTCAGGTTGTCGGGGGCATCCTCGGCCACGACGTGCCCCCGGTTGATGATGACGACGCGGTCGCAGGTCTGGGCGACCTCCGGCAGGATGTGCGTGCTCAAAATGATCGTGTGATCGCCCGCGAGGCTCTTGATGAGCTCTCGGGTCTCGATGATTTGCTTGGGATCGAGTCCGGCTGTCGGCTCGTCCAGAATGAGGACGTCCGGATCGTGCAGGATGGCCTGCGCCAGCCCCACACGCTGGCGATAGCCCTTCGACAGCTTGCCGCAAAGCCGCGTGGCCACGTCGGCGATGCGGGTCCGTTCCATCGACGAATCGATACATGATTCCCGGTCAGCGGCCGCGACGCCCTTGATCCGCGCCACGAACGTCAGATATTCGCGGACCGTCATCTCCGGGTACAGCGGCGGGGTCTCTGGCAAGTAGCCGGTTCGGCGCTTCGCCTCGAGCGGCTGTTCGAAGACGTCGAACCCGGCGACGATCGCCTTGCCGTCGGTCGGGGGCATGTACCCGGTCAGCACCCGCATCGTCGTCGTCTTGCCCGCGCCGTTCGGACCGAGAAGTCCGAGAATCTGGCCGGGCTCGACACGGAAGCTGATGTCGTCGACAGCCGTGATCGATCCGTACGACTTCGTGAGGTGCTGCACTTCGATCATGAATGCGATTTCCGCTCCGACAGATCGGTCGCCGAATCCCGCCGGTCCTGGTCCCGAGCGCGGTCGGCTTGGCGATCGACGAAGTCGTCGATCGCCGCCTGCGCCGCGGCGTCGATGCGCTCGAATTGCAGGCCCATCCCGACGCGGTGATCCGTCCACATGACGCGGGACTCGGCATCGATCCCTTGTCTGGAGTCCGGAAGGCGCAACGTGACGCGTGCCTGTGAGAACAATTCGAGCGGGCGCATCGTGCTGACCGCCAGGCCCCCTTCGCCCAGGTTGAGCGTCGTGGCCGTCATGAGCGATTCGCCGAGGCGAAACGAGACGGGGATCCTCAGTGCGACTCTGGGGCTGCCGCGACGATTGAAGCTGTCCGGAAACAGGTGCGGGGCGAGCGCTGGCAGGATCTGCGGCGTGGTGCAATGCTCGTTGACGTAGCCGGCAACGCCGAGCGTCGCCAAGCGCCTGACCTCGTCCGTCGACTCGATCGTCCCGCTGAAGACGAGGATAGGGAGGCGCCCCTCGTCGAGGCCTCGGATTTTGCGAACGAGATCGGGCCCCGGGATGGAACCCAAGCCCGCATCGAGAATCAGTAAGTCGACGCGGCCGTTACGCTGCGCCACGCGCTCCAGCAAGTCCTCGACGTCGGCGACGCGCACGGGACGGTGTTCGGCAGGGACGAGCGCCGACGCAAAGCGCTCAGAGACGACGGGATGTCGAGACGCGATGACGACGGTCTTGGCGATCATGAGATCGAACGGGGTCCGACGGGGACGCGCTCACCATTGTATCCAGATACCGGCTGTGTGCGGCATTGCGGAAAATCTCGACATTCGGCCATAATTTCTCCGCCGCACCAGCCAAGAGGTCATTCCGGAGTGTGCGATGCCTGATTGCCCAGCGTGCGAAGCGGACGTCGACGTGGATACCTTCGACGTCGATCTCGGGGACACGGTGAGTTGCTCCAAATGCGGCGAGATGCTGGAGGTCATCAGCCTCACTCCACTCGAGCTGGATCTCCTGCCCGACGACGAAGCGGACGGAGACGAGGAGGAGGAAGAAGACGGGGATCAGGGCTAGCAGCCCGTTCGATCGGCGAAAGGACCGATCCGGTCCAGCTTTTCGACCGCAGGTGTGTCCTCGCCGGGCTGAGGCAAGGACGTTACGCTCGGCCGAGGCGTTTGGTTGGATTGCGGGTGCGCCTCAAAAGCCATGTTTTTACTGTGGTAAATGGCCGTGTCATGCGGTGAAATAGTGTGAATTGACAGATTTCACCAAAAATCTGTAAGCTCCTGCCAGCGGTCTGTGTGATCGCCTGAGCGGGCTTTAGGATGCCGGGGGCGGTCCTTCGGTTCGCTTCACGGACGCCGAGAGCATCGGAAGAGGAGAAGCTCCATCATGAGTCGCAGCTACCGCATCATTCTCGCCGCGTGCCTTTGCCTAGTGCTGGGCCTCGGGGCGTTCGCTTGTGGACCACAGCCGCCGCCGCCGGAACCGGCGCCGCCGCCGGCTGAGCCACCGCCGCCACCACCACCACCACCACCACCACCACCACCGCCGCCGCCGCCGCCGCCGCCACCCACGGAAGAGGAGTTGTTCGAGCGGATGTCGCTGGCGGAGCTCAATGCGCAGGGGCCGTTGAGCAACGTGTTCTTCAACTACGACGAGGCTGAGCTGCTCGACGGGGCGCGGGCGACGTTGCAGGGCAATGCCGAATGGCTGCAGCGGTGGACGAGCACGCGCATTACGGTCGAGGGCCACTGCGACGATCGCGGAACCAACGAATACAACCTCGGGCTAGGTGAGCGCCGGGCTCAAGCCGTCGTGGACTACCTGACGAGTCTCGGGATCTCCGGGGGTCGGGTCACGATGGTGAGCAAGGGCGAGGAAGAGCCAGTCTGCACCGACGAGGCCGAGAGCTGCTGGTCACGCAATCGCCGCGGCCATTTCATCGTCACCACAAAGTAACCGCGGTTCACGCTATCGCGTTCGAGACGGGTGCGGCAGGTCACCTGCTGCGCCCGTCGTGCGTCAACTTCCGAGTCAGCTCCGCGTCGGTCAACTCCGTCGCCAGCGCGTGCGCGGCGGCGACTGGGTCCGGGGCGGCGATGATCGGCCGGCCCACCACGAGATAGCTCGCTCCGGCGGCCACGGCCGTGGCCGCGCTCATGGTTCGGGCCTGATCGTCGGTGCGGTCACGGCCCGCCGGACGGATGCCCGGCGTCACGATCGTGAACGACGAACCGCACGCGTCTCGAATCGCCGCAATTTCCCGAGGCGACGCCACGACGCCGTCGAGACCGGTCGTCTGGGCCGTTCGGGCCAGGGCCACGACCTGCTCCGTAACCGGGCGCTCGACCCCGCTCTGCGAGAGTGCGCGCTGATCCAGACTCGTCAGTACGGTGACGGCAACGATCTTCGGCGGTTCAGACGAATGCTTCGCTGCGGCGTCCTTCGCCGCACGGAGCATCTCGAGACCCCCGGCGGCGTGCACCGTCAGCATCCAGACACCTAGCGCCGCGGCCGAGCGCACCGCGCCGGCCACGGTGTTCGGGATGTCGTGAAACTTCAGATCCAGGAAGATGCGATCGCCTCGTTCCGTCAACACCCGGACGACCGACGGTCCCTCGGCCGTGAACAGCTGACTGCCGACCTTGAAGCCACCGACATGGCCGCGCAGATCGTCGGCCAGGGCAACGGCGCGGTCCCGCGAATCGACGTCGAGCGCAACTAGGAGCTGGTCCATTCCTGCGTGTCCGCCGGCGCGAGCGTGCCGATGAGCTCTCGAATCGTCGTCAGCCCATGACGGGCGCCGTAGGTGTCGAGGCCCGTCAGCAGTTTCGGCCAGATGTGCGGATCGATGAAATTCGCCGTGCCCACCTGCACGGCGGTGGCCCCCGCGATCAGGAATTCCAGGACGTCGGTCGCCGTCATGATGCCGCCCATGCCGACGATCGGAATGTTCACCGCCTGGCGGCACTCGTAGACCATGCGCACGGCGATGGGGCGAATGGCCGGTCCGCTCAGGCCGCCCACGACGTTGGAGAGCTTCGGCCGTCTGGTCTCCACGTCGATCGCCATGGCGAGGAACGTATTGACCAGCGATACCGCGTCGGCGCCGGCGTCCTCCGCCGCGACGGCGATGCCGCCGATGTCGGTCACATTGGGCGTCAGCTTCGGCATGATCGGAAGCGGGGTGACCGCCCGCACGGCC
>Ga0310121_10001917_pt1 | contig 20463 bp, 17 predicted proteins | sample CB27_Tmax_986_MG_FD_203504 | JGI IMG/M metagenome (GOLD analysis project Ga0310121, IMG submission 203504) | Marine microbial communities from Western Arctic Ocean, Canada - CB27_Tmax_986 | ecosystem: Environmental > Aquatic > Marine > Oceanic | place: Canada: Western Arctic Ocean | collected...
GTTTGATGAGATGATGTACCAACGTTCAATACTACTTATTCTCGCACCATTTGCTTTGATTTCCATTAGCGCTACATTTGTATTTTGTTCGTACTTCTCCACCCCGATTTATTGAGAAGATACCAAATCATCCTGAAAATGGCAACATTTTCTTATCTTAACGACATTGACTTATGGGTAATCACCACGACGATCTGCAACCTCTTTGCAAGAGCATCCACACCCTGCCCGCTGCGCTTATGTGCTGCGGGCTTTTGTGTTTTCCGGATAGGTTCGCAACCGATGGATAACTAACGAAAGGTTTGGCGTTTTCCGGGTATCTGTGATACATTTTTGCAGAAGTTTTGCCCTTTTCGTGCTGTTGTCCAAGAGGTTGTAGCGGTGAGACGCGCCAGTAAAACGCGTGCCGTTACAGCGGTCTAGTAGGCACAAGGATAGGATGCTCACAGTATAACTTTCGCAAGTAAAATACTTCATCACAAAGGGGAAGGAACGCTTTGCTTCAGTGCTACCCGGCAACGGCAAAGCGTTAGTATAGTCCTCCAGAAAAGTTTTGTCCCATCTCCAGTCTGGGAGATGTGAGACAAAACTTTTCTGGGCAAGTATAGTACGAAGTTCCGTGATATGCAGTCAATCAAATAGCGAGTAAGAAGCGCAAAAGCGCACACGTCAACAAGCTGGCCGGGCAGCATAACTGTTGGCGAATGCTGCTATGCAATCTTCCTGCTCATGTCCACCCATGCAACTCTGCATTGGTGCAACGAACGCAACCGGATGGCATACAGCCACCCGGTTTTTTTGTTTTTCTGCATAGAAAGGATGGCGCAATGAAAGAGCCGAAACGGCACTACATGGGTTTTCGGACTACAGACCAACAGGCGGCGAAACTGTCCAGAATTGCGGGCCGGGCCGGTGTCAACACGTCCGAAATTCTGCCGCTGGTTGGTTGATGGCGTAGAGGATGTACAGCCGGGCAACTGGCGTATTGTGTGGGAACGTAATGACAAACGAGAGGTGCAAAGATGACAGAACAAAAATAAAGCCACCAGCGGCGAACTGGTGGCGGGGGCGAAACTGGACATCGGCGGGCCGGTTTCTGGCTCTCATTTTAGCACGAATGGGGCGGGCGGTCAACCGAAAAAACTGGACGTTGACGCCATTGTGAATGAGGGCCGGGTGACACTGGACGAACCCAGCTTTCTGGAAACAGCGCTCTACTATGCTAAAAACGGCTGGCACGTTTCCCCCCTGCATACGCCCATCTTCCAAGACGACAAGCTGGCCGGGTGTAGTTGTGGCAAAGCCGATTGTGCAAGTGTTGGCAAACATCCACGAACCGCCAAAGGGAAAGACAACGCCACCACCGACGAAAAAATAATTATACGCTGGTGGTCTCTATGGCCTGACGCAAACATTGGGCTGAATTGTGGAGCGTCTGGGCTTGTGGCGATTGATTTTGACATTCACAAAGAGGGGTACGCGGGCGGTGAACTGTTGGACAAGCTACGCTCCGAGCATCCTACCACAACGGCAAAAAGTGGGAGCGATGGCTTTCACCTGTTCTACCAACAGCCCAAAGACAACCCGCTGTGAGATAAGCAGGGCGCTCTGCCCAAAGGAATTGATGTAAGAGGGGCGGGCTATATCGTCGTTGTTCCCAGCGTTCACTACAGCGGCAACCGCTACCAGTGGGAAATCTTCCCTGTCCAGATGCCACCCCAACCCATACCCGGCTTTCTGTCGGATATGCTCACGAAGGAAGACACACCGGCGGAAACTGTCACACCGAACGCGCCAAAACCTGTAGCCCTGGACGATGAAAAGCTATTGGAGCGGGCAAAGGCGGCGTCAAATGGGGCTGATTTTCAGCGTCTTTGGGCTGGCGTTACAACCGACTACAACAGCGACCACAGCGGCGCGGATATGGCGTTCTGTTGTCGCCTGGCATTCTGGACGGGACGGGATGCGGAGAGAATGGATAGATTGTTCCGGGCGTCTGGATTGATGCGCGACAAGTGGGATGGGGTTCACCACAGCGACGACAGCACCTACGGGGGCAAAACAATCAGCCGGGCCATTGCCAAGACCAGTGAGGTCTACACACCGAAAATCTATCACAACGGGCACAACGGCAGCGACAAATCGCCCATCGGGGAAGACGTGGCCGCTTTGCTGGGGGATGTGGCCGGGCTGAATGGTTACGGGCCGGGGCATTCTGACGGCGGGACGTTGCCCGATGTGGAAGAATCGGCGGGCAATGATGATTCTGTGGATAATGCGCTATCTATCCTTCTTGACGAACTGTTAGAGCAGTTGGCGGAAATGGAAGGCGACCGGGAAGAAGTGACGCTTTTCGCCTTGGATAATGTGTCTATCCTGGCTGGAATGGACAAGATAGCAATAGCAACATTTTGCGCCCATCTGCGGACGCGGGGCGTGACGGCGGAATGGATACGTACCGATCTGCGACCGGCAATCAACGAAGCGAAGAAAGAGCAGGCGAGGCAGGAGAGCGGTGGCTTTGGGCTACTCATTCCGGCTGAATGATCTGAACGATACGATAGAGGCAAATGGCGAATGGATGACCGATGTACACGAAGCGGTACTTCTCTCCAAGTTGCACGCCCAGGATTTGCGGAATGTGGAAGTAGCGCGACGGACCTTCATCACCGCGACCGCGGGGCAACGTTTCCACCCGGTCAAAGAGTATCTGCAAAGGCTGAAATGGGATGGGCAAGACCATATCGGCAAGCTGGCCAGGTACTTCACCGATACCCACGAACCCATCACCTACGCAGACGGTAGACGGTGGACGATTTTCCGAGCCTTCTTTCACCGCTGGCTTATGGGCGCGGTGGGCAAAGTTTACGATCCGACTGAATGCCAAAACCCAATGCTGATTCTGGACGGGGGCAAGGCAGCGGCAAGAGCTACTTTTCCAAGTGGATTTGTCCACTACCTGAACTCCATTTCGAGGGCGCAATCCGACCAGATGACAAAGACTATCTGCAATACCTGACAACCTGCTGGATATGGGAGGTGAGCGAGTTGGGCGCAACAATGCGAAAAGCAGACCGTGAGGCGCTCAAAGACTTTGTAACAAAGCAGGATGCCACCTTTCGCCCTGCCTATGGGCGTCACGCACCGGTGAAACCGGCGCTGGCTTCCTTCATCGGCACAGTGAATTTTGAAGGGGCGCTTCTTTTCGACCCGACCGGAAACCGGCGTTTCTGGCCGGTCACTCTGGCGGGCCTTGACTGGAACTATAGTCAAGACGTGGATGTGAATCAGCTTTGGGCGCAAGCCTACGCTCTTTATCAAAGCGGTGAATCCTGGCAGTTTTCGACTGAAGAAAGAGCGGCTCATGCTGAAATTGTCCAGACCTACGAAGTAGAGGACATTTTATCCGGATATGTACAGGAGTATTTCCGGGTTGAACCGGGCAATGAAGCGCTCTTTATGACTACAACCGAAATCATTTCTACGCTTCGCAAACCAGAGGGGGCAGACCTGAAGGGAAGTGAGAAAGCGCTATCAATGCAGCTTGCTACTTCGCTTACCAGTCTGGGGCTTGTGCGAAAGCGGCAATACGTGGCAAGCGAGAAGGCGCAACGCTGGGGGTACGTGGAAATTGCCAAACGGCTACCTCTGGACTAGCCAACTAGCCGACCTTTGCCATAGAGGAATGCTACAGTGGTGTGGGTGCAAATGTTGGACAAAGTAAAGCGCACAGACAGCAAAAAAGACACCCACAACGCTACTTCCCTCCATAGGCTTTTAGGTTGGCTAGTAGGGGATATTTCAGGAGTAAAAAGACTAGCCAACCTTTTGCAGAGGTTGGCTAGTGCAAAAGGTTGGCTGGATTGGGCGCTTTCACTCCTAAAAATGGATGGGGTGAAGTCGGTAGAGACTAGCCAACCTAGCCAACCTTTTTCCATTAATTGTAGGGATCGGCCGCGTCCCGCAGCCCATCTCCCAGAAAGTTAAAGGCGGCGACGGTCAGGATGATGGCCAGGCCGGGGAGCATGATCCATGGCGACAGCAAGATAGCGTTCAAGTTCTGGGCGTCCTGGAGCAACAGACCCCAACTGGCCATGGGCGGCTTGATACCCAACCCCAGAAAGCTTATGGCGCTCTCGACCAGAATCATGCCGGGCAGGAGGATTGTGCTGACTACGATCAGATGGCTCATTACATTCGGTATGACATGCTTGCGCATGATGAAGCGGGCGTCGCCGCCACCGGCAATGGAGGCACGGATAAAGTCCCGTTCTCTGACGCTCAGTACCATACCACGAATCTGGCGGGCCAGCCCCGTCCAGCCGATCAGAGCCAGGACGATGGTGATACCCACAAACACCCAGGTCGAGGGCCAGTCCCGGGGCAGGATAGCAGCCAGGGACAGCAAGAGGGGCAAGGAGGGAATCGAAACGATGATCTCGATCAGCCTCTGGATGATCATGTCCACCGCCCCACCGTAGTAGCCGGATATCGTGCCGATGATCGTGCCCAAAACGGTACTCAGCGCCACCCCAAGTACGCCGACGCTTAGCGTGACGCGTCCCCCATAGATCACCCTGGTCAGCAGATCACGGCCACGATAGTCGGTGCCGAACAGGTTAACGTAGCCCCCTTCGGCGACCCCGAAAAACTTGGTGCGCATCCGCTGGGCACCTATGCCGAACTGCGCCCGCGGCCGCTGGACCAGGAAAAGGACTGGGTATGCCAGCTCCGGATTCTCCTCGTACACGACCTGGAAATCCACTGTCGTGGTCACGTCCATGGCATACACGAACGGCCGCAGGTGGAAACGCCCCTCGCTGTCAACAAAATGCAGGCGCTGGGGCGGCATGAAGATGCGCGGTGACGACTTTGCCGGCTGGTAGGGTGCGAAGAAACCAGCGGCCAGACAGATGGTGTAGCTGACCACCAGGAAGACCAGCGACACGATGGCCAGCTTATGTTGCCGGAATTTGCGCCAGGCCAGGGTCCAGCCCGTGACCCGCCGCCGCGTACCAGGTTGCCGGGCAGCACCGCTCTCGGACGACACTTCAGCGTCGGGCGCCGTACTGCTACCCATCCCGTCTTCGATCATCGGTGTATCTCGCGCTCAGTCGTACCTGATGGTGGGATCAAGCCAGGCCAAGGCAATATCGGCCACAAGATTGCCGACCTGGAGGAACAGAGTGGTGATCAAGAGGAAGGTCCCGGCCACGTAGCTATCCTGTCGGACCAGGGCCGTGTAGAACATTAACCCCACAGTCGGCAGCCCAAGTACAATGCTCAACAGCGTATCACCGCTGATCATGTCCGAGAACACGCCACCCATGCCCATCACCCACGGGTGCAGCGCATTCCGCAGGGCGTGCCGGTACACCACTGTCCGCTCCGGGAGGCCCTTGGCCCTGGCCGTTTGAACGTAGGGCTGGTTCAATTTGTCGAGCAAGTTGCCGCGGATGATCCTCAATCCGCCGCCCGCGCCCGTGATCAAGCCAACGGCAAGAGGGATGCTGAGATGTTTGAGCAGATCCACGACCTTGTCCAGGCTCCAGGGTGCGGCTACGTACTGGGAGGAAAACAACCCCCCTACGTGCTGGCGGAAGACAAAGACCATGATCGTCATGGCTATCAGGGCCAAGAAGAAACCGGGTGTGGCCATGCCCAGGAACACCACCACGTTGATGATGTAGTCAACCAGGCTGTACTGGTGTGTGGCCGAGTAGACGCCCAGCGTGAAACTGGCCGTCAGGCCGAGCATCAGGCCGAGCAGGCTCAGGAGGATCGTCCAGCCCAGCCTTTCCAGGATAAGCGTATGCACAGGGCGCATCACCATGAAGGAGTAACCGAAGTCACCTCTTGTGATGATGTTGACCCCCCAGAACCAGTAGCGCTGGATAACTGGCTTATCCAGGCCATACACCGCGCGTAGTTCGCCAACGTATTCGAGCTGGACCTTCTTCGCCGCTTCCGACAAATTCAGATTTGACCTGATATCTGACTCAAGCGAACTCACAAAATCACCCGGCGCGGCGTCGATCACCAGGAAACAGATAAAGGAGAGGACAATCGTCACGGGGATCATGTAGAGCACCCGTCGGATAATGTATAGCGTCATCTATTACCTCCGTCTGCGCTCCCTTCTTCGACCCAGGCCACTAGATCGTCCGTTCTGACGACAGCCACGTCCACCCGCCCCCTGACCGTGGCGGTGAACACCACGAACCGGTCGCCACAACAAAAGCGCGGGTGCGGATCGATATGGTAGTTGGCCCCCGTGAAGCCTTCGACCGCCGGGTTGTCGATGACCTTGAGTGTCTTCCCCGTCCGGAGATCCTTGAAGTGCACAGACGTCGCGCACCCGCGGTAGAAGCGGTCGCGCTCGGTCGAGTCGCAGACCAGGTACCTGCCGTCTACGCTGCTGTGCGCATGCAAGCAGGTAGCCACCGGCCATTCGATGCGCTCGAACTCGCCGGTCTGCACATTCGCGCGCCACGTCTCCTTTTGCTGCCAGACCGACCATGCGTGGACGCCGTCGGGATCCCACCATTCGTGGCTGCAAACCGTGGGGTCCCCGAAGACTGGGCGTGGGGTTTCGCCGCGGCGGATCGTCCACATGCGGTTGGTGATCGGGAAGCGCAGGCCGGTATACAGGTCGGTGTGGCCCTCCTCCGCGAAAAGCACCAGGTCCGGGTCCACGGGACTGAACTGAGCATGGTTGTGATGGCGGTCGAAACGGTGCCAGAACTGGAAATCCCCGCCGTCCAGGGGGAGCGTGCCGAACACGAGTTCTGCCCCCAGCCACACGTCCACAAAGAACTCACGGCCATCGGCGGAGCGGCTGAGGTGGGTGGCCATCCGTGCCACTTTGCGGTTTCGCAGTACATCCGCTGGCAGGGAGTTGACGCATTCGGCCTCGGCTTCCGGCTGCGGCCCCCGCCGCCAGATGGAAGCCCCGGTCGTCCAGTAGACCTCCCCGCTGTCGGGATCCACGAACGGCGACGCATGCTGGAACTGGGTATCGGGGAAGCGGTGAATGGTCTGTGCATCGGAGTCCACCACGGCCAGCGTCCGTCCGTACGCGCCCGAGCCCGAGGGCGGGTAGGCGCAGTAGAACCAGAGGTAACGCCCGTCTCGGCTCAGGCTGTCATTGACGAAATAGAAAGACTGCTGCAGCGGTGCTGGCTCTGCGCTGAGCAACCAGACCTTCAGGCCTGTCTCCGGATTGGTCCAAGCCTCAAAAAGCGGCGACGATCGAGGGTCAAGCATCGTGGGTTCCTTGCTTTGTGGTGAATAACCAACCCCCGCCGTGTCAGAAACCGGCGGGGATCGGCCTGGGTGCGCCCCGAGGTCGCTCCGAAACGAATTCGAATGGAGGTCGGGGGGCCGATTCTCCGTCCAGGGGACGCAGCCACGCAGCACGCGCCTGCGTCCCCGAGAAGTGTCTTACCGCGCCATCAGCAGCCGCCAGGTGTTCGGCAGTCCGGGTTGTGGAACCACTGCCACATACGCATGGCAACGTAATAGTCCCAGCTTGCCCTCAGCATGCCACCCTCGCGGACCTCCGGGATGTAGAAGAACGGCACGTTGCCAAGCTCGTTGTCGACGACGACACTCGACGTCACGCCGCCTCGAGAGAAGGCATGGCGCCGCACGTTCTCCTGCCCCCACGCCACGTACTGGTCCATGGCGGTTTGCAGGTCGGTCTCGCCGGCGAGATACGCATCGCGGATGGCCATGCCTTCCTTCTGCCAGTCGAAGAGCTCCGACGATTTGGTGCGCAGCAGCATCGGATTGGGACCCCCCTCGTTTTCGGGCCAGAAGTGGTCGGGATGGTTACCGCCCCTAATTAGCGCTTGCTCGAACCCGACCTGGTCAGTCCAGCCCCCCCACACGAAGCTCCGGTTAGTCTTCATCTCGTACTCGCCGGTGTCGAGCAATTGACTATACAGGAGGTCCTCGTCCATGGGGTTGATGGAGACCTCAAAGCCCATCTCGTTGAACTGCTCGCCCGCATCCTCCATCCAGCGGACGCGATCCCAGTCTTCCATCGGGGCCACGATCTGCCAACCGATGTTTTCCCCGGCCCTCGGAGCTCCCTCGGGGTACTCGCGGAAGCCATCGCCGTCGCTGTCCAGCAGGCCCAGCTCGTCGAATTTCGCGAGCGCTGCATCCCGGTCGTACAGGTCGAGCGATTTGCCCGCGTACTGCGGGTAGGCTTTCAGCATCGCCTCACCGTGCAGCTCCGGATAGGCCGGGCAGATAAGGCAGGTATGCAAGGCCATGCGCACCTCGTCGAGGCCCAGGTTCAACGCCTTGACGAACTCGTAGTCCTGGAACAGCGCGCGCAGGCTGTCGTCCGGTGCGTCGAGGTTGACCTGCACGCTCATACTGGTGCGTACCCTGCTGAATGCGAGCAGCGAGTAGTTCCCGAGTTCCTCGTTCGCCTTCAACACGCCGGCCTCCTGGCTGCTGCGCTTGGTGAAGTCTCCCCAGAGCTCGTTGGACGCCAGGCCCAGCGCGATGGTAGCACCATCGATCGCGTATTTCATCACGAAAGTATCGAAGTAGGGTAGCTGGTTCCCCTCGGGATCCACCTTGAAGTAGTAGGGATTGCGCTCGAAGACGATCTTGTCGCCCACCACCTTTGTGGGCACCCACGCCCTCAGCACCGGAGGTTTATCGCTCACGGACCGCGCCGCGTTCCAGTCCTCCATGGTAGCTCCCTCGGTGTAGCTCGGATGTACCTTGATCAAGTCGTGCTTGGGCTGCCAAACCGGGCTGATGGGCCAGGGGTCGGCGGCGAAGAACAGCGGGACGATCTCGGGGAAGGACTCCTGCATGATGACCTTGAAGGTGTAGTCGTCGATCCTCTCGAACTCGGGCACGCCGCCCGCAGTCGAGTAGCTTCCCCCGGGTTCGAACAACATTCGCGTGAAGCGACCGAAGGCGCTGCCGATCACGTCGCTCATGATGATGTCGTCCCACGTGAACATGATATCGTCCACGGTGAACGGCACGCCGTCCGACCACTTGATCCCCTTGCGGAGGTGGAAGGTCACTTCCTTGCCGTCGTCCGAGATATCCCAACTCTCGGCCAGGTTGGGCTCGATGTTGACCGTAATGTCCGAATGGTGGGCGACGAGAGATGTATCCGCCTTCCACTGGACCAGACCCTCCATATGGAACTGTTCACTGCGTTGGGAACTGGTAGTACTGACATAGTTGTTCACCGGGAGGTCGAGCTGCGATTCAACGGGCAGCGTAAGCACGACATCGGTGTATTCGCCGATCTCCGGCTGGTCCACGTTGACATAGGGATTCTCAGGCAGCCGCTCGTCGACAAGCGGCAACTCGCCCGCTGCCACCAGCGCGGCCATTGCCGGCGATTCCTTGTACTTGCTTGGCGGGACCGCCGGCTCGTCAGCCGCGGTTGGGGTAGGGGCCACGGCCTCCGCCGGTTGGGCGGCTTCTTCACTAGCTGCCGGTGCGCCGCAGGCTGCTGAGACCAGCATCGTCAACACCAATATGCTCAGCAGAAAATGGCGCCTAATGACTACAATGTGCGACATGATGTTCTCTCCTTTTGCGGTTGTGTATAGCTTTATGTATTGTTCGGAATCGACAAAAAAAAAGCTGAAGGATGGCACAGTATGCCGCAAAAACTAATGGGCTGTCAAGTGGTAATTACGTGGTGATTACCCATAAGTATGAAAGGGGATGAAAAAGCTTTGATTTTGTGATAGAGTATGAATAGGAATGTATCGGAGGAGGAGATAGGAATTTGTTTGAAGACAAGGAGAAGAAGGATATGGACGCGAAAAGAGCAAGAGAAGCAATGGAACAACTACCAGTGAAAGAAGTCGAAAAGAGTCTGAGCGAGTTTCTGAAGCCGGTGCTGGAGAAAATACCAGACAAACGATTGCGTGAGAGCCTGTTTAATAATTGCAGGCTCTTAGCGATTTGGTCGGAGAGACCCGCTCCGGCTTCGATACAGCGGGCAAACTGGGCCCGCCACTCAGCCACGGCTCGTCAATAATGATCCACGAAGCCACACAAAGTTGCACGAAGGATAGGTCAAAACTTTGTGTTCCTTCGTATACTTCGTGGATCGGTATTTTTTTGGAATGACCTTATCCTAGCAGGAAGGTACTGCCGGCAATATAGCGCGTCCCGCCAAAGTTGTTGCCGTCGTCCTCCATAAAGTAATAGGCAGTGAAGATACGCCCGTCATCTAGCTGCGTCGCGACCGGATAGCCCAGGTCCGGGCCACTTCCATCCGCGCGGATTATGGCTTCGGCCGACCAGGTGGCACCATCATCCTCGCTCACAATCAGGCCGATCCCAAACGGTGGCTTGCGCCGCCCAAAGAGGACGATAATGCGGCCGTCACGTAGGCGCATTGGCCAGGGCGAGCGATAATGTACCCCTGGGCGCGCCGCGTCGGGTTGGCGGCGTGCAGCCCAGAGCGAGTGCCCCCAAGCCACGATCGGCCTTGGCGTGCTCCAGCTATAGCCGCCGTCATCGGAATGAGCCATCTGCATCGCGTTGCGGGCACCGCCGATATTGAGCATATAGCACTGTAAGCGGCCGTTTGGCAGCAGAATCAAGCCGGCATAGGTAGGCCGGCCTAGACCCGTCGTGTCGTGGTTCACTTCCGCCACATATTCCCAGGTAAGGCCGCTGTCATCCGATCCGTAGACCGCTATGCAGCCAGGCGCAACAGCCGTAGCCATCGACATGGCCCCCATGAACGTGCCGTCCGGGAATTGGACCAGTGGATGGGCATCGCGATGGACGCTGCCTACACTGGGATGAGCCACCCGGGTGGGCACGGACTCCCAGGTGCGGCCTCGATCACCCGAGCGGAAAGCGAAACATTCCAAGGTGGGACGACCTTCTGCATCGGCCACTTGCCAGATGGAGTTGGGGGTGTCACCGAGAACGCCCGGCCCGGTTGCCGGGCGGGCGAAGTAGTAGGCCGCATCCGGGCTGGCCAGGTCGATCTGCTCACGGGCTACGCCGGGTTCGTCCGCCCGATACAAGAGCGCCCGTTTTTCCTCCAGAGGGCGCGATTCATCCCAGACGACGACGTCGTGTGCGCGCGGCCAGGTCTCACCGTGGTCCAGGGATCGTTGCAGTATGATCTGGGCCCGGCTTGCATAGCCGGTGGTGAAAGAATGGCTGATATCGTCCCGCACCCGATACCGACACGGCGCCTGCGAGTGCAACACGGCAATCTCGCCGTTCCCATAGTTGAAAATCCCGCTCTGCCGGGGATGTCCACAGTAGGTGTCCTTGCTGTAGCAGAGCTTGATATGGTGTAAATCCACGGGTTGCGGGGCGGTGCGGTTCAGTTGGATTGAGATTGTAATGAGACGAATCCTCCTGTGGATAGGGTCCAACATACGACCCTTTTGTGTTGCCGGCCTTGGCAAGTTAGGGAGTAAAAAAGAACACGTCCGCCTGCATGGTCGCCAGCCCGATCTGCGAGATACCCCCGCGACCACGACCCCCGGGGCGTTCATCGGCAACCGCGCGCGGCTCACCGCTGCTGCGCCCTTCGTACCACATATAGTAGACATTGCCCACTTTGACAGTTGTGCCGTACCAGATACCGCAATCGTCCCACTCGCCCTCGGCGCCGCGCTCGAAGATAGGGTTGCCGGCATATCTCGTCCAATGGAGCAGATCGTGCGAAGCGGCCACACCGAAATACCAGGGCGTGTCCTCATGGCGGTCGCTGCCAGCGTAGACCATATACCAGATTCCGTTATCGCCAAAGATACGGTGGGTGGTAACGGACAGACTCTCCCAGCTTCCCGGCGGGCCGACAGTCAGGACCATACGGCGCGCCGTATGGTCGAAGTGATAGGGGTCGGGCGAGCGCACGACAAAGATATCGGTACCGCCCCGTTCGTTGTATCCGGAATAGAAGAGCCAGTACTCACCCGCGTGGAACACGACTTCAGGCGCCGCCGCAAAAGCCGGTATGATAGGATCGGTCCCGACACGATGGAACTGCAACCCATTGTCGGACTCGGCCAGGGCAATACTTTTGACCGAGTGTCCCCACGAACGGCCTCGCCCGGAGGTTTCGTTTTGCTCAAGCCCGGGACGTTCAAGCGGAATCGCTGTATAGTAGAGGAGGAATTTGTCATCCACGACCAGCACGGCGGGGTCGATGGCACCCATATCGTCGATGCTGCCGGGCGCGCCCGGCGTAGAGACGGGGTTGCCGGGATACTCGTGCCAGGTCAAGCCGTCAAAACCATCGACTGGGCACGTCATCAGGCCGATATAGCCGTTGACGACGCCGTGCTCATCCTTGCGGTTGCCGCGAAAGTAGAGCCGCCACTCGTCCTGCCATTGGACGATATCGGCGTTGGCGGTTACATAGTTGCGCCATGTATGGGCAACGACTGGGATGATAGGGTTGGCCGGGTGGCGACGGAAACCTGGTGACATGCTATTGCCTCAATCGATTGGGTTATGGTATCGAATCGAGAGCTCAAACTCTCTGAGATAGACGGCAGGCCGCACCTGTCTATTCTTTTTGGCGAGGGTTAGCGTAAATAGATTCTGGCCCACATGAGGCACATGAGAACGTAGATCAAACACCAGATCAACAAAGGCAGTGTTCGGGCCGGTGGGCGCCCCGGGCTCAAGTGTCGGCGCCCGTTTCAGCCCGTCAATGGGCCGGCCGTTCATCTGCAGGCGCAGTTCATCAACCGGCGTCAGATGGACAAGCAAAAGGTGTAGTCTTACTTCACCCAGCTCTTGCACCGGTACCTGCGATAGGTCATCAGCGATCTTGAACGGCAGCTCTAGCGGTTCGCCTTCTTGCAGAACGGCCGGCAACGACGCGGCCTGGGACAGGTGGGTTGAGGGATGACCGCTGCCAATCCCCGCCACGTCAAAGTCCAGAGAATAGAGCTTGTCCGTCCGCGACAGCGCCTTGGCATTGCGGGCGTCAGCCAATATGGTGCAGTCGAGGTGGCGTCCATGCCGCACGATCTGGTCCCACAGATTGAATAGATAGGTCCCGTCCACACCATCATAGTAGGCATTGGCAGCGAGAGCGCGCCACAGGTTGAGCGGCATGCCCTCGGGGACGCCTCGTTTTGCCTCCCGTTTTTGCCGGCTCTCTTCCAAGAGGCACCTCTCGGGACTTTTGGCACTATCCTCCTGCGCCGCATCGATCCTGTCCTCGGCCAGCAGTGCTCGGGTCTGTTCCCACGTGACGTTGGGCATGGCTGTGTCCACGCCGGCCAGCACCTGGCAATCGGTCTCTGCGGCCATCTCAACCAACGGTCGTAGGTCGGTTTCAAATTTATTGTTCCGTGTAGGGCTGGGAATCAGGACGTCAACCAGACCGTTTCGCACCCATGCCTGAACGTCCAATCCGACGGCATCGCAGCCTGACAAGGCCGTTGGACAACGCACCGCCAGACCCAAATGGCGGCCCTTTCTTATGCCGGCCTCATCCAATATCGCGCGCGTGCAGCTGATGAACTGAGTCATCAGAGGCCGGCCGGCGTCAACGGCAGAAAACTTAAAGAAGAACGGATTGCGCATGAAGTCCATTTCAATGCCGTCAACGTTGTACTGAGCCACCATCTCGGCGACGATGGCCAGCCATCGCTCTCTGACTTCGGGGTGGGCGTAATCAAAGAGATCGGCGGCAAAGCGGCTCCCCGGCCAATCTTCGCCGATGCGATACTGGGGATGATCTCGCCAAAACTGTGGCGTGAGGGGACTGCGCTCTGCCCCGCGCTGGTGATTCCAGAGCTGGTCGGGAGAAGATATGCCGAAATCGGGTTGGTCTGGGTTGGCATCGGGTTGCGGGTTCGGAAAGGCAAAATGGCCGTCGTTCATGCGCAACGATGCGTAGAGATGCATACCTAGCTCATGGGCTCGCTCGCATACCATGGCCAAGGGATCTAGTCCGGCGCGACGCCAATTACGCAACGTCGTATGGACCATCCATTCGTTGACACTGTCGAACTCTGTCTGACCCAGATCCAGATATTCAGCGACCTGGCTGTTGTACCAGAACAGGGTATTGCCAACGCCCCAACAGAGCAGATCACTGGTAGACACCCGGTCAACGGCGACGCGCACAAACTGTTCCGCGGTCAACGGGGTTTGCCAGTATTGCCACTGGGAAGCTCCATCGTCGTTGACGGCAACACGGTATTTGCGCCCTACTCTGCGTCCTTTTGGACTATCCATAGCCTTCTTTCTTGGCGAAATGTCCTCAAAGCTACGAATCTCGGTCTGCCTGAGCGTCGTCCTACATGCTCTGAATCATCTGCCTAAGGTTGGCAACATTGATGCTCATGGCCTCTTCACGCGACCCACTGGGCGGGAGAAAGTGGGTCGCGACTGAAAGGATAGCATCGCTATGGCTGTCACGGAGACTGCGCAGGATGGTCAGATAGTCGACGTCGCCATCGCCCAGGGGACAGTATGCAAAGTCGCACTGCAGCCCATTTTTCACATGTAGATCTTTGAGGTGAAGCCCGTAGAGATAGGGCTGGATATTGAGAAAGCCGGCGGTTGCCGCATCGCCTTCACCGCAGTTCACGTTGTCGGCCGGGCCCCACATCACCTTGATACGTCGGGAGTTGAGCGCTTCGGTCAAACGACGGAAGTTGCCGGTAGTGTTGGTATAGTTCCAGGGCATCATCGAGAGCGCGAGGTCGACATTGTACTGTTCGGCATACTCGAGGGCCAGCGAGAATGCCTTGATCAGCTTCTCCATGTCGACGTCGGCGATGTAACCCCCACGGGTCAGCCAGCGCATGGGCCAGGTTGGCTTACCGGCCGAGTACTCGCCCGGCCAGGCGAAGGAGAACGCGCCGACGGCCTTGATGCCCAACCGTGCCGCAATCTGCATGGATCGAACCAAGTCGTCCATGTCCCGGCGAAAGGCGGGATGCTCTTCCATTGTGTCCAGATCGAGTTCGGCCAGATGGATCTGTTTGAAGGGGTTGCCGACGTTGATGAGAAAGATTTCAAGCCCATGTCGGGCAACCCGTTCTGCCATGCGATCTATGTCGGCATCATCCATCTCGCCGATCGGTGGATCAGTATCTCCTAAATGGTTGAACCAGACGGAGTCCACTCCGATTTCTTTGGCCTTGGCTAAGGATGCATCGAAGGGTAGACCCAGTTCCGGCAGATACATGCCCAGCGTAAAATGATGGTCGGTCATGATATTACCTCCTATGCTTTCTCTTGGTCCAGTTGTCGCCCCCACCGATCGAGACCGGCCTCGGCCAGGACCTGAATCCAGTCGTGGTGAGAGCGGGCGGTCTGCCTAGGCTGCTGCCGGCTGCGGGCGACAAAGCCTGGCACGTTCGAGCGGCCAGTTGAGAGGCCAATGCGGCTGTAACGTGTATCGACACTCCAGCGGACAGTGTTCGACTGATTGGGGATCGACCGATGCACGAGCCGCTCGGTCGTCATTAACAGATCACCCACATCTACCTCGCACGTCACGATGTCGTTGGACGGCAGGTTGCTGTCAGCAATCCCGGTAGAACCCTTATGGCCCGGCGTTGTGAGCTGCAGGTCATGCGCTAACAGCCCCAGACGGTGGGAGCCTCGAATCACCTGCATGCAGCCGTTTTCGGCGGTGGCCCTGGCCAGCGGAATCCAGAAGTTGACAACCAGAGTTTCCCATGCTTCTTCCGCAACCAGGTAGGCCAGGTCCTGATGCCAGGGGATGTCCATGATCTCCATGTCCGGCATTTTCGTGCGCAGGCCAAACTGGGGATGGGCCAGGATTTCAGGTCCGAGCAGGGACTCGGCGGCGTCCAGCAACGCAGGCGCCGTCCTTAGTGCAAACACCCCAGCGGAGATGGGTTTCTGGCTGGAAAAATAGGTCTGCCAAAGCCAAGTCCGATCTGTGCAGGCGTCAGACATCAGTGCCAGGCGGGTGGCAAAGGGGGCATCGGCAAACGTATTTGCGGGAGCGAGCATACCCTGCCGTACCGCTTCCTGGGCTCCGACTTCCACCTTATGCGTTAGCTCATCGATCAGAGGCTGCAGGGCTTCCTGTGGCAGCAAATCGCGGACGATGAGGAAGCCGTCCTCCTGGAACTGCCCGATCTGCCGTGACGTGAGCCCGCCCATCACCGACGATCCGTGGCCGGCCTTATGTTCTTCCGATTCTACCTTCGCAGACATAGTGGACCCCCTGTAACTTAATCTTCAGGTTCAACCGGAATTTGTGTGGTTTCTCGACGGAGCCAATGCCAGCGCCGGTTGAGCCTGTCGAAACCTAGCGGGTCAACCACATGAATTCCCAATGAGCCTAAACGTATGTGATCTCAATTTTGATCCTGATGTTTGATAATGACGGTAATGATAAGCCATTTGTTGAAAAGTAACAAGTGCGATGATACCTGGCTCTCTACCAGTCCGACCGCTCTAACCACTAACATTCTTGGGTCGTTCCGGCAGATATGAAAGCTGCGAGTCCACACTGCAAAGTCGCTTTTGACAAATTTTCAAGCGAAAAGTTGTTGTCTCTCCAGAACGTATCACAATATCATGAGTTTACGGCAAGAACCATGAATGACACAAATTTTCTATCTTCTGTCATTCATGAAATTGGTGAAGTTCGTAGTTCTCGCCGTAGAATCAATATCATAAACCGAAAAGGCCTAGTGCGTCATCCACACCAAAAGTTCGGGGTTATTCCCAGACTGATAACCCCGAACTTTTGGTGTGGATGATGCTCTAGTACAGTCTTGCGTAAATAACTGGGCGGTTCCCACCAGAGGTAGAGATGCCCCCATCTGCCTAGTTATTTAGACCGCACTGTACTAGATTCAAACGGGACGGGTGCTAGATAGATGCGATACAAGTACATGCACGAGCAGATTTCACCGTTTACACTGCCTTCCTACGGCGGACAGTCTTATGAGACCATGGTTCCGGCCACGTTCGATGTGCAGGAGCGGGCCGCGCTGGCGGTGCGTGGCCTTACGGGCATCACCGATGCGGAGAAGGACTATGAAGTCTATTGGTGGGTCGATGTAGGTGCCCATCCTCCCTACATGGTTCATCGCCCGAACGATTTGCACAATCAGGTGGCCTTTCATTCGGCCTTGCCTCTCATGCGCCTGATCAGCGGCAGCGATCTCAACCAGTATGTCGAAGAGCAGTGGGCGAAAGTGCTCCTGCACATGGTGGGGCCGGAGGGCTTGCTCTGGACCCGAACCGAAGACCGTCCTTGGCTGCAGTTTCATGGAGGACTTACTCACGGAGATGCGGCTGATGACTACGCCGATGTGATCCTGAACGGCTGGGCGCTTGCCGTCTTCGCGCTCTATTACAGACTCACAGGTGATAAGCTCTGGAAGGAGACCGGCGAGCAGGTCGTGCGCGGTCTGGCTGCCAATGTCGTGGACAAAGCCAGCTATGCCTATTTTCCCCAAAGCTTCATCCCCTGGAAAGATCCATCTATGCCGATCCCCCATCGTGTCTCACATGCCGGGTGGGTCATCTATGGGCTGACACACTTCTTCCGGGAGACAGGGTACGAACCTGCCCTCGATCTGGCCGGCAAACTGGCCCGGGGCATCAAAGACCATGCGAACTTCTTCGGCCCGAACGGCGAGTTCCTGGACTGCCAGCGCCAACCATTCCCTGAGGCGCATTTCTATGCCCACGTTCACTGCCTCTTCGAAATCCTCGACTATACCTTAGCTACAGGCGAAGACGATCGAGAGATGATAGAGTTTGTCAAAGGTGGATTCAACTTTGCGCGTAGCGCAGGCAACACGACCCTGGGTTTCTTCCCCGAGCTGCTGTGGCGGGAGAGTTTCCAGACCTGTGAGACGTGTGGGCTGGCCGATCTGATCAGCTTGGGACTGCGCCTGACGGAAATCGGCGAGGCAGATCACTGGGAAGATGTAGACCGCTGGATCCGGAACCAGTTCGCCGAGAACCAGATCATGCGGCCTCTGGACTGGGCCGACCGCCTGGCCTGGCGCGGGCCGGGCATCGGTTGGCAGGAACAGTCACGGCGGCCTATCGATCCGGTGGTGGAGAGCACCGATCGGGTCAGCGAGCGGGTGGTAGGTATGTTCCGTGGCTATCCGGAACCCAACGAGGGCCTGGGGGGCGAGGGGCGCGTGGTCATGCCCTGTTGCACGATCCAGGGTTCCCGGGCGCTCTACTACATCTGGGAGCACATGCTGTCGCACCAGGATGGTAAATTGTCTGTTCACTTGCTCATGAACAGGTCCTCACCGTGGGCCGATGTGGCCAGCCACCTTCCCTACCAGGGCCGGGTGGACCTTGCTGTCAAGCAGCACGTGGACCTGGCAGTGCGTATTCCAGAATGGGTCGACCGGGAGCAGGTGACCTGCACGGTCGACGGCGAACCGCGCGATATCCGTTGGCAGGGCGCGTACCTCCAGATAGGCCCCACTGCCCCCGGCAATGGCGTCTCTGTCCATTTTCCTATCACAGAACAGGCCGAGCGGATCTACATCCAGAAACGCACCTATAGCATCGTACGCAGGGGTAACGAGGTCGTGACCATCGAGCCGCCCGGCAGCGTCGATCCCCTTTATCAGCGCTCACAGTATCGCGACGACGTCACATTGTGGAAGAAGACTACCCGTTTCGTCTCTGACGAGACCCTCTACTGGTGAGAAACCAGAGGGTAGGGCACGCATGAGCAAGGCAGAGAAGCGCAAGCCGGACATCTTGATGATTGTCTCCGACCAGCACGGAGCGCCCTTTGCCAGCTGCTACGGCGACCCGATTATCCAGACGCCGAACATTGACGGCCTGGCTGCGGAAGGCGTGCTGTTCGAGCGGGCCTATTGCCCTTTCCCGGTGTGCGGTCCTTCGCGGGCATCCTATCTGACTGGTCGCTACCCCCATGACATCCGCTGTGTGGACAACGGCATGGCGTTACCCTCGGACATCCCCACCATGGCCCATGCCCTGGCCATCGCCGGCTATGAGGTCGTGGTCGCCGGACGGGTACACTGGAAGGGACCGGACCAGCTACATGGCTTCGAGCGCCGCCTGGTAGGCGACATGAGCGAGTCCTATTGGCACGCCTACGAGCGCTGGGTGCGCGTGGGAGAGATTACCTACCTGACCGGCGGCGAAGGCTTTAAGAGACCCTCCATCACGCACTTTTCCGGCCCTGGAGGCAGCCAGTACCAGGACTACGACAAAGCCGTACTGGACGCTGCGCTGGCATTTCTCGCCCAGCGCAGCGTCCAGACCGAGCGCAGGCCGTTCTTCCTCATGGTGGGTTTCATGTCGCCTCACTATTGGTTCACCTGCCCGCTCCAGGACTTCGATCGCTACGCCGGGCAAATCGAGGCACCGCCCCTGCCGGCCGGCTATCCCAACAGCTTGCATCTCCACAACCGGCAGATCGTGGCCAACGGTGGGCTGGCGGGGATATCTGAGGACGATGTGGTCAGAACCCGGACCGCGTATTACGGCCTGGTGACCTTCACCGATAGGATGGTCGGGCACCTGTTGAGCGCCCTGGAGAGGCATGGGCTGGTAAAGGATAGTCTTGTTCTCTACTTCAGCGATCACGGAGAGATGGCCGGCCAACACGGTCTGTGGTGGAAACATACTTTCTACGAGGAAGCAAGCCGCGTACCACTGATCGTCTCCTACCCGGGCCGCTTCCCTGCTGGCCGCAGAGTAGCCGATCTGGTCAGCCTGGTCGACATCTTGCCCTCTCTGTGCGACTGGACAGGCGCGCCGCGCCCTCCCCGATTGGCGGGCCAGAGCCTCGATCCGCTCATGCACGGCGGGCGCGGGCCCCAGGAGAGAGCTGTCTTCTCTGAGTTGTGTGGCGGTTATCCTGGAGGTTCGTCCGTCGCCCGCATGGTGCGCCAAGGACCCTGGAAATACAACTACTACTACGGTCAGCGAGCGGAGCTATTCCATTTGGACGATGATCCGGACGAGCTCCGCGATCTGGCCTCTGATCCGGCCTACCTGGAGGTTTGCCGTCAGCTTGAGAAGCTGCTACTGGAGAGTTGGGATCCGCAAGCTGTAGGGGCCATGTGGGACGAATATCGTGAGGTGTCCGAGTACATGCGTATGTGGACCAGCGCGCTCAACCCGCCGGATCCTGATCAGTGGGACGGCATGAAGCCGCCTTTCCCCGAAGAGTGGCGGCAGAACGCCTCAACCTATCTACGTCAATGGTGACTTCTCAGACAGGAGGTATCAACTGTCAACGAGTAGCTAGTCAAACTAAAGCATAGTTTTTTACTTTCAGTAGTTCACAATTTGGGTGGGGCAGCAAGAAAAGGGACAGACATGACCACCCTGCGGTGTTGCTCGATGGCCCGCCTGAGCAGAGAGACGAAGGTATGAAACTGAAAATGGTCGGGGGCCACGCGATGTGGACCTGGGCCTGGAATGCGAGCGACCATCCAGCGTAAGAGAGCCCAGATG
>Ga0310121_10001918_pt1 | contig 20459 bp, 15 predicted proteins | sample CB27_Tmax_986_MG_FD_203504 | JGI IMG/M metagenome (GOLD analysis project Ga0310121, IMG submission 203504) | Marine microbial communities from Western Arctic Ocean, Canada - CB27_Tmax_986 | ecosystem: Environmental > Aquatic > Marine > Oceanic | place: Canada: Western Arctic Ocean | collected...
ACATCCCCGGAGCACGGGGAGTGGGTCCAAAGACCGCGTTGGCGTTGCTGCAGCAGCACGGGGATATCGAGGCGCTGATAGCGAATGCAGAGGGATTGAAGCCACCGCGTGCGTCCAAGTCGCTTCGGGAAAATGCGGAGGTGGTCCAGCTCTCGAAACGGCTCGTTACGATCATGACCGATCTGGACGTCGAGTTGGATCTCGAAGTGCTCAAGGTCGGAGAGCCCAACAACGAGACGCTGCGCGACATTTTCGTGGAGCTCGAGTTCAGATCACTTGCCGAACAGTTCGCTGCGCTCGCGCAAGTCGGCGGTGTCGCGCCGGCCGAGCTTGAAGAGGCCGAAGTGGCTTACTCGGTGGTGGACGAGGTGTTGGAAGTCCGGAAACTCGTCGATGTGATCCGGGCCGCTGGGCGCGTGGCGATCGCTGTGGAGCCGACCACGGGAGACCCTCTTCGTGGGGAGCTGGTGTCTGTCGGGCTCTCCGTCGAAGGCGGTACGGCGTGGTATCTACCCTTCGCGCACCAACGGCCGTTCGAGCTGACATTCGAAGGAGAGGCGTCTGGGGAGATCACAAACCTGCCTAGCCTGGCGACCGTCGAGATGTCCGGGCTCAAGGTGTTACTGGAAGATCCGAAGGTGGCAAAGGTCGGCCACGACTTGAAGCGTACCGCGCTCACCCTCTCGCGTGCGGGAGTAACCCTGGGCGGCATCGCCTTCGATACGATGGTAGCGAGCTACGTGCTTGACCCGGGACGGCGAGGTCACGAGCTCACCGCACTCTCGGTGGAGTTATTCTCCCACAAGCCGATCGCCTACGCGGACGTCGTGGGCAGCGGTCGCAAGAGGGTGCCGTTCGCGCAAGCACCCATCGAACGCGCGCGCGAGTTCGTGTGCGAGACGGCGGATCTGTCGTTTCAACTGGCCGAGCACTTCTATGAGCAGCTGGATGAGCCGGCACTCGGCGACCTCATGGCCGATCTCGAAATGCCGCTCCTGCCGCTTTTGACGCGCATGGAGCTTGCGGGCATCGGCATCGACGAAGGCTTCTTCCGTGCCTTGCGATTGAAGCTGAAGCGCGAGCTCGATCTGATCCGGGAGGAGATCTTCAAAGTCGCGGGCGGTGACTTCAATCTGAACTCGACGCAGCAGCTGCGGCAGGTGTTGTTCGAGAAGCTGGATCTGCCGGTCCTCAAGAAGACCAAGACGGGCCCGTCGACGGATGTGTCAGTGCTGGAGGAGTTGGCAGAGCAGGGTCACGAAGTCCCGAAGCTCATGATGGAGTACCGCGAGCTCGAGAAGCTAAGGTCGACCTACGTGGATGCGCTGCCGCGGCTGGTGAATAGCCGAACCCACCGTATCCACACGAGCTTCAACCAGACCGTGGCCGCCACAGGGCGGCTGTCGTCGAGCGATCCAAATCTCCAAAACATCCCCATTCGCACCGATCTTGGACGGGAGATCCGAAAGGGCTTCGTCGCAGCGCCGGGCAGGGTCTTCCTATCGACCGACTACTCACAAATCGAGTTGCGCGTGCTGGCGCACTTCTCGGGAGACGAGGCCTTCGTCACGGCCTTTACTCAGGGCATCGACGTGCACCGGCAGATTGCGTCGGTCGTCTTCGAAGTACCGATTGACGATGTGACCGCGCGTATGCGCGGGCAGGCCAAGACCGTGAACTTCGCGACGTTGTACGGTCAGGGACCGTTCTCTCTTGCGCGACAGCTCGGCATCACGCGTGAAGAGGCCAAGGAGTTCATCGCCACGTACTTCGAACGCTTCAGCGGCGTCCGTGACTTTTTCGACGCCCAGGTCGAGATGGCCAGGGAACAAGGGTATGTGGAGACGCTCATGGGCCGGAGGCGATACGTGCCCGAGCTGCGGGCCGGGAACTGGAGCGTCCGGCAGTTCGGTGAGCGCGTCGCCCAGAATACACCGATCCAGGGCACCGCCGCGGACCTCATGAAAAGGGCGATGATAGACGTGCAGACCGCTTTGGACGGAGCCGACACAGGAGCTGAGATACTTCTGCAAGTGCATGATGAGCTGCTTCTTGAGGTGCCGGAAGTTGAGGTCGATTCGGTCCGTGATCTCGTGGTCAGCCGCATGGAAGGCGCTGTTGAGCTCAATGTGCCGCTCGTGGCCGACTGGGGCATCGGCGCCAATTGGTACGAGTGCAAAGGGTAGCAGCCCGTGGTAGAACGGGCCGCTAAGGTCGAGATCGTCTCGTTCCACCCTCCGCCCGCCCCGATTCCGCCTCCATCCTTCGGTCGCAGGGAACGCTCGGGAATCGCTCCGATCAGGTCGAACCAACACCGGAGGGATTCGCATGGGCCGGTCCGTGAACATGATCACACTCATCGGGAACGTGGGGGGTGATCCGGACATCCAGCAGACCAAGAGCGGCACGAAGGTCGCCCACTTCTCACGCGCCACTAACCGCCGTAAGCCCGCCAACGCCGAGCAGGAGGAGCGCACCGATTGGCACCGGCTGACGCTGTGGAACCGTCAAGCACAGTTCGTCGAGGACTACGTACGCGTCGGCGATCACATCTACGTCGAGGGGGGCCGCCTCGAGTACGAGTCGTTCGAGCGGGATGGCGTGACGATTCCGACCGCGGAGATCATCGTCCACACGGTGGTCATGCTGTCGTCGAAGGCGGGCGTATCGGACGAGAACCTAGAGAAAGGGGCGTAGCAAGACCTGCTTCCGAGGCCTGTCGTGGTAAAGCGCGCCGCTACAGGGGCTCGAGAGGGTTATTCTCGGGCCCCGTCTTGATTCAGCGTCGCTTAGGGGCTGCTACAGCCAGCCGCGGAACCGCGGCACGATCGAGAAGATCAGCTCCCACTTACCGTTACGGAGGCCGCGTCCCACGTCGAACCGAAGCACGTCCCACCCCAACGCTAGACCTGCACCCACGGTGGCGCGGAGGCCGTCCGAGTCTCTGGCCTGCCATTCGGTCGGAACGACGCGTGCATCGAGGTAGGTAGATCCCATTCCACCGAAGAGGCGCAGGCTTACCCACGGCGATCGCAGCGGGAACGTGCCTTCTGCCCTCATGAGCCAGAAGCGGTCTCCGACGAAGTCCCGATAGTGGTGGCCAGGAAGCGTCTCCCGGCCACCGAGCAGAAAGAGCGTCTGGACGGGAGCCTCGTAGCTCACCAGCCCGGCGGAGGCATGGAGCTCCGCGTGCCAGCGCTCATCCCGGTTCTGGAACGTCCACCGAGCGTTTCCCAGGAACTTGGCGAACGTGTGAGTTTCGAAACGTGCTCCCGTTACGGTGAGTGTGCCGGCGCCGTTTGCAGGAAGCCCGACGGGCAGTGTGACCTCCACTGCGCCCAGGATGCCCTCATCGATAGTGCGAACCGGCCGCAGATTTACGCCCGGCACCTCCGACACGACGTCCTCCGCAGATTCGTGACGCTCCCACCGCAGAGCCACGCTCGGCGCGCCTGCGGCGCGTGAGTTGAATGCGAGGCGTATTCCGCGAGAGAAGAAGGGATCCAAGTAGTCGTTGATGCCGGCTGCGGTGGCGAGGGTGTTCGTGAACCCGGACGCGGTCCTGGCGGATCCTAAGTCTCGGATCTGATTCCAGTGCACCTCCACGGTCGGTACCACTGGATCGGGCCCGCCCGTCAGTGTCGTCGTGAGCGAGACCTCGCCGCGTCCTATCGCATAGCCTGCGGACGCCCTCAGCCGCACGCCACCGGTAGTGCGAGCGGTCAGGCCAGCTCCCCAAAAGTTTCCTTCTGCCCGGTTGTAGCGGGCCACGTTGGACATCGATCCGAGATACAAGCGTAGCGGACCGAGACCGCTGAGGTAACGATTCTGAAACGCCTGTCTGGCCTGTGCCCGGATCTCCTCCATCGTCGGTGACGGCGCGAGGCCTTGCTCGTCGAGGTCGTCGAATATGCCCTCCTCGAATGGGAACGCCTCCAGCTGCTCCTGCGGCAGCGCCGTCACGCGCCGCCCCAGCAGCGCCGGGTTCGCGATCTCCACGTTGAACTCGTAGTGCCCGATCACGTAGCGGCCCCGGATGATGCTACCCGCCATGAAGTCGAGCCCGGGAAGCTCTCGGCGGAGCTCAGCTTCCTGTCGATAGGGGAGCCAGTACTTGCCGTCCCACAGCGAGTTGTCGAGCGAGATCCGAATGTAGTCCAGGTACGGATCGACATAGGACGCAGGTGTGAACGTGAAGTTCATGCGCACAATCGATGATGTCGCGCGGTCTAGAAATACCGACCCGATGAGCCCCGGCCGACCGTACTCCTTAGGGTGCACGCGGACTTGGTACACGCGGGTTTGTTCGACGCCTTCCCCATACCCGATCGAGAGAGAGTCCGCCAACAGGAAGTCGTAGACGCTCTCGGCGTCCGGACCTAGCGGGTGGAGCACCTGCTCGACCTCATCTCCGTCCCCCAGACGGATGAAGTCGCCGAAGTCGTCCTGCACCACGGTAAGGTGATCGAGGTGGTACCTGATGTTCGTTGGCAGTAACCTCTCGTCTCTGCGTCCGACGATCCGCTGGCCGGTCTGGTTCGGTGCCCGCCAGAACACCTCCAGCGCGACCTGGTCAGCCTTGAGAAGCGTACGTTCGTCGGAGTCCGGACGATCGATGAAGAAGTATACGTGCCCCCGCGCTTGACCCACGTAGGACTGAAACGCGGCGTCGACCCCCACCGAATGTCTTTCGGCCCGCGCCTGAGCGATAAGCTCGAGCACCCTGGAATCGTTCCAAACCTCGGCGCGTTGCGCGGCGGCGGCGGTGGTCCAGCCCATGAGAACCGCCGGGATGTAGCAGAGGAGTCGCGAGGATGCCTGCTTCAAGGACCTTCCCTGTCAGGGGAGGACATGCACGCTTGGTACGCTCGCTCGCCGAGGCCGGTTCCCCCAACGCGAAGGGCCCCGTCCCGGAGGACAGGGCCCTTTCGTGGATCTTCCTTGCCAGACTAGTCTCAGTTGGGCGTCCAGAAGCCCGACAGCGACTCCCCGTGCGGGCTCTCGCGCAGCTTCTCGAAGGCACGGTTGCGGATCTGGCGGATCCGTTCGCGTGTGACGCCGAGCAGGGATCCGATCTCCTCCAGTGTCCTCTCTTCACCGTCATCGAGGCCGTAGTAGAGATAGAGGATCTTCCGCTCCCGCTCGGTCAAGTACTGCTCAAACATTGTCTCGAGGAAGTCGCGACGAGCGATGGCCTCCACGTCCTCTTCGATGTCGGACGCCTCGACACCGGAAAAGCGCTCGCCGAAGTTGGGACTGTCACGGTCGCTGCGGTCTACGGGGGCGTCGAGACTCAGTTCGGAAGCCGCCACACGTCGGAGCGCGCGGATGGTGTCGACCGGCTCTTCCATCTCCTTGGCGATCTCCTGATCGGTGGGAGTCCGGCCAAGCGACTGGGTCAGCTGGGTATTCGTGCGCGCGAGCTTCGCCAGGTTCGAGTTCTGATTGAGCGGGATGCGCACGGACCGCGTCTGCTCCGCCAGCGCCTGGAGGACGGTTTGACGGATCCACCAAACGGCGTAGGAAATGAATTTCACGCCCTTGTCGGGATCGAACTTCTTCACCGCTTTGAGAAGACCCTCGTTGCCGATGCACACGAGCTCGGCCAGGCCAAGGCCCCTCCCCTGGTACTTCTTCACGTAGGAGATGACGAAGCGGAGGTTCGCAGTGACCAGACGTTCGGCGGCTTCCTTGTCGCCGACACGCGCCCGACGCGCAAGCTCACGCTCTTCGCGCGGGTCCTGAATGAGGGGGTACTTCTCTACGTCCTGCAGGTACTGATCGAACGAATCCAGGCCACGGGAGGAAGAAAACATCCGTATTTTCTGTTCCTCGTCTGCGGGTCGATGAGGACCTGACTCTACGATCCCGACCCCAACAACCCGTGTCTTGCTTGGGTTACGGAGGGGTCGGGATCGCTGATCCCAAGACTTCAGGGTGAAGGAAAAGGTATAAAAGCCTGTTTCCGCGGTAAAGGTTCTTTTTCCGGGATGCGCACACCTATACGGAGATGAACTCCGCGCGGAGGCTTTCAGCGCTCGGGCCGTTCAGCGCGAAGAAGATACACGTACGCGTTTTGTCCGGACGCTCCAGGTCGACCCTGCGAAAAAAGCCACTTTCGACGACATCAACGGCGTCTAGGGCACCCAGTTCCACTAACCCGACTTCGCGTCGTCTGCGGAAGACGAAGATCGGAGAGTTCCCTCGGACCACCATCCATCCGGGCACGAAGTGGGGAGTCCCCGGCAATCTATGCGCGCCGACGGGGCTCCCGCGCAGGCCGCCCCCTGGCGCGATCATATCCCCTTCGAGTGCGGTGCGGACCCACTTGGGGAACTCGTCGGTGTTGGTCCATCGGTGTCCCCCGAGTGTCTGAAAGACACGTCCAGCGGCTAGCCGGACCGCGAAAATGAAGGCCCGTATTCGAGACGCCCCACCGACTGATCCACCGACTGCTATGACGAGGCCAAGCGCGAGCGCCCAAGTCGGCTGATCGATCACGAGCGCTACGATACACAGGACGACGACGTCCTCGACGAGTGATGTCAGTAGCGGATGAGGGGCGGGTGACGACCCGAGCCAGCGCAGGATCGAGGCGCCGGAACGAATCGAGTGCGCCGCAGACACCAGCGCCCCGGCTGTCACGGCGCCAGCCGTCATAACGAGCGGAGCCTGACCGTCGAGCAGGAGCAACGCGAGCAACGTTCCGGAGATCGGCCGGATGACCGTGTGGAACGCGTTCCATACCAAGGTGGCGGTCAGGAAGCGCTCGGCTGCGAACTCCACGAGGTAGAACCCACCTACTACCACCATGACTCCGAGCGAGTCCAGGTCACCCAGGGCTCCGGGCAACGGCTCGCTCCACCAAGTCGTGGTCGGCATGGCCCCGAGGAAGAGCAGGGTGAGGTACAGGTCGATTCCTGCCGCGATCGCGAGCGGAAGCAGAACCAAGATTTCTGGGGCAAGCCATGCGGGCATGCGGGTTACCTGCCCAGCTCGGTCACGAGGTAGTCCGGGCCGGCGCGGGTCCGCCGGCTACGCTCGAGCTGAAAGTCCGAGAAGCCAGGACCAATCCCCAGCAACTCGATCAGCGTAACGCGGAACACAGGACCGTGACTGGTCGCGTCACCCAGTGGCAACGCCAGGTCGATGCGTCCCCCCCTCCTCGACCCCGCGGGTGTCGCGAATCGGAGCCCGAACCCGACGCTACCCCTCCATCTCGAGTCGACCCCGTACGGTACATCTCCAGACCACACGCGTCCCGCGTCGGCGAAGAGCGTAAAGCCGAGATCGAGCAGGTCCGGCCACGGCCACCTCACGAAGATCCGGTCCTCGATTGTGAAGAGCAGGCGGCTAGCACCCGGCGCGTGCTCCTCGCGGAAACCCCTCACGGCGTCCCTGCCACCGAGGGTCAACTGGAATGGGCCCTCTACAGACCAACCTCCCGAGGCCGAGGCCCGGAGGAAGACGGTCTGTCCAGGAATTCTCTCGGTCCGCACGTAACTGTAGAGGTCGAGCTCGCCAATGACGTCGCGCCACGCGTTGTCTCCGTTCCTCAGACGACGACCCTCCGCCGCGAAGCGGGCGAATACGAACGAACTGCCCGGGTCGTACCCCGCGAAGAGACGCACTCTGCCGAAGATATCGTCGGGACTCGGGACGCCGTCCAGCGAGAGTAGGCCGATGCTGCGGCCGACGGTGACACCCAGGTCGGTGCCGAGCTGAACGTCCAACTCACCGTCCAGGGCGTCCAAGCCTCGGGGACGTGCGAAGCGCAGGTTTCTGTGCCCGAGCATGATATTAACCCGAGTGGCGGAGTGGGCTTGGGTCTGATTCGCGACGACGTCGTTGACCGTGGTGGGTGCCGCGATCGTGTTTCCGAAGTCATTATCGATCGCGATCTCGAGTCCGTCAGGGAACCCCCGGAATTCGATGCGCTCCCGGGTCATTCCGACTCCGAGCAAGGTCAGATTGCCAGGCCGCCCTAGGCGGCCCGCCACCGAGACCTCGGCCCACTCGTCCCGATAGGGGAGCAACACGTTGGTGAAGTCCGGGTCGTCCGCCGCAGAGTACGTGAAGACCTGGTCTTGGCGGGCGTACACCTGGCGCAAGGCGAAGCGGCCGACTTCGCCCACGAACGGGTAGTTGATCCCCTGCTCCAGAAAATCCCCGCCGCGGGTCCGGCCCCAACCGAAGTTCGCGTCGGTGCGAGTGCCGAAGAGACGAGGCTCCTGGAATCTGAACCCCCTGTCGCGCTGCTCGCGCCGCCTGCGCATGAAGACTTCGGCACGCACCCCGCGTCCCAACAGGTTCTCCTCCGTCAGATTTATGCGGTCCAGCTGCAGCCCTTGATCGAACGATACGCCCAGGTCGAATTGGGTCGTCCACTCGTCCTGCGTATCGATGACGACGTGATATGTGCCGTCAGGCTGAGCTACCGGATAGACGTCCGCCGTTCCGATGAAGGGATACGACTGGAGAATCCGGTATGACTCCTCGAGTAGCAGTGGATTGAGGCAGTCTCCTTCGCTGAACAGGACTTCGCGCAGGATGAAGCTCTCGCTCGTATTGATGTGCAGTGCGTTGGCGAGGCGGTAGAACCAACGAAGCGGATCGCCGTCGATTATTTCGTAGATCGACCGATTATCGACGAAGATGTTCGAGATCCGCCCGGTTTCGCACACCGTGGGGGAATCGATGACCTGGGACAGCACATCTTGCGCGACCGACGCGGTGATCGCCGTGCAGCCCAGCACCCCAAGAAGCAAGACCCGCAGGGCAGCTGCGGCGGCGCACTTGCCGGGCTCAAGGCTCGTGGGGATTGGGCGCTCCCGGGATCGTCGGTCGTTTGCATGGTTTCGTGCGCTCATCTACGCTTCATGGAGCACCGTCCCCACACTCGGGAGTAAAGGTAAGCATGCAGAATCGGCGCAAGGAGGCCCTCGCTTATCACGCACAAGGGCGTCCGGGAAAGATAGAAGTGGTAGCCACGAAATCTGTGGCGACCCAACGCGACCTCTCGCTCGCCTACTCCCCCGGGGTCGCTGAGCCGTGCCGCGAGATCGAGGCGGATCCCTCCGAAGTCTTCAAGTACACTGCCCGCGGCAATTTGGTCGCAGTCGTCTCCAACGGCACCGCGGTCCTCGGTCTGGGCAACATCGGGCCGCTTGCCGCCAAGCCGGTCATGGAGGGGAAGGGAATCCTCTTCAAACAGTTCGCCGGCATTGACGTCTTCGACATCGAAGTCGGTTCGGAGGACCCCCAGGAAATCATCCGCTTCTGCGAGCTGTTGGAGCCTACAGTGGGCGGCATCAACCTCGAAGACATCAAGGCTCCAGAGTGCTTCGTTATCGAGCGCACGCTCAAGGAGACGATGGGCATCCCGGTCTTCCACGATGACCAGCATGGCACCGCGATCATAGCCGGGGCGGCGCTGATCAACGCGCTCGAGGTCGTCGGCAAGAAGGTGGACAGCGTGCGGGTCGTGTTCAGTGGTGCCGGGGCCTCCGCGCTCTCCACGGCCAGTCACTTGCGCCGCCTGGGCGTATCCCGGGAAAACATCCTGATCGTGGACTCACTGGGCGTGATCTACGAGGGTCGTGAAGCGGGGATGAACGAGTATAAGGAACCCTTCGCGATCCGCACGGAGACGCGCACGCTCGACGGAGCGCTGGCCGGGGCGGACGTCTTCATCGGGCTCTCGGTGAAGGGGATCATGACACGCGAGATGGTCTCGTCCATGGCGAAGGATCCTATCATCTTCGCGCTCGCGAATCCGGATCCCGAGATCCTTCCCGAAGAGGTGGCCGCGGTGCGTGACGACGCGATCATGGCGACCGGGCGCTCGGATTATCCGAATCAGGTAAACAACGTGCTCGGCTTCCCGTTCATCTTCCGGGGCGCGCTGGACGTCCGCGCGAGCGGCATCAACGAGGAGATGATGCTTGCCGCCACCGAGGCCTTGGCTGCGCTTGCACGCGAGGAAGTTCCGGACGCGGTGCTCGGCGCGTATGACAGCTTGGATCTCAGCTTCGGCCGCGATTACCTGATCCCCACGCCGTTCGATCACCGGGTGCTCTTCCACGTCGCGCCCGCGGTTGCCGAAGCCGCCATGAAGAGCGGGGTCTCGCGCATAGAGGTTGATCTCGACGAGTACCGAGATCGGCTCCGGGGCTCCCTGGGCCCGGGCTATGAGGTCATGCGCTGGATAAGAAACCGCGCGCGCAGGGAGCCTGCGCGGATCGTGTTCCCGGAGGGTCACAACGACACGGTCATCCGGGCGGCGGCGGCGCTGGTCGAGGACGGCGTTTGCCAGCCGGTGCTGCTCGGAAGACCGCCACGTCTCGCGGAGAAGGCGGAGACGCTGGGTGTCAGCCTGGATGGCGTGGAGATCGTCTACGCCGCCGACCTCGAAGAGAAGAGGATCGAGTTTGCCGTGACGCTCTTTAATCGCCGCGCGCGTAAAGGTCTGACGCTCGCCGAGGCGAAGTGGAATCTCTTCAAGCCCATCTATTTTGCCGCCAGCATGGTCGAGGCTGGCGAAGTCGATGCGATGGTGGCCGGCATCGAGGCCAACTATGCCGATATTCTGCGGTCCGCACTTCATGTTGTCGGCCCCGCCGAGGATGCGAAAAGAGCGGCGGGTCTCTACATGCTCGCGTTTCCGAACCGAGAGCTGCTCTTCTTCGCGGACACGACGGTGAACATCAGCCCGGACGCGGAGACCTTGCGAGATATCGCTCTTCAGACGGCTTCCTTCGTGCGTGACCTGGGCATCCGGCCGCGGGTCGCTATGGTGAGTTTCTCCAACTTCGGATCCGCACCGCACGACGAGTCGAGGCGCGTGTCGGACGCCGTCGATCTGGTTCGGGCGGCCGACCCCGATCTTGAGATCGATGGGGAGATGCAGGCGGACACCGCGGTCGACGCGGTCAAGCTCCGGGACACGTATCCGTTCACGTACCTCGAGGGCCCGGCCAACGTACTCATCTTTTCTCGACTCTCGGCGGCCAACTCAGCCTATAAGCTGCTCGACAGTCTGGGGGGGGCTGACATCATCGGCCCAGTACTGCTCGGAATGGCCAAACCCGTGCACATCCTCCAGCGCGGTTGCGGGGCCCAGGCCGTGGTCGATCTGGCTACGGTCGCATCGGTAGACTGGCAGGCCAGAAAGAAGGAGATTTAGCTCGTCTGCCCCGGACGAACATCGTTCGGGGTGTTCGTTTTGGAGCAGCATTCCCCGAGAGGGAGTACACGGTTTGCAACAGCACGGCTTGGACCCGAAGAAGGCTGTCCATTGGAATCTGTGCCCGACGCGTCTCTACGAGGAGTCGTTCGCGCGTATGGATGGTCGACTAGTTCACATGGGTGCCATCTCGACGGTTACGGTGCCGCATACGGGCCGCTCGCCGAACGATCGCTTTGTGGTACGCGACGAGATGACCGAGGGCGTCGTCAACTGGGGCGACGTCAATGTGCCGATGACGCCCGAACACTTCGATGCGCTGCGTGGCGACATTGTCGAGCACCTGAACGAGTCGGACCTTTTCGTGCGCGACGCGCGAGCGGGCTCGGACGAGACGAACGCTCTGAATGTTCGGGTGATCAGTGAGAGCCCGTGGCACTCGCTCTTCGCATACAACATGTTCCTCCGCCTGTCTCCGGAGGAGCGCGAAGGCTTCGAGCCGCAGTTCACGGTCCTGCACGCACCGCACTTCAAGGCTGACCCGGCACGGCACGGTTCTAACTCCGAGACCGCGATCGTGGTGAACTTCCGAGCCCATGAGGTTCTCGTGGCCGGCTCGCGATACGCCGGCGAGATCAAGAAGTCGATCTTCTCTGTGCTCAACCACCTGCTACCGGAGGTTGGGATCCTCCCGATGCACTGCTCGGCCAACGTCGGTTCGCGCGGTGACGTCGCGCTCTTCTTCGGCCTGTCAGGCACGGGAAAGACGACGCTGTCCACCGACGCTTCTCGCGGCTTGATCGGTGACGACGAGCACGGCTGGAGCGACGACGGCGTTTTTAACCTCGAGGGTGGCTGCTACGCGAAGACGATCCGTCTGTCCCCCGAAGGTGAGCCGGAGATCTACCGTGCGACTCAGATGTTTGGGACGATTCTCGAGAACGTCGTGCTCGACGACGACACGCGAGAGATCGACTTCGACGACGCCTCGATCACCGAAAACACGAGGGCGTCCTACCCGATCCACTACATCCCGAACGCTGTAGTGCCCAGCCGTGGTGGGCACCCGAGCAACGTCGTCTTTCTAACCGCCGATGCGTTCGGAGTCCTGCCTCCTATCTCGCGGCTGACGCCCGAACAAGCGATGTACCACTTCCTTTCCGGATACACGGCGAAGGTCGCGGGCACGGAGCGCGGCGTGACCGAGCCACAAGCGACCTTCAGTGCGTGCTTCGGAGCTCCGTTCCTACCTCGCCATCCGGTTGTGTACGCCGAGATGCTGTATGAGAAACTGCGTGAGCACAGCGCCAAGGTGTGGCTCGTGAACACCGGTTGGTCAGGTGGTGGTCACGGAGTGGGGAGCCGCATGAAGCTTTCCTATACCCGGGCTATGGTGAATGCAGCGCTCGCGTGTGATCTCGAAGGTGCGGAGTTCGCACCGGATCCGGTCTTCGGTGTCGACGTGCCGCTTTCCGTTCCGGGTGTGCCGGCCGAGATGCTATCTCCGCGCGACACCTGGACCGACGGTGAGGCGTACGACGCTTCGGCTGCTGAGTTGGCGGCGATGTTCAAGGCCAACTTCGAGCAGTTCGCGCATGAGCTACGCGATGAGGTGAGGGTGGCAGGACCGCGGTAGTCAACCGACTCCGCTGAGCTCGATGGCGCTATTCAATGATCTCGGCTCCAACTTCTGAATGGAAGACGCGCGAAAGCTCCTCCGCATCGATCCCCAACCGCGCCCCGTCCTGGAGGAGCGTCCGCACCAACTGTTGGGCCGTCGCGGCCCGCTCCTCGTCCCGCAGGAACGAGGGTACTTCTTGAATGAAGGTGCCCTGGCCGTGTCGCCTCTCGACGAAGCCGTCGGCGGCCAGGTCGCGGTACGCTCGGGACACCGTCGCAGGGTTCACTCGCAGGTATCTCGCGAGCACTCGAACAGAGGGCAGTGTGTCGCCGGGACCTAGATCACCTGCCGCGACCGCGATGCGAACGCGCGCGGAGATCTGCGCGTAGAGCGGTGTCGGACTACGCGGGTCGATGTCGTCGAACAGCATGCCGCGCTCAGCCCTCCCGCCGAGCATGGTGTGTCGCATCACTCGGAGCTCCTCTCTTCTCTTTCGACCCAGAAGAAGGCGCCTGCGAACACGTACAGTACGGTCATGGTGAGCAGAGTCAGGTTGAAAGTCGTGACCACCGTTTCGCCCGGGCCCCAGATGATCGCGTCGAGGAAGGAGCCGTAGAGTCGTGCGATGAGGACCCCCCACACGAGCAGTCCCGAGGAGAAATTGCAGACCGCTCGGTCTCCGGCGGAGCCATCCGTCCGGAACGGCACGAGCAGCGCAGCGAGGAGCACGACACAAGAGACCCAACCGCCCTGAAGCAACATGCCGAAGAGCGCCCAAACCGTGAGCGCCTGGGCCAGAAATTGTGCCCCCTGTGCGCCGATGCGTCGACCGAAGCTCACGCGAGCACCTCGAAGCAGATCACTTTGGGGTTTCCGCGTGGGAGGCGCGTTAGTGTATCGGTCATCTAATACACTAAGACGGTCAACCGGTAGCGGCAAGGGTTCGTGGTGGGAGCCCGTGTGACTGAGGGAGAACGCTTGTCGTGGGCGACTTGCCAGTCTATCGTGCCGTCGTCATGAGCGACCAAGAACCCCTCTCCACGGCCGTCCCGGATGATCCCGAGGCTCGTTCGGCGGAGACGCCTTGCAGGCGATCCTCCGCGACGACTTCGATGTCAAGCAGAGTCTCGGCAGGGGCTCGATGGCCACGGTGCACGGTCGGCTATTGGACCAGACGCTGTATCTGGTGATGCGCTTCGTAACAGACCGCACCATGGAAGAGCGGCTCAAGGCCGAAGGTCGCCTCCCTGCGGCGGTTGCGAAGGGGGGCCTTCATGACATCGCGTCTGCCTTGGCGGCCGCGCACGCGGCAGCCATCGTTCACAGCGATGTCCGGCCGGTAAACGTGTTCTGGGATGAGGAGGGTGAGAAGGCGCTGCTTGCCGGGGTATGAGCGTACCGAAGACGGGAAAGGCGTTCGACCGCTCCATCGTCGAAGGGCCTATCCGGGTAGCCGTGTGGAATCTGGCGTGGCCCACCATGCTCCAGAACATCATCGGTGGTCTGCAGGGAATCGTCGATCACGTGATGGTCGGCAACTACGTCGGATACACCGGCAACGCCGCGATCGGCGTGTCCTGGCAGATCTTTCTCGTGGTCATTGTCTTCATCAGCTCGCTTTTCACGGGCATGGGCGTGCTCGTCGCGCGCTTCACGGGTGCGAACGAACCCGACAAGGTGAACCGCACGGTCTACCAGGCGTTCCTGACCGCCGTGATACTGGTCTTGGTGATCATGGCCCCGATCGGATACCTCTCGTCACCCGTGCTGCTCGACCTGGTCAATGCGGCCCCGGAGGTGCAAGCAGAAGCGCTGCCATACCTGCGCATCATGTTCGTCTACTCGTTCGGTATGCTTCTCTTCTTCATGCTCGGAGGCGCGCTGCGTTCGGCGGGTGACGCCAAGACGCCGCTCCGACTCGGCATCGCGCTCACGATTATCAATATCACGCTCAACGTGATCTTCATCCGAGGCTTGGGCCCGATTCCCGCCTTGGGCACCAAAGGTGCGGCGATGGGAACGGTGATAGCGGGGGCGCTCGTGAGCGGGTACGCGATGGTACGGCTCTTCAGCGCCAAGTGGGTCGTGACGTTCCACTGGGGCATGAACCTGATGCCTGATTGGAACATCATCCGCCAGCTCTTCAGGTTCGGCTTGCCCACTGGTATCCAGGGCATCGCGATGAACATCGGCGGGGTGTTCCTACTCTCCTTCATCGGGTCGCTCGCCATGAGCGCGCAAGCCCAGGCCGCGTATGTGGTCAGCTACACCCAGCTCTTTTCGTTCATCACGTGGACGTCGGTCGGCATCATGGGCGCGACGGCCGCGGTCGCCGGTCAGAACCTCGGAGCGGGGAAGCCAGAGCGGGCTAGCCAGGGTGTTCGCACAGCCGCTGGATTCGGTCTCATGCTTGCGGCGGCGATTGGCACGTCGTTCCTGATCATCCCGGGCGTGCTGCTCGGCGTATTCGGCATGGACGATCCGGTCGTGCTGGGTCTCGGTGTGCAGTTGCTCCGGTATCTCGCCGTTTCGGGTCTGTTCATTACGGTCGCGCTGGCGTATACGGGCGGCTTGCAGGGCACGGGCGATACCAAGAGTCCGATGTATATCTCGATGGTATCCCAGATCGTCATCCCGCTCGGCATGTGCTTCGTCATTCAGACCTTCTCGACACTCGATCCCGTAGACATATGGCTGGCGATCGTGCTCGGTCACCTCGCGCGCGCCTTGTTGAGCGTCGTCGTCTTTAGGCGCGAGAAGTGGCGGGACATCAGGGTCGATCTGGGGGAAGCGAAAGCCTGACGTGCATCTCCTTCGGTGCCTCTCGCCACGGAGTCTCCCCCAAGATACTCGATGTATGCAGCCACGTGCTGGAGTAGGGTGTTGATCTGGAATAGTGTTCCCGTCCTGACCCTCATCGACTCGGTGATCGTCCTGATCACTGCGGCGTCGGTGGGGGTCATCTTCATGCAGAGGCGGGCGTTGGTCGATGCCGGCGCCCTCAAGTTCACACTCTTGCTGCTCGGCGGGCTCATGCTCATCGCTGTGTTTTGCGTCGCCGATTTCTGGACGATGGACTGGCTCCCGGCTCGGACCTCCCCCATGGAAGCGACGCGGATCATGGCTCGCCTCAACGCCGGCCTCGCCCCATAGTGAAGCCCCTTTTGCCGACGACCAACCCAAGGGCACGAGAGCACACATGCCGAAGCAGTATTGGCTCATGAAGTCGGAGCCCTATGTCTATTCCATCGACGACCTGGAGAAGGACGGGTCGACCTGCTGGGAAGGCGTATGCAACTACAGGGCCCGTAACAACATGCGGGACATGGGCGTAGGGGACGAAGTGTTGTACTACCACTCCAACTCCAAGCCCCCAGCTGTGGTTGGCCTCGCGCGTGTCTGCAAAGAGGCGTATCCGGACCACTACGCCTTCGACCAGAAGTCCAAGTACTTTGACGCCAAGTCGGACTCGGACAACCCGCGCTGGTGGATGGTCGACGTCGAGTTCGTCGGCCTCCCCGAACTTAAGGCAGGCCCCGCGCTAGCGCAGATGGAGCTAATACGGTACGGGCGTCTCTCCGTGCAAGCGGTGACCAAGAGAGAGCTCGCGCACGTGAAGAAGATGGCAGGGTACAAAGAGTGAGAATCGCACGCGCTGTCTTGCTCGTGCTCTTCGCACCGACTCTGGGCGGCGCGCAAGGAGTTCCCGACGCGCGTGCGCTCGGCATCCCGCTGACGGGTACCCCCCGGCCCGAACAACGCGATCACGGACGTCAGGGGTGTGGAGGTGGGACACAGCACCATCATTCGCGGACAGGGGACGCTCGTTGTTGGCGAGGGGCCGGTCCGGACGGGGGTCACGGCCGTCCTGCCTCGAGGCCGGAATGCCGGCGATTCCACTTTCGCCGCGTGGTTCAGTCTGAACGGAAACGGCGAGATGACGGGCACGACTTGGATCGAGCACTCTGGCATCCTCGAGAGCCCGATTCTGATCACGAACACGCACAGTGTCGGCGTGGTGCGCGACGCTGTCATCGACTGGATGAGGCAGCGTGACCCAAGCTTCCTGTGGGCGCTTCCCGTCGTCGCCGAGACGTATGACGGGAGTCTCAACGACATCAACGGCTTCCACGTGAAGCCGGAGCATGCATTCGAGGCGCTCGAGAGCGCTAGCGGGGGGAGCGTGGTGCAAGGAGCCGTGGGCGGCGGCACCGGAATGCGCTGTCACGGCTTCAAGGGCGGCATCGGCAGCGCATCTCGAGTTGTCGGCGAGTACACGGTCGGGATCCTGGTGCAGTGCAATCAGGGTGCCCGGCGGGACCTTCGTATCGCGGGCCTGCCGGTGGGCGAGATGATGCAAGAGCCTACTGCCTGCTACTCGGACCGGGCGGTTCCCGCGCGGGCTCGGCGTAGCGGTGTGCCGTGGTGTGACACGGCAGGGGAAGCCGGTAGGATGCCCTTGGACGCTGGTGGCGAACTGGAGCCGGTCCCGGAAGTAGCCGGCTCGATCATCATCGTATTGGCTACCGACGCGCCGCTGCTTCCGATTCAGATCAGGCGGCTCGTCACCCGGACGGCGCTCGGGCTCGCACGCATCGGGGGCATGGGCTACAACGGATCGGGTGACATCTTCATCGGGTTCAGTACAGCGAACCGGAGTGCGGCGGCTGAGCGGTCGGACGTCGTCGCTCTGGAGATGCTACCCAACGACGGAATGAACGCCTTGATCTCGGCGTCTGTGCACGCGACCGAAGAGGCGATCTTGAACGCGATGCTGGCGGCTGAAACGCTGACCGGCATCAACGGTTATACAGTGCCGGCTCTACCTCGCGACCGTCTCCAGGAGATCATGGAGCGGGTGGGGCCGGCACTGGGCAATTCACGGTACTAGGGAAGACCACATCCAGGTGGAGACCATGCGCACCAAGCTCCTTTCGATTCCGGTTTTCGTGGCTCTGGCCGCGTCGCCAGGCGCAGTCGATGCGCAGCGGTTGGCTACGGACGATCCCGTGCTTCAGCAGATCTGGGATCAGGCGATGGGCAACTCACACTTCGAGCGGCTCGGCACCGCTCTGCTCGACTCCATCGGGCCGCGCCTGACCGCGTCGCCCGGCATGGAGCGCGCGCAAGACTGGGCGGTGAAGACCTTCCAGAGCTGGGGCATCGAAGCACGGACGGAGCAGTACGGTACTTGGGAGGGTTGGGACCGGGGAGTGAGCCACATCGATCTGATCGAGCCGCGCGTTCGGTCTCTGGAGGGGCGTATTTTGGCGTGGAGTCCTGGCACGGGTGGGGAGCCGGTCGATGGAGAGGTGACATACCTACCGACGATCACCTCGCCCGCGGACTGGGAGTCTTTCCTTGGCACGGTGAGTGGCAAGTGGGTGATGATGTCGTTCCCGGAGCCAACGTGCCGCGCGGACGAGCAGTGGGCCGAATTCGGCACGCGAACGTCCGTTCGGGCTATGGCGGAAAAACGCCAACAGGCCGAGCGGGCCTGGAACTCGAGTCTGAACGCGACGGGCGCGACCGATCCTCGCCGTCGCGACCTGCACACCGCGCTCGAGGGTGCGGGTGCCTCGGGCATCGTCACGTCGCAGTGGCCGGGTTCCTACGGCACCACACGCGTCTTCAACGCGTACAACCGAGAGACGCCTACCTTCGAGCTGGGCTGTGAGGACTACGGCCTCGTCCATCGCCTTGCGAAAGACGGTCGCAGCCCGATCCTGCGCGTGACGGCCAAAGCGGAGAGCCGGGGTGAGGTGCCGGTCTACAACGTTGTGGCGACGATTCCGGGAACGGAGCTCCCGGAGGAGTACGTGATGCTCTCCGCGCACTTCGACTCTTGGGAAGGCGGCTCCGGCGCGACGGACAACGGCTCGGGCTCGCTGCTCATGATAGAAGCGATGCGCATCCTGAAGGATGCGTATCCTAACCCGAAGCGCACCATCGTCGTGGGTCTTTGGAGTGGTGAAGAGCAGGGCCTCAACGGGTCGCGCGCGTTCACCGAGGACCACCCCGAAATCGTTGGGGGCTTGCAGGCGCTGTTCAACCAGGACAACGGCACGGGGCGTGTCGTGAACATAGACGCTCAGGGGTTCACGAAAGCGGGCGGCTCGTTGGCGAGTTGGCTTTCGCAGGTGCCAGCCGAGGTATCGGGCAACATTGACCTGCGCTTACCTGGAAGCCCAAGCGGCGGCGGGTCCGACTACGCGTCGTTTGTGTGTCATGGGGCCCCAGCCTTCAACCTCGGCGCGCTTTCCTGGGACTACGGCTCGCACACCTGGCACACCCACCGAGACACGTTCGACAAGCTCGTTATCGACGACCTGAAGAACAACGCAGTTCTCGCTGCATCCCTAGTATACCTCGCTTCCGACGACCCCGAGCGAGTGAGCCGTGAGCGCCGCACGATCATCACCGATCGAGCGGGGCGCCCGGCCGCGTGGCCGACGTGCTCGCTGGCGGTCCGCAGTTCGAGCGGGAGCCCACGCATGTAGCGGCTGGGCAACGTGCGCTTAGCGGACGGGCGCCGGATAGTTATCTCGTCCTTCTTGGATCGTAGGAGAGCACCTATCAGATGATCCAGAACTACGTGGGCGGTGCGTGGCGTGAGGCCTCGGCGACCGACTCGCTGGCCGTCACGAACCCCGCATCCGGTGAAGAGATCGGGCGGGTCCCACTTTCGACCGCGGTCGACATGGATGCGGCGGTTCAGGCGGCGAAGGCTGCGTTCCCGGCATGGCGCGACACACCCGCGCCGGTACGCGCACGCGCGCTGTTCCGACTCAAGGCGTTGCTGGAGGAGCACAAGGAAGAGCTGGCCCGCCTGCTCGTGACCGAGCACGGGAAGGTGCTCGCTGAAACACGCGGTGAGGTGCAGCGCGGCATAGAGAACGTCGAGCACGCATGCGGCGTCCCGACGCTCATGATGGGCGACACCGTGGAGCAGATCGCCGCCGGAATCGACAGCGCGTCATGGCACCAGCCATTGGGAGTGTTCGGCATCATCACGCCATACAACTTCCCGCTCATGATCCCACTCTGGTTCTGGCCATACGCGATCGCGACCGGGAACAGTGTGGTGCTCAAGCCGAGCGAGCAGGACCCGCTCACACACCAGAAGATCGTCGAACTCGCCGAGCAGGCCGGCCTGCCACCCGGGGTGCTCAACGTCGTGCACGGAGGGCGGGAGACGGTCGAGGCCATGTGCGACCATCCGGACATCGTCGGCGTCTCTTTCGTGGGCTCGAGCCATGTCGCGAAGATCGTGCATACGCGCGCGTCGGTCTCCGGCAAGCGAGTGCAGGCGCTCGGCGGAGCAAAAAACTACATGATCGTGCTGCCCGACGCGGACATGGACGCCGCTCTCGAGGCCTGTTCCGGGTCAATCTTCGGCTCCACGGGGCAGCGCTGCCTAGCCGGCAGTGTGATCGTGGGGGTGGGCGCCGCGCACGCCGAGATCAGGGACCGCATGCTCGACTCGGCCGCGTCGATCCGTCTGGGTGATGGGCTTCAGCCGGACACAGACATGGGCCCGGTGATCTCGGCGGCGCACCGCAACCGGGTCAACGCTTTTATCGACCGTGGTGCGTCCGACGGGGCCAAGCTCTCGCTGGACGGGCGCGGCGCGACCGTCGAGGGGCTCGAAGG
>Ga0310121_10001919_pt1 | contig 20457 bp, 25 predicted proteins | sample CB27_Tmax_986_MG_FD_203504 | JGI IMG/M metagenome (GOLD analysis project Ga0310121, IMG submission 203504) | Marine microbial communities from Western Arctic Ocean, Canada - CB27_Tmax_986 | ecosystem: Environmental > Aquatic > Marine > Oceanic | place: Canada: Western Arctic Ocean | collected...
GGTTCCCCTGATTATGTTGGACTTCATCATATTGGCTTCTGGGTAGATGATCTTGAAAAATCTGAGAAAAAAATAGAAGATGCGGGTGGTGAATACTTTATGGGACGACCCACTAAAGATACTCCCAATACGTTTTACGAAATGAAATTTCATGATCCTAATGGTATTATTGTTGATGCTAGCCACTTAGGGTGGGCTGGCTCAGTTAAAGACGTTGTGAAAAAGTATTAGGAAAAATATGAGTTTTTCATCTACGAATGTTGTTGAAGCAAGAGAGTTCTGGGATCGAAAGATTAATTTTTATATTCAACGATATGAATATGGAACAGATAGTCGTAGTAAATTTATAAATAATTTAGTACGAATGGGTTATAGACGCAAAGTAGTGGAAGACATACTTAGGAGAGAAAAAAATGGCGGATGACGTAATAAAAGTAGTAGAAACTACTAAAGAATATGAATTACTAAAAAGCGATCTTATTCCAGAAGCAGGTGATGAGCAACTTACGTGGTATAATCAAACAGCGGGAATGTTAGATAAGTTTAGAGTGATTCCTAGATTGATTATGCTCGCGTATATTTATGCGTTCTATTCAGCAACAGTTTGGTTTATGGGGTTAGTTGATCCTACCAATGCACAAGCTGCATTTATTTCTACTATTGTAGGTGCGGGTGCTGCTTTCTTTGGTCTATACGTTGGTAAACCTGGTGCATCTTTGCCTAAACGTAAGAAATAAAATTAATTTAATAATAAAAAAAAAGCCCCTTACGGGGCTTTTTTATTGTCTACATGGGAACTACTATTTAATTTGCCCATACTTGTATATTGGAAATAGACCAAATACTTTTACCAGTGGTATCACATAGGTTACCCCATGAACAAGCATCTGTCCATATACCACCAGCTCCTGGAGACCATCCTTGCCAGAAGCTAACTTCTAACCAGTAACCGTCAGCCATACTGCTGATTACTCGATCACGGTCAATTGTACCAGAACCTTCGTATCCAGATCCGTTATCTAAATTATAGACTTCAACACTTGCACTTCCTTGAGTATAGGTTACTGTCATATTACCTTGATCAAATTCAACTGTCATATCAAAAGGCTGACTGATATCAATTTCACTCATACTGTGCATACCAGTTGATGATGTATTTAATTTACTTTGATCGTAACATTGACTTCCTACAGCAGTTGAGCTGTAAGTCATTTCATAACGTTGCGGAGCCGAGCTTCCACCATCACCTATATGCATTGTACTTTGTAAGAGAGAGTTACCATTTGTTTCAAAGAAATCTAACTCTTGACAATTCCATTCAGTATGAGAACCACCAGCATCACAATAGGTATCGGTACTAGATTTGGGTGTTTGACTAGGATTAGTGGGATTTGAAATGGCGTAGAATGTAGCATTTATAAATTGATTATCTAATTTGCTTAAATCTACTGTTGCAGTTATTTTGGAGATATTTTTATATGCTTTGTCGCTGTATAAACGTCCTGCACATGAGTTATTGCCTGAACCAAAAGTTATTGAGTTCCCGCCAGTGACTTTGGGGGGTCCTCCCGTACAACCTTGGTCATAATCCAATATCATGTTGGGCGTATAGGAATCAGAATTAGGAGTCAATACTCTCCATTCCACCTGGTCTATTTTGTCACACGCGCTTCCTAATAGTGCGGTGCCTATTACTAACATTATAGGTAATATTTTCTTCATTATTGTACTCCTGTACTTCCGAAGCCCCCTCTTTTTTGTAAAAGTTTAGCTTTCATTTCTTCGGCAAGCGAGATATTTTTTTCTTCTACTTTTTCCGAAATTTCATTTACATAAGTAAAATTAACTTGCGGAATTTCTCTAAAACATGCTTGAGCAATACGATCTCCTGGACGGATGATAAAATCATTGAACATATCACAGTTGTAGAGTATAATTTGTACTTCTTTACGATATCCGAAATCAATAGTTCCGGGGGAGTTTAGAACAGAAATTCCTAATGTATCTGCAAGGCCGCTACGAGAGCGTATTTGAATTTCCCAATTTGAATCACCTAACTCAAAATGTAATCCACTCGGGATAGTTGTGTGTCCCGTAGGTAGTAAAGTGAGGGGTCGAGAAATACAAGCTCGTAAATCAAATCCTGCATCATAAGGGAATTGTTGTACTAAATCCCACTTAATATTACATTGGATTTCTAGTTCTTTGGCTAATTTTGTTTTTTGAATTTTAACGTCTAAGTTCGACATATTTGTTAAGTCCTTTCCATACTTCGTCACCGTCTTTTCCAGCTATAATTGCGTCTTTATTATATTTAGTAAGATTAATCATTTTTTCATTTCGAGATAATAAAGATTTACTTTCGTTAAGATTTCTAATATATTGACTTTTCCCTCGAAGGGGTAATGATTCTGTTAATGCAGGTAAATTGCGATATTTTTTAGCAAGAGTTTGTGCCCGTTTAGGACCAATTCCTGTAACTCCTATAATTGCATCACTTTTATCTCCTTCGATGTAACGAGATAGTAAATACTCTTTAGGAGTTATTTCGAGATTTTCTTCTAAATATGCTGGGGTAATTTCTTTTCGTGAAAATATATTAAATATACTTACATTTTCATTAAGTAACTGATATAAATCTCTGTCACTTGAAATAATCCACGTATGTTCATACGAAGAAGATAATTTGATAGCTAAAAATGCCATTAAATCATCGGCTTCTATACCTCGATATTTATGTTTGTCATAAGACATATCATCATAAATAGCATTAAGACAGTCAAAGAATTCATGATATTTTTGAATTTCTTCTTCATCAGTAGGCTTTTTGCGAGTACTTTTATAATCATCAGCGAGATTCATTCGATAATAGCTTTTACCAAAATCAAAACACACAATAATGCGTTTAGCTTTATAACTATTACCTAAACTTTCAATTGTTCTGACGTAATCTTCTTCAAAATGGTTATAATTTTTTCTTTGAATCCACCTATAAGCTAGGTTATTTCCATCTATAATTAAAAGATTATTTTTTTCTCCTAGTTGATTTTGTACTGCGGCTAGATCATTCCAGCCTTTGGAGTCAATCATATATTAGACCTTTCATTTCTATTATTATATCATTATTTCTAATACTGCACCAGCATTAATTTATTGTATCAACCCTTGGAGATACTTATTTTGTCATTTTCTTTGGTTTCTATATCTGGCAGATGATTAAATGTCATATATTTCTCATCCTTTCAACTAATCTATCTGCTCTATTGGTTACTTGCTTGTACCAATTGCTATCAATCATCTCATCTGCGGCTGCGTTCCAATCACGCGCATCCACTCCACGTTTCATACCCTTGAATTTGCTCAGCCGAGGCAGACCCATATTGAACATCATATTAGCAATCACTTGTTGAACTTCTTCGGGTAGGTGCTCAAACTGCACATAAAGTTTTTCACAATCTGACAGTACGTTTTGGACATCAAGATAAAATGCCTCTTGCACTCTATGTTCCTCAATCTCCGTTCCCACAGACCAACCATTTTCTGGATCGTGTACTGTTATCAAATGGCCGATGCCAAAAGTATCATAACCAAGATGATCTTTGTAGACCTCGTATTTGACGCCCTCATCTATTTCAAGTTGTTCTCTAAGTCTTTCTAAATTCATTTTATTTCATCCTTTCTTCAAAATTCTCGATGTCAATACCTTCGGTTGCGACTTCGTAACCAAGTTCGATCAAGACCCCGTTGGGGTCGTAGAGAAATATTTGGGCGATCCTGTCACCACCAGCCAGACGGTTTTCGAAATCGATTGACATACTATCTAACTGTCTCACCATATCGTGATAGCCTGAAGCAAACAAACCAGTGTGATCGAGTCCGTCACCCATTGCATCGGGAACCGTCCGAGATGGCTTGCCTTCTTCGCTGTAAGATAGGTGGACAATTGCGGTGTCACCGGCATAAAGCCAATAACCATGCTCGTCAAATGGTGGACGAAACCCGGGCCTGAGACCGAGCACGTTACAATACCAATCCTTAGTTTCTTCCATCTTCATCGTGCGAATGTTGATGTGGTTGAGATTATCAATTTTCATTATTCTTCCTTTATATCTAACTTCATTTTTTATTCTGCCGCTATATGCGCTCTTTTTTGAACTTGCATATTAACTAAATCTATATGGTTGTTACTATACTCTTTTTGTATTCTATTAACCAGTCTGTTAATAAGCCCATTTTAAAAGAATAATCAAAACAATTAATTTCTATTTGATTAGATAGAATTATATCATCATTCCAACATACATAATCTTTTGATCTATTCCATCTATAAATTAACAATGGTTTTTTCTTCATTACTTCTGCTTCGCGCATACATTGCTTCCAAAAATCATATAAGTCAGAAGATTTTGCTGTTAATAAACCATTCCAGTTTACTTCTTTATAGTGTTTACATTCAATACAGTATGGCCATCCAGCAGTATCAAAAGGAGTCCATAAATCTCCTTTTAAATATTCTAGTGCTCCACTAAGAGGCATTCTTTTAAATTCAATTTTTAATTCAGCTGTTAGTAAATCTCTAATTTTAGCTTCATAAGCAGAGCCTTTAATTTTACTTCGGTTCACCATTCTGTTGTTGTAACCGATTGAAAAATTCTACAAGCTCAGTATACCCTCCTATATGAATTCCATCCAGTACTATTTGAGGAACAGTTGTAAACTGGATGTCTAATTCTTCAAATGCTTTTTCTTTAGAAATATCAACCCCAATAGTTAATTCCTTATAAGGAACTTTTTTTTCTTTCAAAAGTTTTTTTGCCATTTCACAATAGGGACATAAAAGTTTACTATAGATAATTGCTACCATTTTAATGTGTCCTTTTTAAACTTCACAACCATCTGAATCACAAAACTTAGTTGCATTCATATTTTCGCCTTCTTCATTGAGACTAGCAAAATCTAGAGGTTCTAAAGTATCACTGTACTTTTGCACTTCTTGTATACTTGCTGAAATATAAGGTGCCTGTTTATATCCATGCTCGGAAAGGGGTAATAAAGATACTCCTTTTAATCTGTTATCAAAACACGATAAGGCTCGGGCAATTTGATTTGTTTCATTATTATTAAAAGTAATTGTAATAGAAACTTGATTATCGGCCCAATAATATTGCAAATCTACAGCATTTGTAAATTGTTCCCAAATTGAAACTTCTTTTTTTGAAATAATTCCCTCTGGGTGAATAACAGGAAAATAAACAACAATTGTTCGTATAGGATCTGATATAGCTGGTTCTATTCGATAATTAGCTTTTTTTAATATTTTTATAAGAGGTGATATGGCTGATAAACGAATTGTTCTGTAGTATGATCTACTTTCGGCATAATGAATACCTGGTAATGATCCTGCTACTAGACTTACTGTTCCACTGGGTTTTATAGAAGTAGTTTTTCTAGAAAGGGGAATTCCAATCCATTCACTATACTTTTTATCTGCATATTGAATATATGAGTATGCTCTATCACAAAATTCATCTAAATACTTACGCCTTCCAAATTTTATAATAGCTTCTTGAATACCGCTTTGAGAACAACCAATTCGGTGATTTCGTTTTATAACGTCATTGGTTTCCGACCAATGTGTTGCCATTAATGTAACTGTTTTGGCATAAAGATAAGCAAACTTAAGAGTTCTTTGATAGTCCCAATAATCTTCGTGTTTTGCAGGAAATGTTTCCACTAAACAACAAAGTTCGTAGGATTCTAACGACTGTTCTAAACAGGGATTCCCACCTTTAACTCGGCGATCCTTCCAATCAGCCGGATCTTTCATTCGACTAAATTGTCGCATATTTTCTAACCACGCAAATCCTGGTTCACCACTATTGGCAATAGAATTTGCGGCTTCAGTGTAATCCATTCCAACTTCTGCAAATAATGAATTATTTGAAGCCCACCGCCATCCTCCAAATTTATATGCCCATTGCTCTTTACTGTATTTTTTCGCTATTTCTGTGCGGCTATCCAAATCTTTATTATAATGATTATACTCTTCTTCATTGATGGCTTTTAATTCTTCTGGAGCTTTCATTCCTGTTTCAACTTGGGCTGTTTCCCAATTTTTCATATTCATGAAATCCTCATCAGACGGATCAGAAAAAGCAATTTCTGCTGTTCTACGAACATTCCCTGCTACTACAATTTTACCGATAATATTCATAATATCAACAATATCAACGGAGGTTAAAAGAGGATTTTCTGATAAAGCTCGTTTTTCTAAAATATCTTTAATTCCATAAAAACCTTGTACCAAAGGTTCAGGACCTGAAGCTACTCCTCCAAATCCTTTAATTGGTGCTCCATAAGGTCGTACTTGAGAGATATCAATATTAATAGATGCCGATCCTTCTTCTAAATAAGAATCGATTAGACAAGAAATAGCTTCCACCCAGCCTTCTCTCGAATCTTCTACTTGAAGTAACTCAGGTGCTCCTTCTGGAAGAGTAGATATAATTTTATTGGCACCTTTGGTATCAAAACCAACGCCTACACCCACCATACTCATATCCATTAAAAATGCAAATGATTTAGATAATTCAGCATCAATATCTTCTGTTGAAACAAAAGCACAGTTATTAAGTGCTGCTCCACCTTTTTCCCAAATAAAAGGAGTTCCCATCATCCAGAGTCCTCGTCCTGGAGGCATCCATTTAAATTCAAAAAGTCTTTCAGCGGCTTCTTGAGCTAGTTTATGTCCTTTATTTTCTTGCCAGGTAATCATAGAAGTTAGAGAATGAGTTTTTAAAATTGAAAAAGTACCTTCGATTACTCGAATAACACAATCTGCCCATGTTTCTAGCTGTCCATTAGGTTGTTTTCTGGCATAAGTTCTGTAATAAGTAAATTCTGAGAGTCCTCCATAACCCCAGTTAACTTTTTTGTTCTTTAATTTTTCTTTAAAATCTTTTCGTAATAAAAAGGCAATTGGATTTTTTCCAGGTGCTAGCATTATTTATTTCTCCTTAAACACATTTAAGAGTACCGACAACAACTCGTTGTAGTCAATACTAATGTATGCTGCTAATATTATTATCTTTTATGATTGATATTTTATTAATTAGGGGGTGGGTGAAATCGTGAGAAATGAGGAAAATATTTAAATTATCTTCTATTTGAAGAAGCTCAATTAATTTTTCTTTTCCTGCATCATCTAAAACCCCAGTAATTTCATCTAAAAATAACAAATTAATGTAATTACCACCAATTTTAGATAGTACGTTTCGAATAGCTAATAAAATTGCAGTTTGAATTCTACTAAATTCTCCGCCAGAAACTGTTTCTATAGGTGCTTCTTGTCCATTATTGATAACAATAATATTTAATTTTTCCCCTGTTAAACGAAAAATAACTTGAAATTGACCATCCGATAAATCTGACAAATAATCGTTGATCACTGTTTCAAGTTCTTTAGTTAAATTCTCTAACTTATATGCTACAATTCCAGTTGTGCTAAACGCCTTCCTTAGAATATTTAAATTTTTAATTTTTGACTTGAGTTTTAGTATATCATTATTTAATAGCTCTTGTCTAGCTAAAAAATATCGTTTTTGTTCAATTAGGGCATCTACTTTTGTATTATGAGTTTTTATTTTTTCATTGTGTTCAACAGCGTCTTCTCGATTTTGTTCCTCAATTTTTAATTCATTTTTTATGCTTTGTATTTTTGATTTTAACGCATTAAAATTAGGATAATGTGTAGGAATAGAAGAATCTATAAATTGACTTAGTTGTTCAAATTTTTCAATGGCTTTTTTATTGGTTTCCCATTTCTTGATGCTTGTTTCATAACTAGTGATTTCGTCATTTAGTATATCGATTTGTTTATCTAGCTGAGTAATTTGAGCAGCAGTTTTAAACAAATCTTTTTCTAAACTATCTTTTAACTTTACTGTTTGAGAGTTATCAATGGGTTGGTTGCATGCGTAACAAACATCTGATAAATCTAAGTGTTCTAACGAATTGGTAATATTCTTTTTATGAATTGTTAATTCAGTTAAATTTGTTTTAATTTTATCTGAATCACCGTATAAAGTAAGTTTTAACACGGGTTCGGAGAGCGACATATCAAATATTAAAATATCTCTATCTTTAATATAAAGATTATTTTTGTCTATCTTTTTACAGAGAGTTTCATATTCATCAGCTTCATTTTCGGCTTTGGCTAGTTGATTTCTTTTTGTTTGATTAATAACTGGAACATCTATAAGTGGTTGTTTTTCTTGAATAACTGCTTCGTTTAAGAAATCTTTAACACTTTTTATCTCTCCATCAAGTTTGTAGGATAATTTTTCTGATTCCGAGAGTTTTAATTTAATTACTTCGCCTATATTGGGATATTTTTCCAAATTAAATAAATTTATTAAAAACTTCTTTCTATTAGTATCAGTAGCTTTAAGAAATTCTAATAAATCTGTACTACTTTGATAAGTTAATTGTGAAAATATTTCAAAATCTAGTCCAATAAGTTCTTGTATCTTTTTATAGGTATCAGGAATCTTGTGTTCAGTTAAATCAGTGGTATCTGAGTCTTGTTGTTGGTAAAATTTTACTTTACTCTGATTTTTAGTTCTTCTAACTTCAACTCCATAATTTTGATCATCTACTGTAAACTCAATTTTACCTGACCACGTATCATTTTTCGTATACCTATTAAGAATATCTGCTTTTTTTATATTTTTTATATTTTTGCTGTAAAGTAATTCTTGTAAAATAAAAGCAATAGAAGACTTTCCGCTCCCGTTTGGGGCCGTAAGCTGGGTAATTTTGTTAGAACTGAGATCGATTTCGTTATTTTGTCCATAACTGAACATATTACTCATAGTAAGTTTATTTAAGGTAATCATTGAATGTTTAATTCTTGAAATTCAGTGATAATACTTTTGGTATCTTCAATTTTAATATATTGAAGGTAAGCTTTAAGCTCTTCAATTAAAGTAAGGTCTTTTAATTCTAATTTAGAGGATTCTTCGGGTTTAAATGCAATTTTTTTATCTAATTGATCATGGTTAGCTATTTTTGATAATTCATCAATACTTCCTGTAATTTCGTAAATAACATGATGATAGTCGTCTTTTTGCAATGTGTCACCTACTTTAATAGTTTTTCGAATTAATTTAGGGAGTTTGAGATCAATAAATTTTACTTTATAGTCATTTATACTGTTAAAATCAATAATATCTATCCCATATTGTCTATTTTGATCTCTATCAAAAGAAACATTTAAAGGACTACCAGGATAATGAGCTGGATAATCCAAGTAACGATGATTAAAGTGTAAGTCACCCAAAAGTATAAGTTTCCAGGGACGAAGCTTTTCAAAATCATACTCGGGAGTGATGTGAGGTGGTACTTCTCCTCTAATATGCGTAACCAATATATCGTTAGGAACAGGCTTTGGTAAATTATCAATTTGCATTTCCCCATAAGGAAAAAACTGAAATCCTTGACCGAGGAATTCTTTGCGTGAATTTTGAGTAATAACTTCCACATTTGAATTCTTAATAGCATTATCTTCATGAAAATGAGATAAGAATGTATGGCCTTTTTTAGTTGCTTCATGATTTCCCGGTATAATAAATGTTGGAATTGAGACTGAATTTACATACCTTAAAAATAAACAGATTTCATCTGGTTCTGGTTTTTTATCAAATATATCCCCCGCAATAATGTGAATATCACAATTTTGTTCATACTTTTGTAGCTTTTCATAGAATAACCTAAATCGATTAGCTTGCCATAGGCTTGGAATTTTCTTTTTATGTAAAGCAATATGCCAATCAGCAGAAAGTAAGATTTTCATCTATTTACTTCCAATAGTAAGACGGATGTATTAAAATTAGCATGTTCATGCGTGGGATGGTCATGTAAAAAACGATATCCAAGAAATTCGGGGTAATCTTTCCATAGAGTTTCTAAATTATTCGTATTAGGAAAATCGTTGTCATTAGTCCAATGCTTATCATTAACAAAAAAAGCATTTACCCCATTAGAATGAACTAATGAGTAGCCTTTGTTTCTAGCTAAGTTATAAAATGCTCGTAAACTGGCTCCATGATAAATATTATATGGTCCGGCATCCCAAAAGTCTGCATCATACTCAATAACTTGGTCACGTTCAACTCCTAGACAGGCATTATATTCGCATACAAATGCTCTAACTTCATAATGAGTAAGAACTTCATATAAAATATACCAATCAATCCCATCAATATCAAGTGAAAAATAATCAAATTTTTGAGGAACATCATATGATTTAAGAATATCAATAATATTTTCTCGGGTAATCATATGTTTTTTGAGATTAATTAAAGGATTTTCGTATTTAGCATCAATTTGAATACCATTCCAACTTAATTTCTCTCTGAGAAAACGAGTATTACATTCACTTCCGTCTTGAGTACCGATTTCTACAAAATAAAAAGTTTCTGTTCCAATTGCTCCAAAAATATGATTGGTAATACCATCTTCCCCAAATTGAGAATAAATTTTAGTTTCATATTGGTCTAGATTTTTAATTGGCATTATGTTGAACAGCACTCCAATCAAAAATTTTATTTACATCACCTTCAAAAGTATAGCTTCCAACATGATTAAGTTTAGTATTTGGATCTAACCAAATTTGACCCCCTATTTTTTGCCAACGACGACAAAAGGTATAATCTTCTGATAAGTAACGATTATCATCAGGATCATGAATTGTGTCAAAAAATGAATAACAATGTGGATTAAATTTGGCATCAATACTACTATCATTCAAATAATGTAATTCTGGATAGCCTTCAATCATTTTATTCACTACCTCACGCTTCATTAACCAAAAACCAGTACTGGCATCGAGAACTTCTACTGCTCCCATATCTACTCTAACTTGGTGTCTTTCTGGATCTGAAAATTTTAGATTAATAGCATAATCTACGGGTAAAGTTTTTTTCGGATAAGCTCCTGTAATTAAATCTTTATCCATTGCCAGCATACGAATAACAGATTCTGGCTCAAATTCAATATCAGCATCAATAAACATTAGATGTGTACATTCTGTAGCTTCAAGAAACATTGCATTTAGAATATTACGTGCTCTAGGTACTAAACTTTCGTTTCTTAGAGTGGTGATTCTAAAATTAATATTATATTTTATAAGTTCTTGAGTTAAACGAAATATACTTAAAAAATATTGGTCGGTAATGAGTCCTCCATAACAGGGAGTAGCAAAGAAAATATTATGTTTTCTAATAAGATCCATGTCAATAACGACTTGATCTCCGTCAATTTTTTTAAATGCGCCCCCAATATGTTCCTGTGTTGTTGGTATTGGAATAGTATTTGGGGAGGCCGCTGCCTCCCCAATTTTTTGTACCTGACCAGTATTTTGCACTAACTCATTAAGTTTGTACTTTTTCATCTAGTCGAGATCCTCTGCTGTTTCTGATGGAACAAAATCATCACTTGTAGCAGAAGCAAATAGCGCAGTATTGTCTAGCATCCATTTTTTCTGCTCTTCATAAGTCTGGCGTTTATAAATTCGCCCTAAGTCGAAAAGTTCGGTTTTTTGCTCGTCCTCAGATAGAGCTGTACTTGCTCGGGCGGGTAAGCATGTGTACTTTACATTTTGTGGAAGAGGTCCGGTTTTTTCTTTTTTAACGGTAATATCATATCCAGTTGCTGAATCCGCTGGATTACCGTATTCTGGATTTGAAGCAAAATCTACGATTTGACGATAAATAGTGCTTTTTAGATCAAAAATTTTAATTTGTCCGTCACTACGATCAATCACATTACAAATATATGCAAATTGTGGTTTATCACTGAAAACATCAGCTTCTAGTTCTCTAAAAGGATCATCGTTTGAATCGATAAATTTTTCCTCTTCACGCACAAAACGTAAACATTCTAAAGGCATTCTTTTACCCTCAGTGGTAGTTATCCAATAAACATAACGCGGCATTACTTCTCCGATTAGTCTAACTTTAGTGTCTCCAATTGGAAGTGTTAGACGTTGAATTTCACGTCTTTCTCCGCCACCTTGTGACGGAACTTTGGCTTGGTCCCAAGATACCATTGTATTTTTCTCCTATTCTAGTATCAATTCCAATTTATCTGGTCGTTCTTTGACGAATGTATTGCCCCAATGTTTGGACGATACATATTTCTTTGGAATATAGTGGTTGTTGTTAGCAATTGAGCGTTTGCTCAATATATAAAGATATTCTACTTTTACAGTAGGATTTACAGTACTAAATAAAAATTCCTTATTTTTAAAGTAACTTTGTTTATCTTTACATTGGTAAGTACTCAAAATAGAATTATTTTTAAGCACTTTTAATTTGTTAGTCTGAAATAACTGTAAATTTATAGAATTAATAAAAAGTTTTTTCATTAAGTCTTTTCCAGAACTAGCAATAATATTATTATACCCTATTGTTAGAGCATGTGTCAATATCAAGATTGATTCAGATTGCCCTTTACTATGTATCCATAAATTTTTCCAATTAAAATAATACATTAATTAATAATAGGGCTTAACCTCTGAATCAGGATCATCAATACCTTCTATCGTTTTAACTTCTGGAATATAATGTTTGATCATCCCTTCTACTCCTTGTTTTAAGGTAACACTTGACATCGCACATCCACTACATGCTCCCTTTAAAAATAAGTATAAAGTTCCTGTATTTTCATTCCATTCTCTAAACTCAATTAAGCCTCCGTGCATAGCTACAGACGGGTTAATTTTTGTTTCTAGTAGACTTTCTATTTCGTTTAGTAAAGAGTCTTGTTTCATAGTATAAATCCTTGTTCTTGATACCAATTTAGTCTATTAAGCTGTTGTTTATGAACAATGGTGCCTCTAAATTGAAAATCTCTTATTAACGGATGTTTTTTATTGGGATGCTCTCGTAGAATTCTTCCAATTCGTTGCTCTAATTTAATAGGATTATTACTAGGACATGTTAAATATAACGTATCTAACCTATGACAACTAATTCCTTCATCAAAGATTTTCGTAGATAAAATAGATTTATATTTAGTACCAGTGTGCGTTAAAATATCTTTTCGTTGTTCTTCTTTAGTTTCTCCGATTAATAATACACTTCCTTTAATTAACTTTTGTAAAGCTTTTAACATATTAACTCTGTCAGATAAAATAAGAGGACATCGTCCATTAGCAATGTCCTGAGTGGCTATTTTACTAATTAAATTAATATATTCATGGCGTTCAGTTAGTTTATTTAATTGACGACTCCAATCTCTTTTAGGGTCTAAAACATGAAAAGGAATATCTGTATTAACTAATTCTACGAGTGGGTTGTCTTTTTTACTTAAATCTTCAGCATAAATTTTAAAAGGAGTGAAATAATCATTTAAAACTACGTGTTTTCCGTCTTTTCTTTTAGGGGTTGCTGTAATAGCTATCTTAATTTTACAATTAATATTATTAAGAGCGGCAGAAAAAAGCTCCGCTGGACATAAGTGGGCTTCGTCAACCATCACCATACTAAACTTATTATTAAGGGAGGGTAGCTTATTATATATACTTTTATATATTCCGACAGTGACTTCTTGAAGATTAAACTCTCCATCTCCTATTGTTCCAATAGGAATACCTGGTAACTGTTTTTGAAGTTCCTCTTGCCATTGTTTAAAAAGTAACTTAGTATGAACCATTATTAATGTAGGTAAATTGGCTTTAGCTATAATGTTACATCCTACATAAGTTTTTCCCCACCCACAAGGAGCTTGAAAAAGTCCACTAGTTATGCGATCTTTTCTATTAAAAAATGCATCTACTACTTTTTGTTGTTCGGGACGTAATTGTCCTTTAAATGTAAATTTAGTTTGAGCTTTGGTAAATTTTCGGTGGTCTGTATAATTTTCTAAATCAAGTTTATAGTAGGCGTTACTAGGAATTGTATACAATTCACTTTCTTGATCATAGTTAAACCATTCAAATATTTCTTTATCAATAATTTCTCGAAATTGAGATTCAAACTGAGCAGAATCGTAGATATCTTTTTTAAAAATATATATTTTATCTTGTAAAATAGCATTTTTAATTTTAATTTTTTGGTTCATCATCGAGGAAACTTCTTAATAAGGATTTTCTTATAAGTAAGCCATTAGCAATTTGTTTAAAATATTTAGCACGCGGATCTACGTCAAACCATGTAGGTATTTCATTTTGTCGAGGAAAAGGATGCATCACAATCATATTCTTTTTAAAGTTCTTAACATTATTCTTAGTTAATTCATAGTTTCCTACAGAACCTCTTTCTTTTTGAACTCTGGTTATGTACAGAACATCAGACTGTTGACAAATATTCTTGGTTAAGATTAAAGAAAGAGAAATATTTACTCCGTGAGCATATTCAAAGGGAGCAGCTAAATTATCAGGACTGACTAAATTAATTTTTACATTAAAATCTTTTAAACTATGTAATAAACTATGAATAGTTCTTCCATTTTTTAAATCTCCCATTAAAGTAATGGTAAGATTATCAATAGTGCCTTTTTCGTTCCAAATAGTATATAAATCTAATAAAGTTTGTGTTGGATGTTCTCCTATCCCGTCTCCTGCATTAATAATAGGAACTGTAGATACTGCAGCGGCTCTTTGAGCCGCGCCTTTTTCGCCATGTCGTAATACAATAAGATCTACATAACTTGCTATAGTTCTAATGGTATCCTCTAACGTCTCTCCTTTTGTAACACTTGAATAATTTACTTCGTTAATAGGAAGAACAGCATATCCTAATTGTGTAGCGGCACTATGAAAACTTGCACTTGTTCTTGTAGAAGGTTCATAAAATAAAGTAGCAATTTGTTTTTTAGTAGTAAAATCTTGATATTTAAATCCATATTTTTCGCTGTCTATTGATTTAAAAAGATTATAAAGACTTTTTTTGTCGTATTGATCTATAGATACTAAATGTTTCATCATTGCAGGGCCCAAACATATTCCAAGTTATTAGGCTCAATCCACCCATATTTACCATAAAATTCAGGGTCTTTTCTGAGTAGATTTGACCTATGACTAGCATGAAGTTTTTCATCTCCAAACCAAGGGGGGTAGTCATCATCACTTAATTCACCTACATCTACAATTTTCATGGTATTTTTATACCCTCTACCTTTCCATAAAATAATAGAAAGATTCATGTATTCTGTAAGTGCTTTTTCATATCCACGCCACATTTTGGTTGCAGGGTGGTTAATCCAACCACCTTTTTCACGTTTCATAGCATTAAGTAGTTGCATTGCTTCTACTCGTTGTTTACCTAAACGTCGATAATCAAGACAATCTAGGGATAAAACAAAATCATCATAAGGTAAAAATGTTTGCATTATAATTTAATTTCCGTTGTATAGTTATGTTCGTGAGTAAATTCTTTAATGTACCAAGTACTATTTACATTTACTAGTAAAGCATATAAATCTTTTGATTTAAAATCATCAATATCATAAGGTAGTTCAAAAGGATACGAAATTCCTTCAATCCATAAGAGATTATCGTTTTTCTTTTTAACTTGTGCTATTTTAGCTTTAAATTTTTGTTTACGAGTTAAATTAAAATTTTTTCCTGCGCTATCTAGTCCCCATTTTACTTGATCTACAGATTTTATGAGTTGACGTAGAGAAGTAAATGTAAAATCAAATACTATTCTTGTTTGAGGATAAGCTGCATCTAATTTTAATAATCTTTCAGAGTAACTATTTCCTTCTAATTTGGGATCATCAAGTACATATACTTTCCCATATTTAAACTTGGTTAAGACTCTTTGACCTTGAAGAGAAAAAGAAATTTGATGGGGTTTATTTTTAAGACCAAAAAAAGGGAATTCGATACCATCAAATTTTATACTCATACTTTTTTGCCAAATATTGGAAAATATCTCCCGACCACAAGGGTGTAGTTTTTTTTAGTAGCGTTTTTCATTCTTTTGATTGTAGCTTGACCTTCTAGAGTTTTAGCTGCTCTATTCCAAACTTCGAATACTCTATTACTATCAAATAAAAGTCCTGAGAGTTTAGGTTTATCTTTTTCTTCTCCAAATCCTTTCACCCAATCACACAAATATGTGTTACAAGTGAAACATTTAGTATTATAAATGGAACAGCTAGAGTTATAGTTTTTCCATAATTCTTTATTGTTACTTCTTAAAGAAAATTGAGGTGGTTTATCTTTTAAATAATGACAAAATTGCTTTGATGCTTTATCTAATCCAGTATCGTGAATTTCTAGAGAATAACAACACACGGCACATCCATCACAATTTCTCATACCATTTCATAAGGTATTAAATCGCCCCAACTAGAGCCGACCTCAAATTCTACCCCTATTGGGCAGTTACGAATTTCCATTCCTCTGGGTTGTTGTAAAAATTGTTGCACATTAGTTACCCACTCATCAATATAATCATTTTGAATTTCGGCTACAATTGAATCATGTACTACGGTAAAAGGTATCATTACTTTTTGATACTTATTTTTTTGAATCCAATTCATTGTATCAATTAAGCCTAACACATTAATATCGCTGGCTACGCTTTGTACTAAGAAGTTAACTCCACTTCGAACAGCGTGTTTTGCGACACCTTTATTAGAGCTTTTGCTCTCTGGTAATCGTCTTTTTCTTCCAAATTCACTATAAATATACGCATGATTCTCAATAAATACATTTGACCTTTCAATCCATGTTTTTAGACTTGAGGCTTCTCTAAAATATTTAGCAATAAATTGTTTAGCTTGTACAAAAGAAATATTAGCTGTTTCTGCAACTTTCGCTGGCCCTGCTTGGTACATTATTCCGAATGTAATTGCTTTTGCATATTGTCTTTGCTCTGGATAACGTGTTTTAATTTCAGCAATTTCACACGGTAAACTAAATATTTGTTTGGCAACATAAGAATGAAAATCTAAATTTTCGATAAAAGCTTTTTGTAGAAAGGAATCATTACTTAATACTGCAGCGTAATAAACTTCGGCTGTTTTTAAATCGCATTGAACAATTTGAAAATTATCTCTTGCTTTAAAGAGTTTTTTAATATCTTTATTATCTCGTGGAATATTTTGATAATTTAAGGTTCCTGAACTACTTAGTCGACCACTGGTTGTTCCGTGAATATTAAATGAGGAACGAAGTCTATGATCTTTATCTAATCCCTTTAATATATTTCGAATATAAGTATTACTTAGTTTCGTCTTTTCTCGCAAGTCTAGAATAGCATCCGATAATGGATGGTCTAACTCTGCTAGAACTTCTTTATCCGTTGATTGGGCTCCTGTGGCTGTCTTTTTAGTAGATCGCAACTTTAAAATATTAAAAAATACTTCTCTGAGTTGATGAGTACTATTGGGGTTAAATGTTTTTTCGTGAATACGTTCAAATCTTTGAATGGATTCATCCATTGAAATTTCATTAATACATTCTTCAATATCAATTTCATAATTTTCTTGAAGTGAGATAGCGTGCTCGACACTAATAGGTCCACCGTTGTTTTCTAATTCTGATAAAGCAACTATGGCTGGTTTTAGAATTTCATTATAAAGTTTATTAAATTTTTCGTTATCACTAACAATTGGATAAAATTTACTATATAGTTGAAAAGTAGCATCAGCATCTTTACAAGCATAGGGAGCTAAAATATCAACAGGTAACATTCCATAATTAAAATCTTCTAATTTTATTTTATGCTTACGAGCAAATGATTTCTTATAATCATCTAATTCTTTTTCGTAGTCTCCTAAATCTGTGAATCGCAATGCTAATTGTTTTAAACCATGTGTTCCAACAGCTTCTTCTAAACAATAGTGAAGTAACATTGTATCTTCAAAATGAGGAAATTCAAAACCAAATTCATAGGCAAGAAAACTCATGTCAAATTTAGCATTATGAAAAATACATATTTTTTCTTTAAATAAATCAGATAACTCTTCTAAATAGAGTTCTGCTACTTCTGCAGTTACATACCTACCCTCGTGATTTTGAGTACTTAATGCAATTCCTAAAACAGCTCCTTTGCGAGGAGATAAGGAAGTAGTTTCAATATCGACAACAATTTGTTTACTATTTTTAAGTATTTCTAAATAAGGATTAAACTCTGCCTGAGTATCAATCATTCGATGGTCTTTTTCATATTTAGATGAATCTATAGTTCCACTTAATACTTTTTCTATTGTAGAGAAAGCTTTTTGAATTTCTTCTTTGTATTGTGGTTTGAATACGGTTAGATTAGGATGTATAATTGGAATATAGCGTTTTTCTATAAAAACTCCGTTATATTTTGTAATTCCTGTCATTCCGCATACATATTTTAAAGCTTCTGCTCCAACAGGACAAACTACTGTATAGTTATCCAATAGCGTGAAGTCTAAATCCACATCCTTTTTTAGAATTTTTTCTTTTTCTTTTGAACAAAGAAAGTAAGTATCATAATTTCCAAGTTTTTTATCATAGTCTGATAAAGTCTTGGAAGGATTTTTTTCGGAGGCGGAGGCAAAAATAAATGCAATAGTGTTATTCATATCTTTATTATACTCTTTTATTAAGAAGTTGACAAGTAGTATTTAATTTCATCTGTGCTTAAAGCACCTGGGTCCATATGAGATGGTAACTTTATAGTTGTAGTTTGAAAATCAAACTTTTCGAGGAGACGACTAATTTTTTGAGCTGCTAAAGCACCTGCTGAATCTCCATCCATCATTAATTTAACAGAAGTAACTCCTAGTTTATCCAGTAATTCAATCTTTTTTTCTCCAAAATTTTGGGTTCCAAAAGTGCAGAGAACATTATGATAACCGTGTTGCCATAAATTCATCATATCAAATAAACCTTCTACAATAACAACTTCCACAGTCGGCATTAGTTTATCAACTGGAAATAGAATATTCATAACAGTAGCCCCACCAGGTCTACGCATGTATTTAGGTTTATCTGGTCCTTTAAATCTGTATCTTCCTTCAATAAATCTTAGTTTATTAAATTGATAAATGGGAACACATAAATAATCATTTAAACCATACTGATCAGTAAAAAAAGCATCAAATTCTTTTAATATTTGCGCTGAGATATTTTTATACGCTCCTCGGGCTGGACGCCTAATAGTAGGCATATTGATAGTATCTTTTTCAATTAACTTTTTGATTTTTTGTTTAACTTTGAGAATTTTATAAGGTTGTTTAGTATCTAATTTTAATTTAGTAGTAATACCAATACTATCTAAAAATTTATTTTTCCCACCACTAAATCCACAACTCCAACAATGAAAAATATTATCTTCTAAATTATAACTTAAACTAGGATTCTCATCATTATGATTACCACCCGTACATTTAATGAGAACTTCGGTAGGATTATTAGTTTTTTTATAAGTTATTTTATTATTATCTAGTATTTCTAATAATTCTGTCATTGGAGACACTCATATTGTGGATGATTTTTATAAGAAGTTGGGTGTTTTCCACCTACTCGGGCTAATCTTACGCTTCCAACATTTTCATTATCTCCGTTATCTTGATAATGCCGAGGAATAAAATGTACGTGAGGCCAGTCTACTGATTGACCACCAGCTCGGTGCATATTCATACCTAAATGATATCCATTAATTATATCCTTTTGAGTCTGAGTTTCCCCTTCTTTCAATGCATATTTAAATGCTTCTTGAATATCATCAGCACTATTAATTTTAGGTATAAATAATAGATGTCCTGTACAGACAGGATACTTATCATAAATAGCTATACAATTTTTATATTCTTTATAAATTTTATTATTTGATTCCATAAAAGGAGTTTCTAAATAAGAATTATATTTATTAGGTGTTCCGTAAGTCATTTTCTGATTCTGTTTTATCTGATCCATATTTAGCAACGCCAAGTGGTTTTTCGTTAATTAAGCGACTATCTGCTGAGACAACTTTAGTACATTCCCAATCCATTCCAATATCAAAATTCATAGCTTTACCATTTCTAATTTTAGTAGTGTGAACTATGATTCTATTGGGATCATCGTTTTCATTGGGGGGAAAGAAATTAAAACCTCTATCAGCACTATCTAAAATTCCTTTTGCATAGCGAGCTTCGCCTCCTGCATCAATTTGATAAGGACTAAACATTGTTATATCATACTTTCGACTCATTAATTTAAGAGCCTCAGCGATAGCTATTTGTGATTTCCAGTCTTTTTGGTCGTCATATTTGACAATATTAATATAATCTACTACTCCCATTGTAAATGAAGAATATTTATTGTGAAACATATTACAATAATGATCAATACGATTAAGAGAAATAGCTGCATCATCAATAATAAAAAATCGCCGATTTAACATTTCGGGTTTTTGAAGTTTAAAAGATTCTTCAAAATGATTAAAATTATAATCGTTTTTTAGTTTAGCGAGTTTGTCTCTT
>Ga0310121_10001924_pt1 | contig 20444 bp, 18 predicted proteins | sample CB27_Tmax_986_MG_FD_203504 | JGI IMG/M metagenome (GOLD analysis project Ga0310121, IMG submission 203504) | Marine microbial communities from Western Arctic Ocean, Canada - CB27_Tmax_986 | ecosystem: Environmental > Aquatic > Marine > Oceanic | place: Canada: Western Arctic Ocean | collected...
CGGGCTTCGCTGCCGATCTGGGCATAGGTCCGGCCGAGCAGCGGGTCGAAGCCGCTCAGATCGACCGACTCGAAGTCGCCGTCATCGTCAGTCCCGTCGCGAAATCGGAAGCCGGTGCTGAAGTAGAACTTCTTCGCCTGCCACGGATGCAGGCCCTCGGCCAGCTGCTCGGGAAACCGCGTGGGATCCGCCGCCACGCGAAACGCTTCCCACGCCAGGACCGCCGACGCTTGATGATGCTGGCCGCCGCCCTGGCCGGTCGGCCGCAGTCCGGCAATCACGTCTGGCCGCAGCGTGCGGATCATCCTGACGAAGTCGCCGAGGATCTCCTCGCGGCCCCACCGCTCGAAGGTCTCTTCGATGCTGAACGAATAGCCGAAGTCGACGGCGCGGGTGAAATACTGCTCGGCCCCGTCGAACCGGTGGGCCGCCAGCAGTTCCTCAGTGCGCAACACAGCGAGCGCGTCGAACAACTCGGCCCCAATCTCGTTCTGCCCACCATCGCCACGGGTGGCCGAGACGAGCGCGGTGCGGATCCCTTTCCCGTGGCTTAGCAATGCGAGCAACGCGTTGTTCTCGTCATCTGGATGCGCCGTCGCCATCATGAAGGTGCCCACCGTGTCGAGCTTCCGCAGCATCAACCCGAGACCGGCGTGGCCCTCCTCGTCGGCCACCGGCCGGACCTGCATCTGGGCAGCGACGAACGGCGCCGCCAGCCAGGCCGCCGCCAGCATCACCGAGAGTCTTCGGATCATCATAGGAATCCTTCGGCTATACCTCACGCGCCGCTTCGCTCGAGAACCTCCCGGTAGTACTGCTCGTACTGCGGCACGATCGCATCCCTGCAGAACTTACGCTTCGCCGCCTCACACCCAGCCTTCGCGACTCGCCGATGCAGCGCCGCGTCGGTCAACAGCGCGATGCCGCTCTGGGCCATCGCCGCGACGTCCTCCGGCGGATGCAGAAACCCGCTGACGCCGTGCTCGATGACCTCTGGCAATCCACCAACCCGCGAGGCGACGACCGGCGTCTCGCACGCCATCGCCTCCAGCGCCGCCAGCCCGAATCCTTCAGTCGCCGATGGCAGCAGCAAGAGATCGCTGACTGACAGGAACGGCACGATTTGCTCCTGCTCGCCGAGTGCCTCGACCGCATCGCCCAGACCAAGCTCGCGCGCCAGGTCACACGCCGGCCCGATCTCTGGCCCCTCGCCGACGAAGATGAGCCGGGCCGGGACACGCTGCCGGATTCGGCGAAAGATCTCGACAACCGCGTCGATCCGCTTGACCGGCCTGAAATTCGAGACGTGGATGACGAGCTTAACCGTTGGGTCGTTCCGCATCAGCCGAGCCCGCAGGTCGGCGTCCGGCGCGCGGCGGTACCGATTGCAGTCGAGGAAGTTCGGGATGACCCGGATGTCGGCATGGACCGCCAGCTCGCGGAGCGTCTCCGTCTTGAGGCTCTCCGAGACGGTCGTGACGCCGTCCGACTGGTCGATGCAAAACGCCACGGTACGGGAGTACGACGGATCGGCGCCGATCAGCGTCACGTCGGTGCCGTGGAGCGTCGTGATGATCTTCGGCACGCGATCCTCACCGCCCGCCGCCAGGATCTGTTTGGCCAGGTAGGCGCCGGCCGCGTGCGGAATCGCATAGTGCGCGTGGATCACGTCGAGCGAGAACTCACGTGAGACCTGTACGAGCTTGTTGGCGAGCGACAGTAGGTACTGGGGCTCGCGCAGCGGCGGATAGACCGGCGCCTGCACCGGATGGAAACCGAGATCCTGGTGATAGTCGCCGAACCGGAACGGCAACTCGCTGCTCACCAGCCTGACGTGGTGACCCCGCAGCGCCAACGCGCGCGCCAGCTCGGTGGCCACGATGCCGCTGCCGCCGACCGCCGCGTAGCAGACCATCCCGACGTTCATGCACCCACCTCATCGACTCGCAGGAGCCCGGCACGCACGATCGGCTCGGTGACGACCAGCCCCTCGCCGAACGACACGCCCAGCCTCGCGCCGAACTGCTCGTCGCGGGACTCCACCAGGCGGAGAAACGCGGCTGAGGTCAGCCGGGTCTGGACCGCGCCGTCCGAGGCCGCCTCGAACTGGGAGCGATGGCACCGCAGCGCGCGCCGCTTGATCTCGTACTGCGCCGACACGTCGACGACGAACGATGCCGGGCCGCTGTCGTTGATGAAGTAGTAGCAGACCCAGTCGGGCTGAAAGGGCTCGCCCTCCAGGTCCGCCAGCCGAAGTCCAGCGCGAAATGCCGCCGCCGTCACGAGCCGGCTGGCCCCGACATGATCCGGGTGGCGGTCCTCCCAGTAGGGCGCGGCCACGGTCCGCGGCCGGGCCCGTCGGATCAGCTCCGCCACGGCGCGTATCTGGTCCGGCTCGTCTCGCAACCCGCCGTCTGGCAACCCGAGGTTCTCGCGCCAGGTGGCTCCGAGCACCTGCAGGGCGGCGTCCGCTTCGGCGCGCCGCTGCTCGACCGTGCCGTTGCTGCCCAGCTCACCCCGCGTCAGGTCGCACAATCCCACTCGCTGTCCCGCCTGGACGTGCTTGGCGAGCGTGCCGCCGATGCCGATCTCGATGTCGTCCGGATGCGGCCCGAAGGCCAGCAGGTCGACCTGCATGGAATGAGCGGTCGGCTAGCGCATGAAGCCGAGCAGCTCGTCCCCTTTGAGCGATTCGCCCAGGTAATGCCGCAGCAGCACGCGCGACGCCAGGAATCCTTGCGCCAGGCCGTTGCCACCGAAGCCGAGCGCAAAGAGATGACGCGGGTAGTTGCGGTGCGGCCCCACGTAGGGCAGGCCGTCGGCCGTGCCGACCGAGGGTCCGGTCCAGGCATACTCCGGCTGGATGCCGGAGATGACGGGATACAGCACTGACAGCTCGTACATCAGCTGGCCGCTACGCTGCACGAGCGTCTTCTCGCGCCGCTGCCGATGGGGTGGCGGCTGATCGCCGCCGCCGAAGATGATCCGGTCGTCGCGCGTCCACCGCAGGTAGTGGTACGGGTCAGCGGTATCCCACAGCATGGCCCGGCGCCGCCCGAGCTCGGCGCGAATCCTGGCGCCTAGCGGCGGCGTGGCAACGGCGTAGGTGTCGAAGGCACGGAAATGCCGTGCCAGCGGCTTGAACAGCGCACCCGGATGTCCGGTCGCGATCACGACGTGGTCCGCCTCGACCGTGCCGCCAGCCGTCCGCAGCTCGACCGTCGAACGCCCCACCGCGATCCGATCCACCGGCGACCGCTCGAACACCGCCGCGCCGCGCTTGACGGCGGCCGTCGCCAGACCCAGACAGGCGCGGAGCGGGTCGATCTGGGTGTTGCCCGCCATCCGGATGGCACCCTCGGCACGCAGGTTCGTCTCCCGACGCATCTGCTCGGCCGTCAGCCAGCGAACGTCGAGACCGGCCTTCCGCCGCGCGTCGTACTCGCGGCGAAGTCGCGTCACCGTGTTCGGGTCGGTCGTGAAGTAGATCGAGTCCTGCGCCTCGAGCTGACACCGAATCTTGAGCCGACGCAGCATCGCGCCCAGATCGAGCGCCGCGCGGCGCGTCATCTGCCAAACGGCCCTGGCGGCGCGCAACCCGTGCGCGGCCAGCAGCTGCTGAAAGTCGACCTCCGGCTCCTGCATCACCAGCGCCGTGCTCGAGCCGATCGCGCCCTGTCCCACCTGCGACGCCTCGATCAGCGCGACCCGGGCGCCGGCCGCAGACAGGGCGTAGGCCGTCGCACACCCGGCCATTCCGCCGCCCACGATCGCGACCTCGATCTCGAGACGGCCGCGCTGTCTCGGATAGGCCGTGCGGTGGCTCAGCGGCAGGCGATCGACCCAGTACGACAGGCCGTAACGAATCTTCGGCATTGGCGTTAGCCGTTCATTGTATATGTGAACCAGCTGGCCCGGCGACCGGCGCTATACTGGTAGCGGGCCCCATTCACATGCGCGTGCCGTGGTCGACCGGGATCGGGCGAGCCCTCGCCGGGCTGTCGATGGGGTGTGCCGTCTCGATCGCCGGGAGCAGCCTGATTGCCCAGGACGACCGGCCGTTGCCGGACGCCGTGTCGTTCCTGAAAGAGGTGCGGGCGAATCTCCAGCTCGACAACGACATCCTCGACGGCTACACCTACCTCGAACGCCGCACCGAAGCCGATATCGGCTTCTTCGGCGGCGTGGGCACCGAGCCGCCGAAGCTCTATCGTGTCTACCGATCCCGCGAGCTCGACATGTTCTACCGGCGGCTACTCGAAGTGGATGGTGAGCCGATCGACGACGAGGGGCTCATCAGGCAGGATCGCCGGCACCGGGCGGAGCAGCTCAAGGCGGCGCGCGAGCGGGCGCGCGAGAGCGAAAAAGATCGCGCCAAGCGTCTCAACAAGGCGGCCGAAGCGGCAAAAAAACGCCGCGACGTGATGACGGAGGTCCTGGGACTGTTCGAGTACCGAATCGAACACCGGGAGCAGCTCAACGGCCGACCAACGATCGTCGTCAGCTTCACGCCGAGCACCAACGTCGATCCGAAGACCCGGCCGGGTAAGTTCCTCGCGAAGGCGGCGGGATGGGCCTGGGTGAACGAGGACGACCGTCAGGTGATCCGGGTCGAGGCCGCGGTGACGAGCGACATCACGATCGGCTTCGGCCTCATCGCCAGGCTGCACCGGAGCAGTCACATCGCGGTGCGGCGCACGCAGGTCGGCGACCGCTGGCTGCCGGCCGGCTTCAACTTCACCGGCAGCGGGCGAACCCTCCTCTTCCGGACGTTCCAGGTCGACATCAACGCCGCCTACTCCGACTACGAGCCGCTCACGGCCGACATGCTACCCTACGATCCGATCGAGCCGATTGACGCGAGCGAGACACCATCGCGGTGAGCGCTCCGGCTCAAGTTTCACCGTCCGGTTTGTTCGAACGCGATGCCGTCAGCGCTCGAGAATCTCGATCGTCTCGATCACAGCCCCTTCGAGGATCGCATCCACGGCGTCCATGCCGCGCGTGACCTGCGCGAACACCGTGTAGTTGTGGTCGAGACGAGGATTGTCAGTGAGGTCGATGAAGATCTGCGCATCGCCGGTGTCCCGGCCGCGCGTGGAGATACCGACGGCGCCGCGCAGGTGCGGGCGCAAGCCGAGCTCGTCGCGCATGTAGGGGCCGTCTCCCATGAACTCGTTGGCGCCAGGGCTGCCGCCCTGGATGACGAAGTTCGGGACGACCCGATGAAACGTGAGACCGTCGTAGTAGCCGTCGCGCGCGAGGCGCGCGAAGCGAGCCACGGTGGCGGGCGTCTCTTCAGGGAATAGGTCCACCTCGAACACCGCGCCGCTTGCCATCCGAACGCGCGCGCCGGTCAGACCGAGGAGCGCGGCGAGCGACGGCGCGGCTCCCGACCGCATGCGCTCGGTCACCGCTTCAGCCGGACGTCCGGTCCACTCGGTCAGCGTCGCGGCAGCGGCGGTGGCCACGCGTGGATCGACATCTTCCAGATACGACCGAAGAACGCCGGCGTTGCGGCGGGAGCCGAGCTCCCGGAGCCGCGTGAGAATCGCCACGCGCGGATCTCGCGACGTATCGCGATCGGCTTCGGTGAGCCGGGCCAGGACAGTGAGCAGCACCGTCGGGGCGCGCCGATCTGGACTGCCCTCGAGTAAGCCGGCGACCGAGCGGAGCAGACCGTAATCATCACTGGTCATCGCCTCGAGGAGCCGCCCGTCGGCGGTGTGCGCTTCGATCTCCACGAGGCCGTGCAGTGCGGCCGCTCGGACGTTGGCGTTTGGATCATCGGCCAGCGCGTGCAACGCCTCGACGGCAGGGTCACCCAGCACGCCGGCCGCCCGGGCCGCGTACATGCGGGCCTGCCAGACTGGGTGGTCGACGAACCGCGACAGGAGCGTCGCAGCTCGATCGGGGTCGAGCCTGGCCAAGGCCACAATCGCGTGGGCTGGCCGATGCCAGTCATCGCCGCCATCGGATCCGGCATCCACGAGCCGCCCGGCCGCCCGCGCCACGAGGCTGGCCGCCGACGCGCCGCCTCGACAACCCGCACCGAGCAGATCCATCGCCCGCAAGGCGACGTGCGTGTTTGAATCGTCGCCGGCCGAGACCAGTGGAGCGCAGCTCTGCACCCGGCCGTGCTCCGCGAATGCTCCCAATGCGTCATAGCGGACCATCGGTGACTCGTCCGCCAGCGCTCGGCCGATGAGCGCGTCACGCGCGTCGATCTCGTCGGCGTCACGTAGGGCCAGCACCGCCAATCGGCGCACCTGTGGATCGTTGTCGTCGAGCGAGGCGCCCACGGTCGCCTGGTCCGCGCCGCCGCTGGCGATCAGGGCCGACAACGCCAGCCGCCGCGTCCGCCCGGCCACCTCTCCCGTCCCCGGTGCACGCGCAGCCGCCCGTAGGCGCTCGATCGTCTCGGCAGTCAAGGGCCCCCGCTCACGCTGCAGCCGAGCCAGCGATTCCAAGCCGTTGACCGCGCCCAACCGAACCTCCAACTCGGCCGCATCCGTCAGACTCGCCAGCGCGGCTTCGACCTCGTGCACCCTGTCCGTATCCTGATACGGCAGTCGGCCGAGCGTCTCGGCGACGACACCGCGCACGTAGGGATCGGCCTCGGAGTAAGCGCCGCCTGCGTCGGCGTCACCCCCAAGGCGTCCGATCAGCGTCGTGACGTGCGCCCCGAGCTCACCGCCGCGCTGCACGCTCTGGCCGAGCGCGTTCACCGCCTCGGCCCTGACTGCCGGTGGGGCGCCGTCGATGAGCTGGGCAATGCGGTCGCTCAGGTCGGCGCGCTCGAGGCGGCCGAATGCCCGGACGGCCAGACGGCGAATCTCCGGGTCAGGGCTCTCGAGGCCGGCCAGCAGCGTCGCGAGGCCGGCCGGATCCGCCCCGCGAGAATCCTCCGCTTCGAACATCGACTGACGGAACGCCAGGTCGCCCCCTCCGCCGGCCGACTGCTGCTGTACAACCGAGGAAACGGACAGGCCGCCGGCAATAGAGACGACAGACGCGACGGAGACAATGAGAGTTAGCAGCCCGTGGTGAAAGTGCCCCTGCATTCGGCCGGCGCTGCATCCCGCCATGGGCGGCGCGGGGCGTTGTCCACGATGGGTCGAATACTCCCGGTCTTCTCCCTCCTTGCGCCTTGCCCTGGGCGACCACAGCATTGGTTCAGTGGGGCCTCGATGCGATGCGGGACTTTCACCATGGGCTGTTAGGGCCGCCGTCGCGGGCGCGCAGAACTTACGCGCGCATTGCGATACACCGCGTCGAACCCGGGGCATCATCGGCGGAGGCTCCTCGGCGCGCCATCTCACGGCTGGAGGTTGCCCGAGTACTCGAGCATCTGCGTCATGAGGTCCTGCGGATAGGAAATGGTCACGTCCGTGATCGTGCCGTCGGCGGCCCGCACCGCGTCGAGCGTCGGCTGGACGAAGCCAGAGTACGAGGGTAGGTTCAGCACGTCCACACGCTCGACCACCTGGTCGCGCAGCACCGGATCGAAGTGAATACCGTACGACTCGAATAACTGCTTCGCAGCGTCGTAGTCTCCTTCCGACTTGATCCGCTGCACGTTCGCGAGCAACCGGCCGACGCCCTCCCTGAACGCTGCGACGTCGGTCATGACGTAGAAGGTCTTGCCATCGCGATTGCGCTCCTCGATCGCGCTGGTATTGTCCATCAGCCAGCGCACGATCATCTGACGGTTGCGCATGTGGTCTTCTTCGAGCTGCGAACCCTCTCGGACCCGGCGCAGCTGGATGAGGGCGTTGCGGGCGTAGCTCTCGTACTCGGCCAGCACGATGTCCGCGTGGCTCTCGGCCGGCACGACTCCAAGCTCGACGAGCTTGGGGTCCGGCAGGAAGTACAGCGCCACCAGATCGGCGCGACCCTCCTCGAGCGCCGAGTACTGCTCCTGCAGTGCCGCCTGCGGGTTACCGCCCAGATGGTCGGCCAGTTGGCCCGACGCATGTCCGATCACCTCGTGCATATTGGTCATGAGCTCCCCGGCGAGGGTGCTCCAGCGCTCGGCCCGGGCGACCTCCTCCGGGGTCCACGCGAACTCGGTGCGGAAGCCGGACGGCGTCGAGCGGTCGTAGGCCTCCACGACGTTCGACAGCGAGATCGACTTGCTCCCGTGCTGCTCGCGAACACTCTGGTCGTTGGGAAGGTTGATGCCGACCGGCGTCACCGGCCCGGACTCACCCGTCTCGATCACCACGTCGATCGCGTTGGCCGTGATCCCGCGCACGCCCTCTTTGCGGTACTTCGGATCCCATGGCATCCGGTCCTCGAACCACTGCGCGCTGGCGGCCAGCGACTGGATCGCCTCGGTCTTCGCCGGGTTCACGTAGTAGACCAGCGCCTCCCACGCTCCCTTCGCGCCGCGCGCGTCCATATAGACCTCGATGAAGCCGTTGATCGTGTCCACGGGCGACGCGGTGTCCTGCACCCAGGCGATGTCGTAGGCCTCCCGGTCGGCATCCTCGCCCGTCCGGTAGAAGCGAGCCAATGCCTCCAGCGCCTTGGCCATCGGCTCGGTGGCGTAGGGAATCGCGGCTTCCAGGTGGCTCACGATCTCCGCAATCGGCTCGCCGTACTTGCCATCGATCGAGTACACCTCCTCGACGAGCCGGCCGTCGCGCTTCACCAGGCGCGAGTTGAGCACGTACTGCTCCGTAAAGCCCTCGAGATCGGCCATCGTCACGTCGACATAGAGGTTGTTGGCGCTCGCGGCGAGCATGTCCTCATCCGGGCCTGGCGTCTTGGTCGTCACGCTCGGGTCCACCGACGCGTCGAAGAACAGCGGCTCCATCCGCGCGAGCATCGCGTCGAGCGTCTCGTCGCCGCGTGTCGGAAACACGGCGCCCGCATCGGCCGCCTGCCGCGCCGCGGCGGCGAACGCCTCCGGCGGGCCGGTCAGCACGAATTTGCGCGCCGTCAAGTTGTTGTAGGGACCGGTATTGATCCAGAACAGCTTGGTGTAGCGTTCAATCTTGCGCCGTGTCGCGACCTCCACACCATCGGCATGCGTGAGGATCTGCTCGAGCACCTCGCGCATCTCGAGATTGTGCGCGTAGCGCTGATCGTAGAAGATGTCCCGCCCGGCCAACGCGGCGAGATACAAGTGATACACGAGGGTCTTCTGGTCCAACGGCAGCGCCTCGAAGCCGTCGGCGTACAGCTGCACGACCGCTGCCTCGCCCACCCGCTCGAGCAGGTACTTCCGCTCGGTGGCCGTCTCCGTCCCGGCAACCGCTGGGCCGTCTTCCGCCGGCTCGCCCCCACCTGATCCGCACGCCACCGCCCCGCCCACCACCAATCCGAGCACCACCATCATTACTCCTCGCGCGAACATCGCCTGCCGCCCTCTAGGCGCCGGATCCATGGCTCTCATCGCGGCACGCTCACCGATTCCTCGGTCCGCACGCCAAACTGTCTGAAGTTCAAATAGGTGACCTTCGCCTCGATCGTGTCGGCCGCCTGGTCCAGCGGCCGCTCGTAGAGTTCGCGCATGAACTCGGGCACCCACAAATTCAGCGAAGCATCCTCCCGATAGTCGACGGTGATCGTCGTGCGCACATCGCTGTGACGGGAGCCGAGACTCAGCTCGCTCCGAAGTGTCTCGCCGCTTTCGACGTCCAGCCAGAACCTGCCGCGTGAGAACACGTCAACGCCTGCCATCTGCACGAATGGCGTCTGCGCCATCGCCGTGGCCACCGCCCACGCAACGGCGAAGCCCGTCAGTAAAGCTTTCATATCCGCCGGAAAAATGTATCAGATCAGGCGAACAGATTCACCTGGCCACCAGTGTGCCAGAAAAGGACCGTCGCGTCGTCCCGAAACCGACCCGCGCGCAGATAGGCGATAAGCGCCGCCATCGCCTTGGCGGTGTAGGTCGGATCCAACAGCACCGCGTCCCGCCGCGCCAGCAGGTCGATCGCCTCTCGAGAGGCCGGGGTCGAAATGCCGTAGCCCTCACCAACGAACCGGTCGTCCACCTCGATCGGAGGACCGGCTGACAGCGACCCGGGCGCCATTCGCAGGATTGTCTCGACGCCGCCGATCAGCGTCTCCACCGTGCGGTGCAGCTGGTCGGTTGGATCGTCCGGACTGACGCCGATGACTCGCGTGCGCAGGGCATGCAGCCGACAGCCCGCGACGAGGCCGGCCTGGGTCCCGCCCGACGAGCTAGCATGGACGATGACGTCCGGCGCCGACATCTGGTCAATCAGCTCGGCGACCGCGCGCACGTAGCCCAGCGCGCCGAGTGGCGTGGAGGCGCCGACCGGAATCACGTAAGGACGCCGGCCTTCGGCCATCAGGCGCGCCGCGGCCGCCGCCATCGCGGGGGAGCGGTCCTCGCGCGAAAGGACGTATTCGACCTCGGCGCCGAACAAACCGTCCAGTAGCGCATTCGCCGTCGGTTCCTCCGGCGGAGTACCGTTGGCCACCAGTACACACCGCAGCCCGTGACGCGCGGCAACGGCGGCCGTCACCCGCGCGTGATTCGACTGGATGCCGCCGGCGGTGATGAGCGTATCGGCCCCTTCGGCGAGCGCCCTGGCGCCCACGAGCTCCAGCTTGCGGACCTTGTTGCCACCGAATCCGAAGGCGATCGCATCGTCTCGCTTGATGAGCAGACGCGGCCCGCCGGCCACGGCCGCACGCAGGCCGGGCAGCGCCTCGACCGGCGTCGGGTAATGGCCCAGCGACAGTGCTGACAGCTCGCGGAGCGCCGGAATCGGATCGGTGCTCATCGGGTTGGCAGCGGCCGGCCCCAGACACCGGCGTGCGCGAACTCGGCCACGGTCCGGCGCGTGCGTGGCGCCGTCTCCATCTCCCGCACGCTGCCGTCGAGCAGATCGGCCGGGGCGGCATACCCCACCGCCACAGCCGCGACCGCCTCATAGCCGTCAGGAATTCCCAGCGCGTCCTTCGCGCCTGCGACGTCGAAGCCGGCCATCTGATGGACCGCGAGGCCCAGCGCCGTCGCCTGCACCAACAAATTCCCCATCGCCAGTCCCACGTCGTGGAAACCATGGCGGTTCGGCTTCCGGTTTCGATCGAACGTCAGTTTCGCCGCGGTGATCATCAGGACGGTGGCCCGGCGCGCCCAGGCGCGGTTGGCGTCGACCAGACACCCGAGCAGCCGGTCGAACGCCTCGGTGTCCTCGCGGTGCGCGACGACGAACGCCCAGGGCTGCTCGTTGAAGCAGGAGGGGGCCCACCGTGCGGCCTCGAGCAGGCTCGCCATGACCTCCGGCGAGATCGCACGCTCGGAGAACGCGCGCGGGCTCCAGCGGCGCCGCAGCAGCTGGTGGATGTCGTGATCCGGCTGCGCCAGTTTCGTGTTCACGCCGTCAGCCATCATTGTGTTCCTCCCCGCCAACGACTCACCGCGCCGGCACGGCCCGTTGCGAAGACGGTGCTGCTATGCCACGCTGTGCCGATGGGCCGCTACCTCGACTCCATTCCATACTCCGGCATTATGCGCATTCGCGACATGATGTTTGGGGTCGACAACCCGTACCGCCTCGACCAGGGGGATGTCGGCTTCGACGCGCCAAACGCCGTCAAGGAGGCGATGCGTCGGGCCATCACCGAGAACAAGACACATTACGTGCAGACAGTCGGAATTCCGCGGCTACGCGAGCTCATCGTTGACAAGCTGAGCCGCCGGAACGAGATCCCAGTGGAGTCGATCGACGACGTCATGGTCACCAACGGCGGCATCCACGGCCTCTACGTCGTGTTCCACGGACTGCTCGAGCCGGGCGACGAGGTACTGTGCGCCGACCCGATGTGGCCGTCCTCACGGGGGACGATTTTGTCGGCTCACGGCGTCCCGGTGGACTGCCCACTGTATGAATCGCGCCGCTGGCGCCCCGACCTGGACGAGCTGGAATCGAAGGTCACACCGAAGACGCGGGCTATCCTGCTGAATTCGCCGCAAAACCCGACCGGCGGCGTTCTCACCCGGGCCGACCTCGAACGGATCGCCGAGATCGCCCTCCAATGCGATCTCTGGGTCATCTCGGACGAGGCCTACGAAGACATCGTCTTCGACGGCGAGCGCCACATGAGCATCGCGTCGCTTCCCGGCATGTACGACCGGACGATTCCAGTCTATACGTTCAGCAAGTCCTACGCGATGACCGGCCTGCGCCTCGGCTACCTCGCCATCAAGGATCCGGCGGTCCGCGACCGCGTCAAGAAAGTGCTCTACTACACGTCGAGCAACATCGGCACGGTCGTCCAGTGGGGCGGGGTCGGCGGCCTCGAAGGCGCCCAGGACCAGGTGGAGGCGTACCGCGTCGAGCTACAAGCCCGCCGGGATCTCTTCTACCGCGGGCTGGACGACGTCGGCTCCGACGTGCTGATGGGCCAGCCGCCGTCGGGCGCATTCTATGCGTTCCTAAAGATCAATCCAAAGTGGCGGCCGGCCGGCACGACCGGTACCCCGGAATCGCTCTCGTGGGCGCTCGTCGAGTACCTGATCACACACGGCCGCATCGGGTGCGTGCCCGGCGTCGAATTCGGCTTGCACGGCGAGGGTTACGTCAGGCTGTGCTTCGCGAAGACGCGTCCGGAACTGACCGGCGCGCTGGAGTCGCTGCGGACCCTGCTCGGCTAGACACTAACCCTAGAATCCACTGGAATTACCAATAGGAATATGATCTCGTAGGGGCATGGGCAATCCCTATCCCATCGAACTGCATGAACGGGCGGTGCGGGCGTACGAGACCGGCGGCGCCTCGTATGCGACGGTAGCGGATCGATTCTCCGTGAACCTCTGGACGCTGCTGCGCTGGGTCCAGCGGGGGCGGGCGACCGGGACCGTGGCGGCCCTCGGCAAACGGGGCGGGTGGTCCTCGCCCGTGGTGCTCACGGTGCTGCACACAGTCGTCCGGGAGACGCCGGATGCCACCACCGAGGACTTGACGCGCGTGTACAACCGGCGGGTCCCTCGATCGAGTGTGTTGCGCGCGTTGCGACGGACGGGATACGTGTTTAAAAAAACGTCCGCGGCCCGCGGAACAGGACCGCCCCGAGGTCCAAGCCAAGCGCGAGGCGTTCCGCCAGTGGGCCGCGCAGATAGATCCGGCGCGGCTCGTCTTTGTGGATGAATCGGGCGCGAATCTGGCGATGAGCCGGTCGCACACGTGGGTCCCGCGGGGGACCGTGATGGTCGACCCGCGGCCGATGAATTGGGGGAATAACTTGACGATGATCGGCGCGATCCGGGCGGATCGGTGGCTGACGCTGTAAACCGGCTGGCAGACCGCCAATGCGACCCGCTTCGTCACCTGGGTCGCGCGGCAACTCGCCCCGAAACTGCGGCCCTGGGACATCGTGGTCCTCGACAATCTCGGAGCGCACAAAGATCGGCGAGCCCGCCGGCTCATCGAACAGCGCGGCGCAACGGTGCACTTTCTGCCCCCCTATTCGCCGGATCTGAATCCGATCGAGGCCGCGTGGAGCTTGATCAAGAAGCGCATCCGGGCCGTCGCGCCACGCTCCGGCCGGGCGCTGCGGCGCACGGCCCAACAGGCGTGGCGGGTCGTTCGGCTGCGACATTGTCAGAGCTGGGATGCGCATGCCGGCTACTGCTGGCAACTCAACTGATCTTTGAGGTTCAGTGAGCTAACCACGTCAGCGCAGGTGGCGGCCGCCGTCTACCCGTACGGTCTCACCGGTCACGAAATCCGATTCGACCAGCGCCAGGACCGCCTTGACGATCTCCTCGTCACCTCCCCACCGGCCGAGCGGCGTCGCCCGTGCCACACTGTCCCGCGACGCGTCGTCGAGGTCGTCCGGCGCCAGGATCGGCCCAGGCGCCACGGTGTTTACCAGGATGTGATCGGCCGCCAGCTCGAACGCGAGCGACTCTGCCAGCGCCACCGCGCCCGCTTTCGCGACGTAATACGGGGTGTAGCCGGTGTCGGTCGGCCGGCCGCTCCGCGCCGTCCAATCCGAGAAGAGCACGATCCGGCCGCCGCCCGCGGCGCGCATGTGCGGCGCGGCGGCCCGCGCGCACACGAACGCCGCGCGCAGATCGATCGCCAGGGCGCGGTCCCAGTCGTCCACCGTCAACTCGTTGAACGGCGTCTTCACGTACAGCGACGCCATGTGCACAAGGATGTCGAGCCGGCCAAATGCCGAGGCCGCCTGCCGAACGAGCTCGTCGCAGGACGATGCCTCGGCGAGATCCGCCCGCACGGCGACCGCCCGTCGCCCGTGGCCGCGCACCGCCGCTGCCGCCCGCTCGGCCTCCTCCCGCGAACGATTAAACGACAGCGCGACGTCGGCGCCGCGCGCCGCGAGCGCCTCGGCCACCGCCGCACCGATCCGTTTGCCGCCGGTCACGAGCGCGGCGCGGTCCTTTAACTGCATGGAGTGTTGGCGGGGTAGCCCGGTGGGTGGAATACTAGATCTTGCTCCGGCGGAGTCGCGCCCGAGTGGCCGCGGCCGCCTTGGCCACGTGCGCTCGATACCCGTCGATCGACAGCGCGCCGGGGCCCGCAAAGATCAGGCAGCACAGCGCACCCATCAGCACAAGCGCGTACTCGTAGCCGTGCTGCACGTCGGGCTCGAGCGCCAGGTTGAGAAAGAAGCCATTCGACCAGTGCACCTTCCAGATGGCCACCCCCATGTCGATGACCAGAGGGATCGCGACGAGACGCGTAAACACGCCCAGGAACAGCGCGGCGCCGCCCACCAGCTCGACGACGCCGACGGCGAGCACCAAGATGAGCGCCGGCTGCAGCCCGACGACTTCGAACATGGCGGCAGTCCTGGCGGGACTGGCGCCCCAGATCGGCAAGAGTTTTGGGAGCCCGTGCGCGACGAACACCAGGCCGACGACTAGCCGCAGCACCATGATGCCCCACGTCTGCATTGCGCGCCCTCCCTTCGCTCGCTCGGCGCCGTCGCGCGTGGTATCAGGCTGCTCGAGCAGCATACGCAGCTCGCCCAGCACACGCGCGACGAACGTGCCAATTGTGCCACCGATTGGACTATACTTCGCGGAGATTTTCACCCCTCGTCAAGCGATTCCGCCAGCGCGGCACTGGGGTTGAGAAAGGACTCGCCACTCAGCGAGTCTTATTCATCAATGGGCGACGGCGAACCGATCCTTCCAGGCCGCGGCGAAAGCGACTACGAGCGCTATCTGCGCACCGACGAGCTGCTCGCGCTCATTCTCGGCCTGACACCGGTCACGACACCCGCGCCGGCGCCCGCGCTGGAAAGGTTCTTCGGAAAAGCTTCAGCTACTATTGCTCCGCAATGACTTCCACCCCCGCCCTGCGCCGGCAACTCGGGCTCTCGGCCGTCGCCGCGATCGTCGTTGGTGACCTGCTCGGCTCCGGCATCTTCTTTACGCCGGGCGAGCTGGCCGCATCGCCGCACGCCTGGGCGCCCTCGGCTTGGAGCTCTCGACCTTTCCCTCGGAAGAGCTGTTCGCCGGCAACGGCGGCGCGCACTGCATGACCTGTCCGCTGCTGGTCGGTTCGACGTAACGACGCGCCGTTTCAGAACGCGCCGACCCGTTGAATCGACTCGGCGGCAACGCGGGCACCGGCGGCCAGGCTGGCCGGCAGGTCGCGCGAGGTGCAGTACTCCTGCAGGAAGCCGGCGGCAAAGACGTCGCCGGCACCGGTCGTGTCGACGATCTGATCGACGGCAAGCGCCGGCTGCGCGCACCGTCGGGCACCGCCCACGGCCAGGCTGCCGCCGGGCCCCAAGGTGACGACGAAGAGTTTGCCCCGTTGGCGCGCGAGCTGCTCCAGGGCGGCGGTCAGCGCCCGATCGGCGACCTGCAGCCCGAAGAAGCCGATGTCGAACCGATCGCCGTAGCACTCGACGACGTCGACGCCCCGCTCGAAGTCGGCGAGATCCGAGAAATCGACAGCGCGAAGACCGGCCGATGGCGCCGCGATCACCGAGTCGAAAAAATCATGAATCTCGGCGTAGAGCGGGGTGACGAGCAGGTCGCAGGCGGCGATGCACGTCCGTGCGTCGGCATCGATGCGATGGCCCGCCAGCACGCCCTGGTCGTAGCGAAGGAAGATCTTCTCACCCGACGGCGCGCGGTCGATGTACTGAATGGACGTCCGGCCGGGGCGCCGGCTGACACTGCCCGACAGGCCGTGCCGCGCGAGCGCCTCGCTGACTAGGACGGCCTCGGTGTCGGTGCCCAGGACGGTGACGACCTCGACCCGATCGCCTGGGTCGAAGAGCCGCCGAACCGTCACGGCGGTGTTGAGCGTCTTGCCGCCCGGCCGATCGACGCCGAGGTCGACGTAGCGATCGACGCCGCAGTCGCCGGCACAGACGACCTTCACGCGCTACCGAGGCCACGGACGATCCCCATTAGCGCACCGACCTTCGAGGCGTCCACGTAAGCTCCGCTCTTGAGGCTCGTGCCAACGATCGCGCCGTCAGCGGCGCGTAGCAGCTCGGCCGCATTCGACGCGTCGAGCCCGCTGCCGATCAGCACCGGACAATGACCGGCGCCGCGTTTCGCCTCGACGACCTCGGCCGCGGACGGCGGCTCACCGGTGACCGCGCCGGTCACGATGATCGCGTCCGCCGCACAGTCGGTCGCCTGCGCAGCCGATTCGGCCAGCGGGCGCGTGTCGATCATCTGGGCGTACTTGACCTGGATGTCGGCCAGGATCAGCACGTCACGCGCGCCGATGCTCGCGCGGTACTCGAGGAGGCGCTGCGGATCGATCTCCATCGGCCCGAACTCCGGCCGCTCCATCGGATCGACGAAGTAGTCGGTTCGGATGAACGACGCGCCCGCCATGTGCGCCGTCGCCAGCGAAGCCTCCGGATCGTTCAGCAGGATCTGCGCGCCGATTGTCGGACTGCTGGACGCCAGGACGAGCTCGCGCGTCACGCGGGTCAGCGTCGAGATAGTCTCGGGCCCCGCCTTCAACCGCCTTGGCTCATCTTCATCGTTGACGACCAGCACGCCGTGGATGCCGCCGTGCTCGAGGGCCGAAAAGTCTCGGAGCGCCTTCTTGAGAATCTCGCCGAGGCCGGGAGAATTTCCAGAACCTGGCAACGCCGGCAGGTGGATGACGCCGATGATCGGCTTGGGAGCTGGAAAGCGATCGGTGAAGCGTGTCATCAAGAGTCGTCCGCCGCGGCCGCGCGGACGTGACGGACGGCCCGGACCCACGCCGCGTACAGCCGGTTGCGCTCACGCGGCGGCATCGCCGGCTGGAACAGCCGATCGCGCCGTCGGACGCCGCGCAGCGCCTCGGGGCTATCCCAGAACCCGACGCCCAGACCTGCCAGGAACGCCGCCCCGCACGCGGTCGTTTCCAGTGTCGTCGGCCGGTCCACCGGCACCCCCAACACATCTGCCTGAAACTGCATCAGAAAACTGTTGGCCGCGGCGCCACCGTCGACCCGAAGTTCCTGGAGGGGCGCCCCGGAAGCCGCCATGGCGTCGACGACGTCGCGCGTCTGGTAGGCCAGGCTTTCCAGTGTGGCCCGCACGATGTGGTTGCGGCCGGCGCCGCGGGTCAGTCCGACGATCGCGCCGCGCGCGTTCATGTCCCAATGCGGGGCGCCGAGACCGGTGAACGCCGGCACGACCGTCACGCCGAGCGTGTCGGGCACGCTGGCCGAGATCGCCTCGGTGTCGGCCGCCTTTTCGATGAGGCCCAGCTCGTCGCGCAGCCACTGAATGGCTGCACCCGCGACGAAGATCGACCCTTCCAAGGCGTACACCGCCTGCCCGGTCGCGTCGCAGCACAGCGTGGTCAGCAGCCCCTCACGCACCGGCGGCCGCTGGGGCCCCATGTTCATCACGACGAAGCAGCCGGTGCCGTAGGTGTTCTTCGCCATCCCCGGCTCCCAGCATCCTTGGCCGTAGAGCGCCGCCTGCTGGTCGCCCGCCATCCCGGCCACCGGCACGCCGCCCGGCACGCCGTCATGCTGGCAGGTCTCGCCGAACACACCGCTGCTCGGCTTGACGTCCGGCAGCATCGTGCCAGGGACGTCGAGCATCTCCAGCAGTAGGGGGTCCCACCGTCGATCGTGGATGTTGTAGAGGAGGGTCCGGGAGGCGTTGGTCGGCTCGGTCGCCCACACGCCGCCGGTCAGCTTCCACAGCAGCCAGGTGTCGATCGTCCCGAATAGCAGCTCGCCGTCCTGCGCTTTCGATCGCGCGTCAGGATAGCGGTCGAGGATCCACTTGATTTTCGTGCCGGAGAAGTAGGCGTCGATGACCAGGCCGGTGCGCTCGCGCACCGTCTCGGTCTGGCCGTCGGCAATCAGGCGCTCGCAGATATCGGCCGTCTGGCGGCTCTGCCAGACGATCGCGCGATGGATCGGGCGGCCCGTCCGGCGGTCCCAGATGACCGTCGTCTCGCGCTGGTTCGTGATCCCGATCCCCTTGAGGTCGCGCGGCTGCGCGCCGGCGGCCGCCAACGCCTCGCCCATGACACGCTGGCTCACCTGCCAGATCTCGTCCGGGTCGTGTTCGACCCAGCCGGCTTGCGGGTAGTGCTGGGTGAATTCCGAGTAGGCCCGGCCGACGATCAGGCCGTCGTCCGAGAAGACGAGCGCCGTGCTACCAGTCGTGCCCTGATCGAGGGCGAGGATGACGTCAGCCATGCGCGGCAAGCGTACCAAATTCGGCTCGGGAACTCGACAGCCGACGGCCAGGAGAGTGATCGGCTCGCCGACATTCGGCCAGTCATTGAGCGCGTTGCCCAGACGGACCGTGCGGGTCGCAGCTGAGCTTGGGAGGCTCGTGATCGGGGCTGCCAGTCGCTACCGCACCGGCGGAACCGGAGGCGGGGGATCCGCGGGCGGCTCGGCGGCTTCGGACTCGTTGGCCTCCTCGGCGCCCGGCGGATCGTCGCTCGCAGCGTCCGGGGCTGGCGTCTCGGGCGTGGCTTCGATCGGGCCATCCGCGGACGCCCCGGCAGGGGCCTGGCCGGATGGCACGTTCGTCGGGGGCTCGACGCCTTCCGTCGTCGCCAGGGCGTGTTCGAGGTCCTTGGCGCTGGCGGCAATCCGCGCCCGCGCCTTCAGGTCGAGCCCCATCAGCCGCGTGCGCAGCGCTCCCAACGTCACCCCGAGCGTGTCCCGGTTCTCGCCGCTCACGCCGGCATCGGTCAAAGCGCTTTCGGCGGCGTCCAGATCCCGCATCGCCCGCCCGAACTGCTCGATCTCCGCGACCGCCTCGGGGAGCATCGTCAGCACCTCGTCGAGATTGGCGACGACGTTGGCTCGGGCGAGCGCCGCTTCGAGCTGCGCCTTCTCCATTTCGAGGGCCTGCCACTCGAGCGACGCCACCTGGGCCGCCAGCTCCGCCCGCTCCTCGGCCGCCTCCCGCTCCAGATCGCGCAATTCCTGATAGTGCAGGACGTAGCCGCCGGCGAACCCGGCGCCGACGGCGACCGCCAGAACGAACAGCCAGACGGCGAACGACCGCAGCGTCCGCCCGAATCCTCCGGAGCTCGTCGCAACGTCGACCGGCGTGTCATTTGTGTCATCCACGATGCTCATTGGTCCTTACCTCCAACCGCCACGTCACGCGACGGCTGAATCCTCCTCGGAGATCTCGTTCTCGGGCAGCTTCTCGATCGTGAAGCCCGTGAAGCCGTACACCGCCGCGACGATCGGATTGATCAGGTTGAAGAAACAAAATGGCAGATAGGTCAGCGTGGCCACACCCAGCGCCTGCGACATGAACGCGCCGCACGTGTTCCAGGGCACCAGCGGTGAGGTCAGCGTGCCCGCGTCCTCGAGCGTTCGCGAGAGGTTGCGCGGGTGGAGCCCGCGCCGGCGGTACTCGGCCCTGAACATCCGCCCTGGCAACACGATGGAAATATATTGATCCGACGCCACGATGTTCATGCCGATCGCCGTGAGGATCGTTGCAGCGATCAGGCTGCCGGTGCCACGGACGAACCCCAGGACCGCAGACGCGATCTGCTGGAGCATCTTGGTCGTTTCCATGACGGCGCCGAACATCATCGCCGACATGATGAGCCAGGTGGTCATCAGCATGCTGGACATGCCGCCCCGGCTGAGCAAGTCGTCGAGCGCTGCGTTGCCAGAGCTCAGGACGAACCCGTCGAATAGCGCCGTCCACACCCCCTTGAGAATGATCAGGCCGTAGGGGAGACCGGTCTCGCCGACGTAGGTGACAATCGCCGGCTGCTGGAACAGCGCGGCGAACAGGCCGCCGGTTAGGGCGCCGAGCAGCAGGGCCGGAAAGGCGGGCATCTTCCGGATCACGAGGACAAACACGAGCGCTGCCGGCAACAGTAGATGCGGGCCAATCGCAAAGTGGGTCCGGAGCCCATCGAGGATGATCTGGAGATCGCCGGAGGCGACGGGCGGCGCCGAGAACAATCCGACGATCGAAAACAGCACGAGGGCGATGAGCAGACTTGGCGTTG
>Ga0310121_10001925_pt1 | contig 20438 bp, 17 predicted proteins | sample CB27_Tmax_986_MG_FD_203504 | JGI IMG/M metagenome (GOLD analysis project Ga0310121, IMG submission 203504) | Marine microbial communities from Western Arctic Ocean, Canada - CB27_Tmax_986 | ecosystem: Environmental > Aquatic > Marine > Oceanic | place: Canada: Western Arctic Ocean | collected...
CTCCTGGGTTGTCTGGTTGTGGTTCCTGGGCGTGTTGTTTTCGCTGTTCGGTTTGGGTGGCATGTTGGGTGGCATTGCCGAGGTGCTTCACCGTATCGTACCCGCTATCGGCGTGAGCTCATGGGTGTGGATTGTGAATTTTGTGACGGTCGCTCTGTTGTTGATTGGCCGCTACGCTGTCGTCGAAAAGGTGTCGGTAGGCCTGGTCTTGACGTTTAGCGCTCTGACGGTCAGCTGTGCCGTGCTGCTCGTGAAACGTCCCGACCTGTTCTCTTGGGCAGAAGTGGCCGATGGTTTGTCATTCCAAATGCCGGAAGCCGGCTTCGTCACAGCAGTCACCGTGTTTGGCGTTACCGGGGTGAGTGCCATGAGCCTGGTCATCTATCCCTACTGGTGCCTTGAAAAGGGATACGCGCGGTTCACCGGCACTTGCGACAATAGCCCGCAATGGCAACGCCGTGCTCGCGGCTGGATTCGTGTCATGGGGTTCGACGTGGTCACTGCGATGGTTGTCTACACAGCTGCGACGGTCGCCTTCTATGTCTTGGGAGCTGGCATTCTCAAACCGATGGGAATTGTCCCGGAAGGTGCCCGAATGGTGCAATCGCTTTCCAATGTCTACACCGAGATCCTGGGTGAGTGGTCGGGATATTTATTCCTGATCGGTGCTTTTGCCGTCCTGTACTCATCGGTGTTCTCCGGCACGGCGTCTCAGAGTCGAACGCTGGCGGATTTTTGCGGTTTGATTGGTGTGTTCGACAAAAAGGATTATAGAGCCCGGATCCGCGTCATGCGGATGGCCGTTGTCTTTTTACTGTTCTTGCCGTCTCTCTATTTCATGTGGTTTCAAGAACCATTATGGATGGTCAAGATCGGTGGTGTCGCCCAGGCCCTCCTACTGCCGGTCATCGGTTTCTCGACGATCTATTTGCGTTACGTCCACTTGCCCACTGCGATCCGGCCCGCAACTTGGATCAGCCTGACGCTTTGGGTGGCGGTCGTGGTGATGTTCGTCATGATGGTTTATTCCATGACACAGGTAACCTGAGCCCTGCAACCGAGTTCATCACCCGAGTGAAAACGAGGGCCACAGAGCGTTAACAGCAAGGAACGAATGATGAAAACGTCATGGAGGAAATCTGTGCATAAGGTTGGGAGCATCCGGGCGCTCCTGGTCACTTTGTCAGTCGGTGTGTGCATTGCCACTTGGATGGGGTGCGGCAAGAATCCGGAGAAGGACACATCATCGGTGTCAGACCCGATAGAAACATTGCGCAAGGCGGCTGAACAGGGAGATGCTAACGCGCAGTACGACTTCGGCGTGCTGCACGCCAACGGCAAGGGTGGTCTACCTAAGAATCATGCCGAGTCGTTGAAGTGGTTCCGTAAAGCGGCTGAGCAGGGGCATGCGCGGGCGCAGTACGGCCTCGTCATGTCCTACGCCTTTGGCTTTGGAGTGCCGAAGGGCAATGCCGAGGCGATCAAGTGGTGCCGCAAGGCGGCTGAGCAGGGGCATGCGGAGGCGCAAGTGTACCTCGGCAGGATCTACGACAAGGGCGATGGCGTGCCTGAAGACGCTGCCGAGGCGGCGAAGTGGTTCCGCAAAGGGAGATAGCTATGGGCAGTTCCGGCTTGGTGCGATGTATGCCAACGGCGAGGGGGTGCCTGAGGACGATGCCCGGGCCTTTGTTTGGTTCAGCGTAGCGGCGGCGTCCGGTTTGACCACCGCAAGCGAGAACCGCGATCGCATCAAGGGCGAACTCACGCCGACCCAGCTGGAAAAGGGCCAGGCAAGAGCAACCGAAATTTTGGAGCAGGTACAGAAGTTGTACCGCGAGGCTGCTGAGCAGGGGCATGCGGAGGCGCAGTACAAGCTTGGCAACTGCTACTTCCGTGGTATCGGTGTGCCTGATGACGATGTGGCGGCTTACGCCTGGAACAGCGTAGCGGCGGCGTCCGGGTACGAGAAGGCCCGTAACATGCTTGATGTCACCAGCCACATGCTGACGGCGTCAGAACTTGAAAAAGGCGCGGCGATGGCCCGCGAAATCTCCGACCGGATAGAGAAGCGGAAGGCAGAGTAAGCAGCGACAGAACAGCAAGGCGGCAGTGAGGAAAATGTCGAAGATCGAGACTGTACGGGAGAGAGGGTAATGATTGACCTGACAGGCCCAGCGTCGGACAGCTACCGTACCGGACTACCGGGGCGACAATAACGGTTTTCGTTTGGCCGGAACTTACAACTTCTCTCCTTAACCACTTTACCCCTTACCCGGCACAACCGGTTGGAAATTCGACAATCGTGTGCACAACACAGGAACCGATCGCCGCTGTCATTCTGAAGACTGACCACCGAACCTGGAATGTCGCACGCGGGGTGAAACAACAAACGGGGGTCGGTCAGTTTGTCTCAGGGTCGTCAACTCCGTGTGTCACCAGGAACCGTCTGGAGAAGTCCACAGAACAGCCAATGACCCGACCATCAGCATCAACCGCTTTAACGAACCCCCAATCGTACGTCAATCCTCGCTGCATGCGCCGTACACGGCGCAGTTCTTCAGTTGGAATGAGCTGGGGGGTATCGTCGGTCAGAACTCCGATGCAAAGCCTGTTGGTTCTTGTAGAAATTGTTCCAACAGAGACGTGTTGGGCGACAAAAACACCACGCCCTCCAATTTTAGTAAATTGAATTCGATAATGATCGGCATTCTCGACAGCAGACCAGTGGAAGACTTCCGTGCGCAAATCGACCCTGGCGTTGTCGGCGGGGGCTATAAACTGAATCTTATCAATCCGTTCGAAAGGAACCTCGAATTCGATGAGGTCGCCGCTGACCTCAACTTCCTCGGGGATCTTACTGAAATCCGGCTCGAGCAGTAGCGCCTGCTCCTTCAGGCTGGGTGGATACAGACTGATAGCTGAATCGCTGGGCCGAGTCGATTCCATCTTTACTACACGTTTAAGCGATTTGTTAGTCGCTCTGAACCTACCCGTGGATGTCCCGGAGCTTGATCATGATGAGTTGATTGCGTCGATACAGCGAGACAAGAAAGCGGAGTACGGGCGTCTGCGGTTCGTGCTGCCAACACGCCTGGGGCATGTCGAACTGGTCGGTGACATTCGTGTCGACCAAGCTCGCATGGCACTGTCGAGAGGATAGCGTGCCAGGCGTCCTCATCCGTCTGCGTACTGTGAGAAAGTATTGCAGTTTCCCCGAATTATGGTTTACCGCGGGGCTGGTGAAACGCAGCCCTGACCCTTGCTTCTCCGCGCCGTGGCCGAATGCTACACTGAGCCGTTCACCACCACCGATCCGACTGCGGGGGGCGTAAGCTTGTGACTTCTCGGAATCCTTCGACATCACACGTGGTCGATGACGCTCTCACAGCGGCGCTGCGGTTGGCGTTCGTTCCGGGTGTCGGGCCTCGCATGCATAAGGAGTTATTGTCTGCGTTTGGCTCGCCGGCTGCGGTACTTTCGGCACCAGCCAGTGATCTTCTGGAACTACCAGGTGTGGGGCCGAAGCTGATACGACGCATCCTTGGCGCACGTACCGATGTCGAGGTTGAGCGGGAGATCGAAATCTGCCGTTCTAACGGGATTTCGATACTACACGAAGGGCAAGCGGAATACCCCCGAATACTGTATGAAATCCCCGATCCGCCCGGCGTCGTGTTCGTTCTGGGAGAACTGCTACCCTTGGATGGGATGGCGATCGCAATTGTCGGCACGCGGCATGCCACTCACTACGGAAAGAAGCAGGCACATCGTCTTGCGTCGGGTCTAGCTCGCGCGGGGATGACAATTGTCAGTGGCTTGGCACGCGGCATCGATGCCGCGGCCCACCGGGGAGCTTTGGAGGCTGGAGGCCGCACCATTGCAGTGACGGCCAGTGGTGTATTGAACATCTATCCTCCTGAACACAAGGAATTGGCTTACGAGATTACCTGCAGCGGCGCTCTGATCAGCGAGAATTCCGCCCGCGCTACGCCGAAGAGCGGTATGTTCCCCCAGCGTAATCGAATCATTACCGGTTTGAGTTTGGGTGTGATTGTCGTCGAGGCAGCCAGTCGATCCGGCGCTTTGATTTCAGCATGGCACGCCATGGATCAAAAACGCGAAGTCTTCGCTGTGCCCGGACGCATCGACAGCCGAGCTTCGCGTGGATGCCATGCATTACTGCGCGAGGGTGCGAAACTCGTCGAGTCTCCCGACGACGTCTTGGAGGAACTTGATCTACCCCTCGTTTACAAGGGGAAAACCTACATTCTTGCAAAAGCTGGGGACGTACGGGGGATAATTTCGCCAAAAGGCTCCCAAAAATGCGCCTGAATTCCGGTGCGAAATGAAGGGTGCTCCTCCCGAATCGCTGGGCCCACCTCCTCGAAATGTTCAATGCTGACCCCGGCCCTCTAAACGCAACGACCCAGCGTGCAGTTATCTTCGCGCACCGGCTTTCTGATTTGGCAAAACTGTGGTGCGAGAAGCTTCCAGGGCCTCGGAAGCGCAAATAAATAGCGTCAGTGTGGAGCTATCTTAGGCACTACAAAACCGACCAGGACCATGGGGCCTTGCGGGCGTGGGCGGCTAGATGCACTGGGCGTGACTGCGTTAACCGTTCTTTGACAGCTTAAAACCTTACGCGGGCCAGTGTCAACAGTCCGGTCAGCAACAGCAACACGCTGGCCGGTTCTGGGACAATGTTTAGATTGTTGGCGCGCCAGGCCGAGATAGGAGATGCCTTCAGGTAGGCCTGCAGACCTGCTGGATCATCATGATAACCATGCTGCAGCACGGTCTGCCCGTCGTAAAGAGTTGTGCCGGTACTGAAGGTTGCGTCGTCTAGGTCCGCGCCGGTCAGGTCCGCGCCGGTCAGGTCCGCGCCGGTCAGGTCCGCGAAGTACAGGTCCGCGCCGGTCAGGTCCGCGAAGTACAGGTCCGTGTCGGACAGGTCCGCGCGGAACAGGTTGACGTCGGTCAGTTTCGCGCGGGCCAGATACGCGGAGGACAGGTCCGCGTTGGTCAGGTCCGCGTTGTACAGTTTCGCGTTGTACAGGTCCGCGTCTTTCAGGTTCGCGGAGGACAGGTCCGCGCTTTCCAGATTCGCGTAGGTCAGGTACGCTCTCCACAGGTTTGCGCCGGTCAGGTTAGCGCCGCCCAGTTCCGCGTAGGCCAGGATCGCGTTGGCCAGGTCCGCGTATTCCAGGTTCGCGTTGGTCAGGATCGCGTTGGACAGGTACGCGTTGGGTTCCAGGTTATTCCCGCTGTAGCTATGCGGGCTGCCGCCTGTGTCCATGATCGGATCAACGATGGGCCCACTTGTCTTTTCATAACTCGCTGCTTGGGCAACAGAACCACTGAGCAACGTCACGGCAACAACGAGTAAAGCAAACCTGTACATTAGCTGTCTCCTAGAACAAAAACGGTTGACTGATAGAGGTTTCAATTCCATCCCACTTGGGGACAGTTAAATAGGACTCAGGCCAATAAAAAAAGGCGTCAACCCTCTGCATGAATCGCAGAGCACTGGCGCCTTTCTTTCACTTTGGTGTATTGTCCAGCTCATTAGGCTAACCTCGCTTCGGGTGAATGCATCAAAACCAAAGGGGCTTTTCAAGTATCTGGGCTATTTATTGTGGCCAATCAGTACTGCTGGTTTGTCCAAGGAGTCGCTGACCACCCCGTTCTTTGTACCAGGGTGAGTGAGAGAATCGGGGTTAAGTAACCCGGCTGTGTTCTGAAGACGCAGGCGTGGCCGTTACGTACACCAGCAAGCCCCATCAGCAACTTTTGACTGACCGCCGATGTTGATTTCCCACTCAGCCTTGAACATAACGTCTGCGGCAAAACCCGAAAAGATAAGGGCGTTTCAAAACCTCGATGGTTGAAACCCGTTCTACGTCCGATATCGAAGTTGTGAAACGCCCTTTAGTCAACCATGTCCCCGACTTGGTCGGCATCGACAAGCTGAACCAGCCCATCATCCTAATACCTCCCTCACGACCCGTGCATCCGTGACCTCCGGATCGGTCAGTCGTTCGTCGCGACCTAGATGCTCGTATGCGAGTACCTGGTGATCCAGCCCAAGTTGATGCAATAGCGTGGCGTGGAAGTCGGCAATCGAAACGCGATTCTCGACCGATCGATAGCCGAACTCGTCGGTCGCGCCGTACGTGAAGCCTGCTTTGAATCCGCCGCCGGCAAGCAGGATCGTAAATGCGTTGCGATTATGATCTCGTCCTTTGCTGTGTTGGGACACCGGCAACCGCCCAAACTCACCCGCCCAGATGACAATCGTCTCATCCAGCAGCCCACGCTGCTTCAGATCTCTGACCAACCCCGCCGACGGCAGATCCTCTTGAGGAGCGATTTTCTCGATATCTTCTTTGCTGTTCTTGTGCGAGTCCCAGGGGTTATTAACCGGCTTGGCCGGTGGATGGATTTGCACAAAACGCACGCCAGATTCGATCAGCCGCCGAGCCAATAGGCACCGCATCCCGTAGCCAGCCGTCACCTCGTTGTCCAAACCGTACAGCGTGTGAGTTGCTTTCGACTCGCGCGACACATCCAGCACGTCACCGGCCGCCAATTGCATTCTCGCGGCTACCTCATAGTTTACGATTCGTGCCTCTAGCTCCAATTCGTCTGGATGACGAACCACGTAACGGCGATTCAGTTCGGCCAGCAGCCTCAAGTTGTCTTGTTGGACGCCCTTCGGTTGTGCGATGGCCGACTGCAGATTCAAGACCGGGACGCCCGCCGAGCGAAACTCGGTGCCGCGATAAAGTGCGGGCAACCATCCGTTGTGCCAGAGCTGAGTGCCGTTGGTGCTGTAACCGTTCGGATCGCGGAGCACGATGTACGCCGGCAGGTTTTGGTTCTCGGTGCCGAGGGCGTACGTGATCCAGGCGCCGACGGTCGGCCGCCCCAGTAGGAACTTGCCGGTCGTGAAGATCACCATCGCTTCGGTGTGGTTGTTGTGATCCGTGTGCATCGAGCGGACCATGCACCACTGGTCGGCCAACGACGCCATGTAAGGCAACGGCTCGGAGAAATCCATTCCGCATTGGCCGTACTTTCTGAATCGAAACGGCGTGGCCAAGAGTGTGTTTTGCTCGCTGCCCTCTTGAAACGTTTCGACCTTTTCGGAATAGACCTGCCCGTCGCGCTTGGTCAGCTCGGGCTTGGGGTCAAACAGGTCCATCTGGGACGGCGCGCCGTTTTGCATCATCAGGATGACCGATTTGGCTCGCGCACCGCCATGTGGTGTCTTGGACCGCAGGTCAAAACGGGCTGTTTCACGCGCAAATAGGCCCTCGTTTTGCAGCAGCGACGTCAGTGCCAAGCTACCGATGCCAAGCCCGGCATCGCGAAGCCATCTTCTGCGAGAGGGCAGGTACTGGGGACTTGATTCCATGTCATCATCCTTGGTTTGTGGGGCTTGCAACCTGCCTCTTGGGTGTCGGCCAGGGTCCAAACCTGCCCCACATTAAGCCTCAATCGACGTACAAAAACTCACTCGTGTTGTACAGCACGTGGCACACACAAGCCAGCGATTTCTGATCGACTTCGTCCACGCCGGCACCCGCCTTTCGAAACCGCTCGGCCTGCCGGGCAAGCAGTTGTTTGCTCGATTGCAACTCGCTCGTCGTGGGCCGCCGGGCCAATGCAATGCGAAACGCCAGGACAATCTGGTCCTCGATCTTCGAGCCCGCCTCTCGCAGCACGCGGCGGGCAAAACCGTCGGCACACTCCATAACAAACTGGTCGTTCAGCATCGTGAGTGCCTGATGCACGATCGTCGAGCTTTCACGGCGCGTGCAATGATCGTCCATGTTTGGCTGGTCAAACACACTCATGATCGTCGGAAACCAGCGTCGCCGTGACAATACGTAAACGCTCCGCCGCCACGGACTGGTAGGTGTGGGTTGGTCTTCCTCGGTGACCACCACCCTCCCATCCGGCCGAGCATCCGTATTGATCGACGGCCCGCCGATCTGACGGTCAATTTGGCCGCTGCATGCCAGCATCGCGTCTCGAACAACCTCGGATGACAGCCGCCGCACGGGCATCCGCGATGGGAATCGGCTGCCAGGGTCGATCTCTCGTGGCGACGACCTTCCAGCGCGTCGATCGCGCGAACTGGAATCTCGCGGCCTCGATGCCTGCCGGTAGACCGTCGAGCTCATGATCCGTTTCAAAAGCGGCTTCAGCCTCCAGCCGTTGTCGATGTACTCCACCGCGAACCAGTCGAGCAGATCCGGATGCGTTGGCTTAGCTCCCTGATAGCCGAAGTTGTCGGCCGTGCTCACCTGCCCAACGCCGAACAGGTGCTGCCAAACGCGGTTGACTTGAACGCGAGCCATCAGCGCTGCGGCCCGCCCATCCTTATTCGTCAACCAGCGCGCCAGCGCCAACCGCTGGTCTCGCCGATTGGTTCCGCGGCGAGTCGCAAGGCGTCCTTTTCGTTGTCACACAGCACGGCGAGAAATCCTGGCCGAACCTCGCGCAGCGGCTCTGTTTGGTCGCCGCGGCGCAGCAAGTACGTCTCCGGCGGCGGGCCGACGTCGTACACCGCGTGAATCGACGTGCCGCCGCGCGAAACATCACGCTCGCCAGGCTGCAGCCACGACTGCGGGTTAAACGCAGGGGTGAACAGCGCCAACATCCGGTAGTAGTCGCGTTGCGGGATGGGGTCGGACTTATGGGTGTGGCACTTTGCACACCTGAGCGACAAGCCCAACAGGTTGCTCGACACCGACGCGAGCGTCTGGTGCAGCACCGCAAACCGCGTGTACGCGGTGTTATCCGGCGGGTCCCAGGTCAAATCGACGGCCATACGGAGGAAGCTCGTGGCCACAAGCAACTCCTCATCTTGGGTCGAAAGCCGTTCTTGGTTCCGCCAATCGACCAGTTCGTCACCGGCAACCTGTTCGGTGACAAATCGATCGAACGGCTTGTCATTGTTGTACGACTGAATGACATATTCTCGGTATCGCCACATTCCGGCCATGAAGTCCTTGTCGCGATTTATCGCTGCGTCGAAATCGGTGCCCCGGACCTCGCTGTAACCGGCTGCGTCCATCCAATGCCGTCCCCATCGCTCGCCAAAATGAGGCGAGGCCAGCAGCCGATCGAGCAGTCGCTCATAGGCATCCGGCGACGGGTCGCTGACGAACCGCTCGATTTCTACCGGTTCGGGAGGCAGGCCGATCAAGTCCAGCTGCGCCCGGCGTATCAACGTAACCCGGTCGGCCGGCGGCGAAAATTCTAGCCCATGGCCGACCGCCGCTAGCTTTGCCAACAATAATGCATCGATCGGCGTCGTCACCTGCCGCGCGCGAGCAACTGCAGGAACACGCACGCTACGGAGCTTCTGAAACGCCCAAAACTGGCGATCTTTATCCGATACCAACAGTGCGTCGCTGCCCAGTTCCGAGTCATTGCCTTTCCCCGCTGGCGCCCCAGCCTCGACCCAGCGGCGAATGATCTCGACCTGCGCGTCGGTCAGATTAAGTTCGCCGTCGGGTGGCATATTCCGGCTCACGACCTGCTTGTAAAGCAGACTGCCCATCAGATCGTTGGGCTTCAGCACCGGGCCATTATCTCCGCCACGCACCATCAGGCTCCGCGTTCGCAGGTCGAGCCCTGCCTGAGAAGCTTCTAGTCCGTGACACTTGAAACAATGCGCCACCAGAATTGGCTTCACATCGCGCTCAAATTTTGGCTCGCTGGCCAGCACCGGGACACCAACGCATAGCAAAAGGCAAGCACAAACACGCAACACGTTCCTAAAGACAGTGACCATCTCGCGATCACCTTTTGTTCAAAGAATTTCCGAGCCGGCTCGATTTGATCCATCGTGTTGGTGTGCTTACGACACTTCGCTTTTTCAAGACGAAACAAAAACTGTTCTAAATTCTAACCCCCTCCACCCCCGAATCGCAATGTTTCAACGGTGTGTTTTGGCGTTTTTCTAGAATTTCCTGCGATCCCTTGACGCGTTGGTAAAGCAGGATCGAGGAAGGGCGGAGAGGGTCAGGAATCGTTCGCGGAGACTGGGCCGAATTCCGTGATTTTCGAGCGTCTGGATAGCTTTCGTTGGTGGCAAGTCGCGCAAGTTGAGCCGACCGCAAACATTGGGAATCACGATCTTTCAGCTTGACGTGTTCAACTTTTTCGCTCAGGTATCGGCCAATCCTAGCCTGTTTGGCTTCCACAACGTCTCCGACTCGGCATTGACAGGTCTGACCGCCGTTTTCAATCCGGAAGAATTCTTGTTCTGGGACGACATTCACCCCACTACCAGTGGACACCGATTCATCGGCGACCAGGCGGCAAGTCTATTGAATCCTGATCTTACTCACCGTTGGAACAGCTCTGATCCGAGTCCATCCTGGGCGACAGCTACCCATTGGAACCCGACCGGGCAACCTGCTGCAAATTGGCATACCCAATTAGATAACACGTCCACTTCAAACACTCAACGAATCCAGGTCCAAGCGGACTCGACCATCCGTTCAGCCGAAATATTGGGAACAGCAGGGCCTTTGGTTGTGGCCGTCGAGCAAGCCACGTCACTTGCGATTCAGGAGTCGATGATCGTACATGACGGAGGCCAAATCGAAGTGCTCACCGATGGACTGCTCTCAAGCCAGACACTGGAAATCGGAAATGAAAACAGTAAGGGTCACGCCTCGATATTCGTCAATCCGGCGGGATCCGTGCAGGTCGCTGAATCGGTCAATATCCTTTCCAGCGGCACGATGGTGATCGATGGCAATCTTTCCGCTGCACAGATCCATAGCGAGGGTGGCACGCTGGCAGGTAGTGGAGAAATTGAGGCGCCAGTTTACAACTCGGGAACCATGCTTATCGGCGAGTACCTGATGGCTGTCAGGTTGAACGACCATCATGGACAATTTTCCAGCCAGGCAACTGTACCTGAGCCGAACAACTGGTTCCTCTGGGCGACGGGCATACTCGTACTTTGGCTCCCTCGTCATTCAGGCCCAAGACTTCCTGGAAAATTACTGACTTTGCATTAAAAGCCGGTTTTCAAATCGCTGTCAGTTTTCGCGATTTTCCAACCATTCGAGTTGAAAACGTGCAAAGACGATACGACCGTACCCGCTCTCATAAAGACAGCCAATCGAACCATCATCAAGTTGGGCCAGGCTGGAGTACGACGATGAACCTTCGTTAAGAACCTTCGAAAAGGGCCAGGTCTTACCTCCGTCGCTGCTGGATCGCACCGTCAGCCTGTGCCGTTGGGTTTGAGATGCCGGATTGGAAAACAGAATCCGTGTCTGAGCAGTATCTTCCTGATCATACCAACCAATCAAACTCGCCTGACAAACGGGTTCAATCAATGTTTTATCGAACGAGAGATCCGACCAGGAATCCCCACCATCATCACTGAAAGCAACCGCCCGCATACCGCCACGATCAGCTCGCCCGCCTGCTCTACCCCAATAATTACGCATGTTGAGCATCAATCGCCCATCACTTAACTCAACTACCTGGCATTCGTCGGTGTGACGATCGAGCGTGCCACCCAGCTGCCACGATTGACCATGATTGTCACTGTAAAAAACGTGAGAAAACATGACCCGTTTTCCGTCGATCGCAACGCCGTGATCACACGGAATTACCATTCGGCCGGCATGAGGCCCACGACGCAATTGAATTCCCACACCAGGTCCCGTAGCAACCCAAGACCAGTCACTTTTATCGACATCCCGGGTAATGTCTGCTGGTTTCGACCAAGATTGGGCGTCGTCGGCACTGTGCATTAACAAAACGTCGTCATTGTCACGGCAAAGAGTCAACCAAATTGTACCCGTTGACTCGTCAATCACCGGACAAGGATTCCCAATGGTGATTTTGGCGTCACCACCCTCCTCGTGCACCAATTCCAAAGGCCCCCATGTTGCACCTCGATCCGTACTTCGCTTGAGCATCAGATCAATATCGCCATGATCGCTAGCTCCCGTTTTGCGACCCTCACAGAAGGCCAACAGGGTTCCCCGCCTGGTCACCATCAACGCAGGAATCCAGTAGGTGTGATACCCTTGTTGGCCACCAGTAAACACGACTTGCTGGTTGACATCTTCAGCGGCAGCCTGGCCAATGAGGATGGTGATCAAGCACAGCGGCGCGACCACATCTTTGGAATTCGTCCACATGGCAGTACAATTGGAAAAAAAGTTCCCCCCCGGCAGGTCGCCTAGGCCCGAAAAACTCAACGGTCCTGCGTTTGCCTGGGGTAACAGGTTCACCAGCAACACCTCGCAAAGGAGCAACCACAGAAGCTGCTCCCCAAATTTCGAGGCAACGCGTTGCCGAACGATTTCTGCACTATGGCAGGGTGAGAGTAACTGTTTCGTTCGCCGCGCAGTCATGTGTGGTGTAGTCATACCGTTCTCTCCGAACGCGCTTTGTTGCATGATTTACCGTTTTCCCACAATTAGCTTCATCTCCTGCCGCGTCGTCGTTGGCAGCCAATCAGGGCAGTGAGGCCGACGAAGGCCAAGACGAGGCTCGACGGTTCAGGAATCGTGGCAATCCACGCCTCGGGGTGGCCACTCGGGTTGGTGCCATAGCCGACAAACACGAGGCCATCCGCAGAAACGCCAGTCGCGCTCTCCAATGACCAATTCGTGAGCTCGGTCACGCCGCCCGCTATTAAGAGGTCGCGTAGACTCTGCATCCCGCCGCCGCTGGTCCAGCGGAAGGCCTCAAGGTATTGACCCTCACCGGAGGGCAAGGCGCTTTCACCTACGATCACGGAACCGTCCGCTGAGACGCTAAGTGCAAGACCGGAACTTGCCCCCGGTAGGTAGCCCAGGCCGACCATCCCGCTGCCACTGGTCCAGCGAAAGGCCTCAATACCTGATGAGGCCGATTCACCGCCACCCACGACCACCGAACCGTCGGCCGAGACGCCACGTGCCTCACTTTCGCTATCCCCAGGCAGGGTACCCAAGCCGACCATCCCGCCGCCGCTGGTCCAACGAAAGGCCTCCTGACCGGAGGACGAGTCGCTAAAACCCACGATCACCGAACCGTCGGTCGAGACGCCACGTGCAACACTGTAAACACTTCCCCCCGGTAGGTAGCCCAGGCCGACCATCCCGCCACCACTGGTCCAGTGAAAGGCCTCCTGACCCGAGGGCGAACTGCTGTTACCCACGATCACCGAACCGTCGGTCGAGACGCCACGTGCAACACCGAAAAAACCTCCCCCCGGCAGGTCACCCAGGCCGACCATCCCACCGCCACTGGTCCAGCGGAAGGGCTCAAAACCCGAGGACGACCTGCCGACACCCACGATCACGGAACCGTCGGACGAGACGCCACTTGCATCACTGTAAACACTTCCCCCCGGCAGGTCACCCAGGCCGACCATCCCCCCGCCACTGGTCCAACGAAAGGCCTCAATACCTGAGGCCGATTCACTGGTACCCACGACTACAGAACCGTCGGCCGAGACGCCACGTGCAACACTGTAAACACTTCCCCCCGGCAGGTCGCCTAGGCCCGAAAAACTAAACGGTCCTGCGTTTGCCTGGGATAACAGGTTCACCAGCAACACCCCGCAAAGGAGCAACCACAGAAGCTGCTCCCCAAATTTTGAGGTAACGCGTTGCCGAACGATTTCTGCACTATGGCGGGGTGAGAACAACTGTTTCGTTCGCTGTGCAGTCATGTGTGGTGTAGTCATACCGTTCTCTCCGAACTCGCTTTGTTGCATGATTTACCGTTTTCCCACTAGCTTCATCTCCTGCCGCGTCGTCGTTGGCGGCCAATCAGGGCAGTGAGGCCGACGAGGGCCAAGACGAGGCTCGACGGTTCAGGAATCGTGGCAATCCACGCCTCGGTGTGGCCACTCGGGTTGGTGCCACAGCCGACAAACGTGCGGCCATCCGCGGAAACGTCAATCGCGCCAAGCAATGACCAATCCGTGAGGCCGGTCACGCCGCCCGCTATTAAGAGGTCGCGTAGACTCTGCATCCCGCCGCCACTGGTCCAGTGGAAGGCTTGATCACCGGAGGGCAAGGCGCTTTCACCTACGATCACGGAACCGTCCGCTGAGACGCTAAGTGCAAAACTAAAACTTCCCCCAGGTAGGTCGCCTAGACCGACCATCCCGCCGCCGCTAGTCCAGCGGAAGGCTTCTTCAAGACCGCTTTCACCCACAGTTCCTAAACCTACGATCACGGAACCGTCCGCTGAGACGCCATATGCCTCACTTACGCTACCTCCAGGTAGGTAGCCCAGGCCAACCATCCCTCCACCACTGGTCCAGTGGAAGACCTCATAACCCGAGGATGAGTCGCTGCCACCCACGATCACCGAACCGTCGGCCGAGACTCTATTTGCAGAACTGTAAACACTTCCCCCCGGCAGGTCACCGAGGCCGACCATCCCGCCGCCACTGGTCTAACGAAAGGCCTCAAGACCAGAGGCCGATTCACTGGCACCCACGACCACGGAACCGTCGGCCGAGATGCCATTTGCACCACTGTAAACACTTCCCCCCGGTAGGTCGCCTAGGCCCGAAAAACTAAACGGTCCTGCGTTTGCCTGGGGTAACAGGTTCACCAGCAACACCCCGCAAAGGAGCAACCACAGAAGCTGCTCCCCAAATTTCGAGAGAACGCGTTGCCGAAACGCGCCCACGAAATAGGCCAAGTGGGAATTCGTCGTGAGTGTTTTGCGTGTTCGTCTGCGCATTTCAGTTTATCCTTCTTAGCTATGGATCTGGTTCATTCGCCTGGGATCAAGTCAAACCGAGGATCGAGTACTTCAAACAAGGGTTGCTTCTAATTCACTATGTTTCCACATGTACATTTCTCAGGCTGCTGCCCCTGTCTTCCCTTCGGCGCTGCCTTCCCTGCCGGGCGTTATGGCTGACCCAGGTTCTTTAGTCGTGGTTGCGCCGCGTGCGAAGTGTTGTCACCCCGCTCAAGTGCTGCACATCTTCCGCCAGGGGCAGGCAAATGCGTTGGAAGAAGCGTGTTGGCCATGCTAAGAAATCTCCGCACTTTTACAAGGGTTTTTTTCTCAAAATCCCTTATTCCTTGGGCTTGTTTGGGTAAAAGCCCGCTCCTTTTGATGGAGCGTAACTGATGATTTGGACCGTCGTTTTCAACCACAACGCTTCAAGCACTGGTCGACAATCGAATGGGCCATTTTCCAAAGGCAACCAAGGCGGACCTGGCCAATGATCACCCCCCCGTCTTTGTACCAGGGTGAGTGAGAAAATCGGGGTTCCATGGTCTGAGTTTTCAATGCTGACCCCGGCCCTCTAAACGCAACGACCAAGCGTGCAGTTGTCTTCGCGCACCGGCTTTCTGATTTGGAAAAACTGTGGTGCGAGAAGCTTCCAGGGCCTCGAAGGTGCAAATAAATAGCGCCCGTGTGGAGCTTTCTTGGGCACTACAAAACGACCAGACCCAAGGGGCGGAAAGAGGAGGGTCGCTGGCTAGCTTTTAAGCGGTGATAGAGACTGAGATCACTATCAGTAGGCGTCGAGTCCGACTGCATGAATTCAGGCAGAGCCGGCCGCTTCTGGTGCTCAGACCAGAGAGTCTCGCCTATAGCCCGCCACGCACAGGATCCCGATCCCAAGGAGCAACGCCGAAGAGGGTTCGGGAATGGCCAGCACGCCATCGGTTGAGAGGTACCATCCCTCGGGGGCCACTATGCTGGAGAACCAACTGCTGGCCGTTCCACCGGTCAGGTCAAGCAACTGAAAGGTGTCCGACAATTCGGGTGTGAAGTTGTCGAAGGTGATTTGCGCTGTGCCGTTAAGGGCCACCGAACCAATCAAAATCAACTGGTCGAACTGGCTGGAATCCGTACCCGCGACCTCAAACGTGGTTGTCGCAAACTCCGACATCGTCACATCCTCCAGCGTGATCGCGCCCGGGCTGGCGCCGATATTGACGTTGCCAAACAGGGTCGCGTCAGACACCGTGCCCGAACCGGAAACATCGCCATAGAGTGTAAGCCCCGCCCCGCTGCCCGCGATTGCGCCGTCCGTTCCCAGGTCCACATCACCAAACAGACGCCCGTGGCCGCTGATGTTGCCGATTTCATCGAGGTTCAGGCCGAAGGTAGCGCCCACAAGCCTACCTCCCTGCATATTGACGCCGGTAGTGGTAAACGTATCGGACGTGACCGAAAGAATGCCACCCGTATCGACCTGGACCGATCCCGATACCGCAAGGGCATCCTGAACTTTGACCACCGCCCCGTTGACCACGGGCAGGCTGGGCATGGCAGACGGCAGCAATGCCTGATGCAGGTTCGCGTCGGTGAGTGTGGCACCGGTCAGGATTGCACCGGTCAAATCCAGGTTGGACAGGTCGAAGCCGGTCATGTCATTTCCCGAGAGATCCACACCGGTGACGCTCGCCGCGACCTGTAGATGCCACACCGAGATGTTTGAGCCCGAAAGGTTCGCGCCCGTCAGGTCCGCGCCGTCCAGGTACGCGCGGTACAGGTTCGCGATTTCCAGGTTCGCGCTTTCCAGGTTCGCGCCGGTCAGGTCCGCGTATTTCAGGTTCGCGTTGGTCAGGATCGCGTTGGACAGGTTCGCGTTGGACAGGTTCGCGTTGGACAGGTTCGCGTTGGTCAGGTTCGCGTTGGTCAGGTCCACGCTGTCCAGGTTCGCGTAGGATTCCAGGTCAATCCCGCTGTAGCTATGCGTGCTGCCGGAAGTGTCCAGGATGGGATCAACGATGGTCCCATCTCTTTTTTCATAACTCGCTGCTTGGGCAATAGAACTAGTAAGCAACGTCACGACAACAACGAGTAAAGCAAACCTGTACCTTAGCTGTCTCCTAGAACAAAACGGTTGACTGATAAAGGTTTCAATTTCCATCCCACTTGGGAGTAGTTAAATAGGACTCAGGCCAATAAAAAAAGGCGTCAACCCTCTGCATGAATCGCAGAGCACTGGCGCCTTTCTTTCACTTTGGTGTATTGTCCGGCTCATTAGGCTAACCTCGCTTCGGGTGAATGTATCAAAACCAAAGGGGCTTTTCAAGTGTCTGGGCTATTTTCTGTGGCCAATCAGCACTGTTACTGACTGATACATCGCCGTCATCTTTTCACCGTACGACATGAGCTGTGCGCTCGAACAATCGGCGTCCTTAGAATGCAAAGGTTATCTGCGGGAAGACGCCATGCGTCTAGGTGTGAACGTAATTCTCTTTGCAATCCAGCAATGAGCCCGTTCGTATGCTAGGTCCCCTCTGGGGCCTCTTTGGCCCGTTGAAGATAGGTTTCGATTGCCCGTTGATAAGCAGCCTGGGCGGCATCTCGTTCTGCTTCTGCGATCAAATGATGGCGGTTGTTCCAGAGGTGTTTGATCGATTCGGCGCACCAACGGGCACTACTTTGGGAACAGCGAATTGGCTTCTCTGCCACGATGACAGCAACTGGATTGGTATGGAGCTGGGGAAAATGTCGTAACGCCACCCAGTTGCTGTGCTCTATGTTTAGATCAAATTCCAGGTCATGCGAATTTCCGTCAGCGGGTACTTGCTGTTCCGCCACGACTTTCCCACCTACTACAATTTCCACCAGGCGTTGACCTCCTCGAATCATTTCTGTGGTGCGCGGCGCATGGAGCGTCACCGTGTCACCAACTTTTCGTAATCCAGCGGCGGGCACCTCTTGGCCATAGGCAACCGCTTTCGGAATCTCCGGGGCAAAAGCAACTTTGGCGCGCACTTTGACTTGGCCTGCTTGGGCAAGTCGGACATCCCCAAAACCAGGTGCCTTCTCCGCGACCGTAAATTCTAGGGCGTGGGAAAAACCGTCGGAGACATAAGACTTTCCCTCTGCCAAACCGCGGCACCAAGCAGCAAAGTCAACTTGGGCAACGTTTCCCAGCTGGACATAGACACGGCCTTGTCCCACGCGGCGACTGCTCATGCAGGGAAAATCCGTTTCGCCACTCAGCTTCAGTGGAAATCCGCTGTTCATGATGTGGTACCAGGTATTCCATTCGGGGATCCTTGCCGTATCCATCGCACTGATGAAATCGCACACACCCTCGGCCGTGCTAACACAGATCTCCATGGCACCCGCACCATCCATTCCCGGAATCGCGAGATTCGGCAGCCGATCGGCAGCCCGATCAATGCTGCGGCTAAGTTCGTTTTTAATCAGCTTGCCATTACCATCCTCGTCAATGCGATCAAACGATTCTGGTAACAAACCAACCGCCGCTTCCGTAGCGCTCAATTCGTCGTCGGCGTCTTGGTCAAGCTGTTGAAACATCCAAGTTGCCGACAAATCTGCGTTAATGTAAAGGGCCGAGTGGGGATAACCCGTCACCCCTCCTTGCTCCTTACACCACTTTAAAACAGGGACTGTCCACGTAGGCCACCCTTTCGTTTTAGTACCCTCCGATCCAGGATAAGTTTGATCTTTGAGATTCAACAGACAAACGTGGCCCAACGCAGCAGAACCAAAACCGCTGATCTCCAGATCGTACTTCAGTATCGTGCCTGGTTCGCTGATGATGTCGGCTGCCGGCGAAAAAAAACGGCGTTGAAAATCGTAACATGGGCCCCAGGTTAAAACGCAGCCAACGTTCAGGCCTTCTCCTTTTACCTGGGCAAACATATCTTGCGGCGTAACTCCCTCGGTCGGACTACTATAGTGGGAACAACCCGCGCCATGGATGTGGTGATCACCGCAATAAAACCCAAATTGCATCGGGTCAACCCAGCGCTGTAGTGGTACGTCCAGCAGCGCGTCTTCTTTTTGAGCGATGGTGATTTGGCGATTCAAGATGCGATACTCTGGCCCACGGCAGTATTCCATCGTGAATTCACCCGGTGGCAACAAGACCACTTCTCCATCGTGCCGATAGACTTGCGGCTGAAAGAAGAAATCCGGGGCCAGGCGTTTTGCTTGGGGAGGATATACCTTGCCAAACTGATCGCGAAAGGTCAGCCTTGCGGTTGTCGGTTGACCGTCCGAATCGAGAATCGACAGTTTCACAGGAACCGCCTGGCGGGCGTCAAACAAGACGGGGACCTCACCACGAAAGCCAAGATCTTGGGTACCGGAACCAACACTGAAACCGATCGTCGCCTCCCGCTTGCCTGGATCGTGGCAATAAACCAACGCGATCGCATATTCGACTTCCAGACCACTTAATCGTGCAGTCATCGGCGGACTCGAAAACATTTCGACAGAAAGAAAGCGGTTTGGGTCCCGATCAATATTTTCATTGTCGTTCAATTCTGTTTGCGCCTGGCGCCTCAAAATGCCTAGCGCCGCACCGGCATACACAGGTCCCGCCTGAGGACTCGTGATCTCTAACTTGCGTGCCACGGTACTCTGATTGATCACCTTGACAAGCAACGGCACAAATCCCCCTTGCTGCAATGCCGCTTTACCAGGACCACGCTGAACTTTGACGCGAATCTCGGGATTCAAAGAAACCACAAATAACACCTCGGGATCAAGCAACTCCTGCAGGTGCTTAATGTCTCTTGCGCGGGCCGCCCGTAGCAGGGCCACGTGGGTTTCTTCCGGTAGTGGCGATCCTAAAACCTTCAGCGCATCGAGTAAACGGACAACGTTTGCCGCTAAAGGTTGGGCTTCGACATCTCGCACAAGTGGTACTGCCGCGGATGCCAGCGAGTGCAGTGAGAACGCCGTCATCAGCAGGGTGACAAAAAGAGCAAGGCTGGTTCGTTGGTGGTTTTTACGGTCCATGATTGTTTCTGCCTGTCATTGATTGTTGTCGCCAGCAGTCATTCTCAGGTTGCCAGGGGTACGTTGCGTCCGCTAGTACGGTGATCCTGCCTCATAGGAATGTCATTCTGATCTACCCGGAGCAAGATGCTGCTGCTCCCTCAGACCAGTCGCGTCAAACGTGTCGTAGCCGTAGTTTATCCGTCTATCTTTCCCTGGCTGAGCTCATAAATTGTTGACGTAACCAGGCACATTGGCGATTTTTGACCACGACTCGCGTGGAACGGAAATTCACACAGCAGCAAAAAGTTCCCCTCCTAAACGCTCAAGGTTGCTTGTCACAATCAAGTTCACTGGAAAGGCAACGACTGCGTTACAGATTGTCCTTGTCCAGAGATGTTAAAACAACCGCCCGTGTACCGTAATTGATTTTTCCCTACGGACGATTTACGGAGTGACCTTCCCCCCGTGAAAAGTACCAGTGCATGTGAGAGAGTCCAGCCCGGGCTTTAGCCCGGAAAGGATTTTTTTAGATGGCACAGAAACGTCATGGAGTTGACCAGATTATCCCGATGTTGCATCGAGCCGATGTCGAACTCGGTAAGGGAAAGAAGGTTCCGGAGGTCTGCAAACGTCTGGGGATCGCTCAGCAGACGTACTACCGCTGGCGTCAGAAGTACGGCGGGATGGCTCCGGAGATGGCCAAA
>Ga0310121_10001926_pt1 | contig 20437 bp, 19 predicted proteins | sample CB27_Tmax_986_MG_FD_203504 | JGI IMG/M metagenome (GOLD analysis project Ga0310121, IMG submission 203504) | Marine microbial communities from Western Arctic Ocean, Canada - CB27_Tmax_986 | ecosystem: Environmental > Aquatic > Marine > Oceanic | place: Canada: Western Arctic Ocean | collected...
GCGACGAGCCGAGCACGGCGGTGGGCAACTACATTCGGTCCGAGGGTCTCGGCGAAGTCATTCAGGTCATCGTGTACCCAGACCGCCGCGGCGAGGGATACGGCATCGGACGCTATGAGGACCATCCTCGTTTCGACTTCTCACGCGTGCAGCAAGAGCCGGACGTGCACTTCGCGCACAAGAGCGGATTCATGTGTAAGACGACGGCCACCGACCCCGACCGGTTACGGGCGTTAATCGCGCGGGCCCAGGTCGATGTCACCTAGCGGTGTCATCGTCACGGGGAGACACAGCCGACTTGTGGCCCAGTTCGGACAGGTCGTTCATATTGCTGTAGTGTGTTCTTTGGGCCCGCACCCTTCTCGATCACATTGCTGAACCTGGCCAGGAAGTGCGCGGCCTTGGGTCATCGATTGCCACTGCCGCCGCCATTCCGTCAACAGGTCCTCCACGACCTCCGGGCGCAGTAGCGGCACCGGTTTAAAACTAACGTAATCAAGATGGCCTTATAGCCAACCGTCCACCAACCGAGCTATTCTCATTCGCGTACCTGCAACAAGGGAGAGATTCAATGGGAGACAAGGGTGGTCAGAAGGACAAGAACAAGGGCCAGAAGCAGAAGGCCGCGAAGGCCGCAGAAAAGAAGAAGCAGAAACGGGACAAACAGGTGAAACCAAAACACGGCTGAGTGTGGGTGTGCGAAGAACTCACGCGTCTCGTACCTGCGGACTGATGTCTCTACAACCCTGAACACCCTCGGCTCCTATTCCGTCACTGCCGCGATCGGCGAAGGCGGCATGGGGGAGACATCTAGACCACGGGAGACAAGGCTCGACCAGGACGTAGCCCTCAACGCTCTGTCGCAAGCCCAATGACCACGACCGTGATTCTCTTGGCGCTCGCTGATGTCCTTCTCGTCGCGTATTTGATACGCCGCGAAGCGCGGAACCGGTGGCTACGCGGGACAAGAACATCGACGAAAGTTGTGTGGACCCTTGTCTTATGTTCGACTGCCTTAGCGATGGATCGTCTCAGCTTTGGTGCTGCCATTTTTCAGCTGATCTGAGTCCAAGCGCACGTAATCCTGCTCAGTCTCGGGCTGCTTGCACTCGCGGTAGGCGCGCTTCAGAGAGCAGAGTAGCGAAGATATATGCGAGACTCGGCCAGGTCTATCAGGTCACCGACAGCACCCGTTTAGATCATCTCAGGCGGAAAAAGATTAGCTCCTTGCGACACGCCCTTCATTAACGGCGACACAGCCACGGCTGGTATTCGCAGATCGAAGAGAAAAATGAGAATGCTTACATTTATTTTGCAATCGATCTGAGCGAAAAACGATTCCAAAGCGGGTTCGCCGAGCAGGTCCTTGCTCATCAGACGGTGGCCGAGTACGCTAAGATCTGTGCCGCCAGCCGCCGCACTTATCATCCGTCTATGGTGCCGGTTACAGCCTTAATCTGACAGTCCCATCACAGCGCAGCCTCGGAGTGACAATGGTCGAAACGAATCACATGCGAAGCATGCTTGTAGAGAAACGTCGGGAACTGGCAGATCAGCTCGACGCCATTGATAGAGCGATCGTAGCTCTCAACAGCGCCACAACACCTGTCGCCGAAACGCGGCCAGTCGAACCAGATGTCGTGGCTGAACACACTGCGAGCGCCGTGCTCCCGCGGGCGGTCAAGGGCAGGCGCGTGTTGAGCGATGCTCATAGGGAGGCGGTATCCGCCGGCAAACGTAGAGCGCGTGCGGCCAGGGACGCGGCCAAAGGTCTTGTCCGGGAAATGCCCGACGAGTCGTTCGTGCCCGCGATCAAGACGCGAGGCGGGAGTCAGGAACCCAGGCTCGTGAAACGACCGATCCAGAAGTAGCCAGTCTCGAAGCCGGTTCACATTCGCCCAAGCCCTGAAGCCTCTGAATTCTTCGACAGAGAACGGAGACGGAGTGACGCACATGCATGAATGGCTGAATCGATGGGCGAGTGTCTTGGGGTTGGCTCTCATGGCTCTCGGTGTGGTCGTGCCGTCATCGTCTGGCGCCCAGACAACGGAGTGGCGCGCCTACGGTGGGGATGTCAGGGGGGCCAATTACTCACCGCGGCATGCAGTCGCACTCGCGGGCGATCTAGAATCGACCGATGGTTGATTTCGGGATCGTCCTCGCGTACTTCGCCGTCATCTTCACGATCGGTGTGTGGGCCCGTGCCGATTCGGCCGCCGATCCTGAGGAGTACTTCCTCAGCTCACGCTCATTGCGGTGGCCATCCATCGCGCTTTCCACGATCGCGACCAACATCGAGGCCGGCCATTTCCTTTCGGTGGCCGGCGCAGCCTACGTCGACGGCCTGGCGATGGCAAACTTCGAACTCAACGCCATCTTCGGCATCGTCGTCGCAACCTTCTTCTTCATCCCACTCTACCTCCGGCTGAGAGTCGTGACCATTAGCCAGTTTTTCGAGCAGCGTTTCGGGCCAAAGATTGCGCTCGCGTATGCGATGCTGATGATTGTCCTGTACGCACTCCTCTATCTCGGCACCGCGTTGTTTTGGGCGGCCTACGCGCTTGACGGCATCTTTACCGAGATGGTGGCGTGGATCAGCGACAGCCAGGCCGTGCGACTGGCCGTCCTGGTCGTGGTCCTGGGGACGTTCTCGGCGGTATACACGTATCTGGGCGGGTTGCGCGCCGTGGTGCGGACCGACGTCGCGCAGTTCGTCTTGCTCCTCGGCGGAGGCCTCATCACGGTGATGGTCGCGGTGCACCACCTCGGCGGCTGGGCAGCGCTCTTCGGCAAGACGGGGCACCTCATGCACCTCCACCTGCCGCGAGAACACCAGACAGTCCCGTGGACCGCTCTGCTTGGGATGAATCTGCTGAACCTGAACTACTGGGGTGCGAACCAGGTCATTCTCCAGAGGGCCTTGGCGGCGAAGAGCCTACGAGACGCCCAAGTGGGACTCTTGGTCGGAGGAGTTCTCAAATATGTCATGATACTCATCATCGTTATCCCTGGTATCGCGATGGCAGGGATTCTGGCCGACGCGCCACTCGATGATCCGGACACGGTGTACATTACCCTCGTCAACCAATTCCTCCCGGTCGGCCTGCGCGGCCTGATCGTCTGCGGGCTCTTCGCCTCGCTGATGAGCACGGTCGACTCGATCTTTAACTCAGTATCGACGCTGTGGTCCATCGACATCTACAAACGCCATCTGCGGCGAGACGCATCCCCGCGCGACATCGTCCGGATGGGCAAAATGGCTATCCTTGGGACGTTGGTGACCGGCGTGCTGTTTGCCTTTACGGTGGTCTTCTTCAAGACCGGGAGTCTGCAAGCGGATCCGCTCACCCACTGGTTTAACGAATTGTCGTACTACGTGAAGAATGGGTTCGTCGTCATCGTGACCGCCGCCGTCTTTCTCATCCGGCCGTCACGACGCCTCGTGTTGGGCGCCTTGCTCGGCAGCATGGCGATGTACCTCGGCTTCACGCTCGTGTGGCCGGAGACGAGCTACCTCGTGCGGTCTGGCTGGGTCATCGTGCTCAGCTTCGCCGCGGTGGCCGTGCCGACGATTATGCGCCAGGGATGGCGAATCCCGCTGCGCAACCTGGTCGCGGCGCCAGACAGGGGCGTGGCGAGGTTCGGTGCAGGACTGCTCGCCTCCTTGGTCTTGGCCCACGTGCTGTTTCATTGAGTTGGCGGGCAAGGCTCCGGTAGTCGATTCGGTACGCATCACGCCCGTTGGCTCGATCATTTTTCATGACTATATCCACCTAGGTGAACGAGCGGGTGGAATCATGGAAAAATTGGCCGAAGAATTTATTCGCTCGTGAAGTCTCTTTCGTGCTTCCGGTTCAATGCACCTGAGAACTCGCGACACGCCTGGAAGACAGGAAATTCTGGATTACCGAAGTGATATCGTGAGCCTTAATGCAACGTTAGGAGTCCCTGTTAGGCAAAGTCGTGGAACCCTGGTAGTAGCAGGTCAGTCCCTGAGCTTGGAGACTACCACCTCGCGGCTACTCCGGATGATTGAATAAAGCGTGCTTGGCTCATCCCGGTCCCAGGCGATGCCTTGTCCTTCCGCAGTTACCGGGAGAGTCTCCCGTAACTCGAGTACCGATCCGGCAGTCGGCACCGAAAGCACAAAGACCTCGCCCTCGTCGTGACCGGTCGCGTAGAGCTGTCCATCCGCTCCCCAGGTCCCGCCGGAGTTACTCATCGCCTCGAATCTCTCAACCACATCGTTTGGATAGACATATCCGGAGACGCGGCGCCAGCCGTCATCGAATTGCACTACGTTGGTCCAGGCCGGGCCTTGGTCGGGGACCCCACCGATCCCAGCGTAGTGTCCGAAGGCCACCCACCAATGTCCGTCGGCCCAATCCACCCAAGTGGCCGAGCCACCGAAGATGCCAAAGCTGTGCGATCCGACGTGGTCCATTCTCTCGGTATCAAATACTTCGATCGAACTGACCATCGGGACGCCTGGGTAGTTGGAATGCGCGCAGTAGAGCCGACCGTCGCGGACAATGCCGCTATCCAGATGAATAATCGGTCCGCCTTGGGCTCCCTCCCACAGGCCAACACGCATACCAGAACGCTTGTCGTACTTGCCGATGCGACGGTTGGCGATGGCGTAGAAGTGGTCCCCATCCACGGCGACACCTTGGATGGCCTCCTCTGTCGAAAAACGCCGAACCTCTTCAAACGCAGAGTGGGGGGGGCGATCCTGTGCAAACAAGGTCACCGGTACGAGAGTGAGAATGACGACGGTAAGTCTAAGGGCCCGGAAAATGATTGTGAGTAGCACTTTCGTATGACGGTCAGTCATTGGGTTTCCTTGTGTGACGTAGTGAGGAGAGAAGGCGCCATCGTATCGTGTGCGGCGAGAACGTTCAAGAATGCTCGGGGCACCAGATTCTTCCGCCGCGGTCGCCGAGGCTAACTTCTGTTGTCCGCGACCATCCGGAGGGATATTATAATCGGGCTGTTTGGCGCAGCTGTCGTGCTGCATCTGGTCCGAACCGGCACAACTTTTCCGTAGGTCGAGGTGACGCAATGACATCACGCAATCGCTCGACGGCGCTCGCCGTCGTGTTCGCACTGCTTCTTGTTCCACAGACGCTGGTCGCCCAGGGACTGGTCCGCGTCACGCCGGAAGAGGTCGGAATGTCTTCCGAACGGCTCGACCGCCTGAGTCTGGCCCTCGAGAATTACGTTAAAGAGGGGCGACTCGCCGGCGCGGTCACTATCGTGGTCAGGCGGGGAAAGATGGCCTACCGTGAGGGGATCGGCCACCGCGATGTGGAAGTCCAAGCGCCGATGCCTTCCGACGGCATCTTCAGGATCGCGTCGCAGACGAAGGCGCTTGCCAGCGTCGGCGTCATGCTGCTGCAGGAAGAGGGCAAGCTCCTGATCACCGATCCGGTCGGCAATTACCTCCCGATGTTCGCCGAGACGACCGTAGCTGAACCGAACGACGAAGGTGGCTACAACGTGGTGTCGGCCCGACGTCCCATCACCATCCGCGATCTGCTGACGCATACCGCCGGCATCAGCTACGGTATGGGCCTGTTGGTGGGCGACCGTGGACCAGCCGCCGACGCATGGGAAGAGGCGGGGATCACCGGCTGGTACTTCGCCAACCGCGACGAGCCGGTGGTTGACACGATGGCGCGCCTCTCAGATCTGCCGATGGACGCGCACCCGGGAGAGAGCTGGATCTACGGCTACAACACCGACATCTTGGGTGCGATGATCGAGAAGATCAGCGGCCAGACGCTCGGCGAGTTTCTGAAGGAGCGACTGTTCGAGCCGCTCGGGATGAGCGACACGCATTTCTTCCTGCCCGAGAGTAAGCTGGGCCGGCTCGCCACCGTCTATTCGTCTGTCGGGGATGGCAGCAGTTTCGAGCGAGCGCCGGACCCGGGCCACATGGTGGGGCAGGGCCATTACGTGAGCGGGCCGCGTATGGCATTCTCCGCCGGCGCGGGGGCACTGTCGACCGCCACCGACTACGCCACGTTCCTGCAGATGATGCTGAACGGCGGTGAGCTGAACGGTACGCGCATCCTGTCGAGGAAGACGGTCGAGTCGATGCTTCGTGACCACCTTGGCGGTATTGCCTTCCGTGCTGGGCAGGGATTCGGTCTGGGCTTTTCCATCACGCACGACCCGGCCGCCACTGGGCTCCCAGGCTCGGTCGGCGAGTTTGGCTGGGGCGGCGCTTATCACTCCACTTATTGGGCCGACCCCGAGGAGGAACTGGTCGTCGTCTACCTCACACAGCTCATCCCGGCGATCAACATGGACGATCACCAGAAAGTGCGGACGATGGTCTATCAGGCGATCATCGATTAAACGGGTCCTAGGGGCTAGATGTCCATCGCCCCGTCGTTCGTCCCCGCCACCGGGTTATTCATCGTGAAGGTAGGTTAACCGGCCTGGGTCGGGTATTTCACTATAATAACGAGGGACTACTCGCGGGGAAGTGCGGCTAGACTGGTGCACAGGGAATCAAATAGGTTCGAGTGCTCACAAAGGAGGCCGGGGATGAAGAGTCGTGGAGCGACGTCGGTTGTAGTGTTGGGACTCACAGTGTTGATGACGTTGGTCGCAGCCGGTTCTACGGCGGGCCAGGTGACGAACGCGCCGTCGAGCACGAACTCGCCTGATTCTGAGATCCTCCGGACTCCGTCGGGTCAGCCGAGTCTCCAGGGCATCTGGGACTTACACAGCATTACGCGACTGGAACGTCCCGACGAGTTTGCGGGGCGGGAGTTTCTGACGGCCGAAGAAGCGGCGGAACTGGAGCGGCGCGCTCGTTTCGAAACGACGGACGAGGCGCGGCAAGAGGATATCGACAGAGACCTCGGGCAGGCGTACAACGACTTCTGGTGGGATCGGGCGACGACCGTCGTACCCACGTTACGTACGTCGCTGATTGTCGATCCCCCTGATGGAAAGGTGCCTCCGTTGACGCCAGACGCGCGGGCACGGGCCGCCGTCGAGCGCGACCATCGCCCCCTACGGGCCACGGGTGGCTTCGAGGGAGGGCGCGGAGCCGACTCGTGGTTGGATCGGAGTTTGTGGGAACGGTGTATCACCCAGGGGCTGCCGAGGATTTCCGGACGTGCCTACAACTCCAATCTAAAGATCGTGCAGACCCCCGACCACGTCGCGCTGCTCCACGAGCAGGTTCATGAGGTGCGGATCATTCCACTGGATGGGACTCCGCATTTGGCTCAAGGTGTTCGGCAGTATATGGGAGACTCACGAGGCCGCTGGGACGGGGGGACACTGGTGGTCGAGACGACCAACTTTGGTGAGCGGACGAACTTTCGGGGGGCCACGACCGGTCTCCGTATGGTGGAAGAATTTACGCGTGTCGATGCCGAGACGCTGCTGTATCGGGTGACATTCGACGATCCGACCACGTGGACCAGCCCTTGGACGGCGGAGATCCCGTGGAAGGCGACCGCGGGGCCGATCTTCGAGTACGCCTGTCACGAGGGAAATTACGGCATGACGGGCACGCTTACCGGCGGGCGCGCTGAGGACAAACGCCGATGAAGACGGTCTCTGAAGCACAGTGGTTCGGCACCAGGTTCGGACTGCCGCCGCCTTCGACCAGTGGTGTCAACTTGTAGCCCGCGTATTCAACAGACTGTCGCAGTGCGGCCATCTCTTACAGCCATCCTAGCGGCGGGTTCCAAGTGGGAACCCTTAGGGACGCCACTTTCCTCATCTAGCACAACGTGCTAGCCTTATACGTGAAACGGCGATCAGGTTTTCTCCCACCCAGAGGCCCCGCTTAAATTTAGTAAGTTTTGGCCGACCGTAACTAACGGTTCTCAGCTATTACCTATTTATCCAAGTAACGTCTGCAGTTCATGTGAATCAGTAGGCGTAGATGCCCTTGCGTGGGTGAGCGAGGGCTGGAGTATAAACCGTATGAATTTCACCGAACTTGGCCTACGTTCTGAAATAGTTCGAGCTATCACAGGGTATGCCAAACCCACGTCAATTCAAGAAAAAGCGATTCCTGTAGTTCTTGAAAATCGAGACCTTATCGCATGTGCCCAGACTGGCACTGGAAAAACCGCAGCATTCCTGTTGCCCATTCTTCAGCAATTGTTTGCCGAAAAGCGGTCTGTTGGCCCTCGGGCACTGGTCATTACACCGACCCGAGAGCTAGCTGCACAGGTTGGTGACATGGCCAAGCGTTACGGAAAATACCTAAACCTTCGGAGTGCCGTTGTTTTTGGAGGTGTCGGAATGGAACCACAAAAACGAAAACTGGCCGGACAATTGGATCTGTTGATTGCCACCCCTGGACGACTTCTCGACCATGTTAGTCGAAAACAGGCACCTCTCAATAACATTCGCACCATCGTTCTAGACGAGGCCGACAGGATGCTCGATATGGGGTTTCTACCTGATGTCCGTCGCATCCTTTCTGTTTTGCCGAAGAAACGTCAGAATCTATTCTTTTCTGCAACGATGCCCGATGACATCGAAGCCTTAATCCGTCGTACCAGTCGAGAACCGGTGATGGTCGAAGTTACTCGCCGGGCAACACCAGTCAGTAGCGTCACGCAGGTCATTCACCCTGTGCAAACGGATCGTAAGAAAGAGTTACTTAAAGCCATTCTAAAGAACGGCAACATGCCTCAAACTTTGGTGTTCACTCGTACTAAAGCCCGAGCGAACCAATTAGTTAAGGTCTTGGACAAATCCGGCCACGCTGCCACGGCCATTCACAGTAATAAGAGTCAGAATGCTAGGATGCGAGCATTGGCAGATTTCCGAAACGGAAAGTTTGACATCCTCGTTGCGACGGATATCGCTGCCCGAGGTCTTGATGTTGAGGGCATTAGCCACGTCGTAAATTTTGAGTTACCTGATGCACCTGAGGACTACGTGCATCGGATTGGTCGCACAGCCAGAGCCGGTGGTAGCGGTAATGCTATTTCTCTCGTCGCGCCTCAGGAACGTAAGAAATTAGCTGCTATTGAGCGACTCATCAAAAATCCAATTAAACAGGAACCGGTTCCAGGATTCATTGTTGCAACGGATACTTCGAAATTAGAACCGAACCGGAAGTCGAAGCGACAGCCGACACCCCCATCAAGACGAAAGCTTAAAGGATCGAAGAATGTCTCGTTGTCACGAAGTGGTGAAAAACAGACACTACGGGGTGGTAGAAAGAAATCACACCAAAAAAAGAGAACTCGCGACCGACAGGAGCGACCTACCCGCGCAGCTGGTTGAAATTACCTCGCCGACCAGATTCCAATACACACCGGACGGAATATTTCTCGGATCGAAATCCGAGAACATTTAAGATTACACGGCGACGCCACACGGCCTTTGGGCGTGGCGCTGGTCCCTGCGACCAGAGACGTGGGGAGGCTGGTACGCCATTGAGGCTCGCACGAGTGGTTGACTGATTTTTCATTGTCGGCTTGCAGGGATGTCCACGGTAGCGACGAACAGGAGACGAAAAATGAAACACTCCACCCACGAGGCACCGCTGACTGGGGCCGTGTGGCAACGTCTGAGACGGCTTGTCCGTATGAGTCTCATCGTGGGGCTTGTCCTCTGGTTCACACCACCTGAACGCGCCAGCCACGTTGCTGCGCAAGAAGAGCTTGCTCCGTTGAGCTACACGGTCGAGCAGGCTGGCCAGGGGCGTATCGCGTATCTAGAGAACTGCGCGGCGTGTCACGGCGAGAACATGGATGACGGCGAGTTCGTGCCTCTCAAGGGTGTCAATTTTCGTGAACAGTGGCGTGCGCAGTCGATGGAAGAGCTGTTCATCGTGACGAGCGACACGATGCCGCAGGACCGGCCGGGCCGTCTGGATGATGACACGTATGCCGATATCCTCGCCTATGTCCTTCAGGAGAATGGGTCGGATCCAGGCGATACCGATCTTCCGGGAGACCCCGACGCGTTGCTGGCGATGGCGCCTCCCAACTGGTCCCGCGTCACGGGCGGAGGTCTGGCACCTGGCGTGGTCTTGCCGCCGGCTCCGGGCCGCGTAAATCCGTTGGACCGCATTCGGCCGGTCACCGACGCCATGCTGCAGGACCCGGCGGATGGTGCATGGCTCTTGTGGCGTCGAACCTATGATGCGTTTGGCTATAGCCCGCTGACGCAGATCAACACCGGGAACGTGAACGAACTTCGTCCCGCGTGGACGTGGTCGTTGCCGCCTGGCCCCAACCAGGCGACGCCGCTCGTCCACGATGGCGTCATATTTATTCACGGATACGGTGACCACCTCCAGGCCCTCGATGCGGTGACGGGCGACCGTCTCTGGCAGTACTCGCACCGGTTACCTAGGGGTGTTGCTCCAAGTTTGAAGCGCGGTTTGTCGATCTACGGCGACCGCCTGTATGTGCCGACATCGGACACCCGTATCGTTGCGCTCGATATCAAGACCGGGACGGTCATCTGGGATACACAGGTCGGTGATCCGGAGACCGGCCTCCGGCTGACCGGCGGCCCGCTCGTGGCCCGCGGGAAAGTGATGATGGGGACGCAAGGGTTTCGTGGCCTCGAGGGCGGTCCTTACATCGTGGCTCTCGATGCCGAGACAGGGGTGGAGGCCTGGCGCTTTTACACCATTGCGCGTCCCGGCGAGCCAGGCGGAAACACCTGGAACGGACTGCCGCTCGAGCAGCGCAACGGAGGGTCGGTCTGGATACCGGGGAGCTATGACTCGGTCAACAACCTGGCACTCTTCGGGCCTGGGAACACCTACGATACGGGCCCGCTTCGCGATCTGATCGATCAGGAGGGTGTGACGAACGATGCGCTCTACCTCGATTCCACGCTCGCGTTGAACCCCGACACCGGCGAGCTCGTGTGGTACTTCCAGCACCAGGCGAACGGCCAGTGGGACCTCGATTGGGCGTTCGAACGACAGGTCATGGAGTTGCCGTTCGACGGGGTGACGACACGCGTCGTGGTGACCGGTGGGAAGCAGTCGATCTTCGACATCCTTGAAGCTGACACGGGCACCTACGTGACGTCGATCGACCTGGGGCTTCAGAACGTCGTCACGGCCATCGACCCTACGACCGGTCAGAAGATCGTCGACCAGACGCTGGTGCCTGGCGACGGGGAAACCAAGATGATCTGCCCACATGTGGGTGGAGGGCGAGGGTGGCTCCCGACCTCGTACGACGCTGAGACGAAGATGCTCTACATCCCGATCACGGAAGCGTGTATGGATCTCGTCCCCGTGCCGGAGGGGGAACGTGGGAGCTTGACGACCGGGGTGCGGTGGACCGTGCGGCCACGGCCGGAGAGCGATGGCAACTACGGGCGTCTCGAAGTGGTCAACCTCGAGACCAAGGAAACCGTCTGGATCGAACGCCAACGCGCACCGCTGACCTCAGGCACTCTCGTGACGGCGGGAGGTTTGGTGTTCGCCGGATCGCTCGACCGCATGTTCAGTGCTCACGACGCAAAGACGGGCGAAAGACTGTGGCAGACCCGCTTGAACGATGTCCCGAACTCCTCGCCGATTAGCTATTCCGTGAACGGGACGGACTACATTGCGATGGTGGTCGGCGCCGGCGGATTTCAGTCGCAAGCCTACGATGTGCTCGTGCCTGAGATTCAGAACCCGCCAGACCGAAACGCGACGATTTGGGTCTTCTCTGTTCCGTAATCCTCGTCGCGTCCATCTCTATGATGCGTCCACATGTATGTATTTCCCGCGACTGGGCGTTACTCCCAACAAGACCGCTTATGAATCGTGTGTGGTGAAGTTTGCAGCCATGTACTTTTAGTTGATCGTCGCGCTCTGGGGATCACGGTCAGGACTGACATTGCCGATCGGGCGTTTATATAACACCTTGGCATGTAGGCGGTCTTTCGCTGTCACAATCACTGGATCCGGCCCCATAATCGACGGGCCAGATACAAGATTGAGATTTGCGGTGTGTCCAGGAATAAACCCCAGACTATGTGCCATCTCATGAATAAAGATTGAATTGTCACGACTGGGTGAGCCATGCGATTGATTAAAGCTGACAACGCCACCGGTGAACGCTGTACCGGAAGACCCAGGAAAACCAGATGTTCTCCCTCCCTCGCTGGCATTATCGAATTTATCCACATACATAAATGCGATGCTACCTGGGCCAGTCGGATTCAAACCCACACTGGTGCCGACTGCGTGAGTTTTTGTAGTAATCACTGGATTCACTACCGTCTTGCCCGTGAGATCAGACACCAACGCGATCGCCTCTCGGGCACGCGTCTCGAAATAAGCCGGCGCCGCCGTTGCCTCGTAACTTGAGCAATCTCCTATACACCGATACATCTGAGTCCGTATTTCAAAAGAAGGCTGAGTAAGCCATCGCGTCGTACCTCGGCTACCGTCACGGAAGCTGTGATCGAAAAAGGCCAGGTCAAATCCATCACCCTGAGGAATGATCTCTACATCGATCGTGGTCGATCCCGTCATCGAGACCTTCGATTCCCGAGTGTAATAACCCGTCGCCGCAACCGAAAACGCTGGCTGTCTTGCCGCCGTTACCGGCAGGCTGCAGGAGCCGTCAGAACTTGTTGTGGCAGACGTGCTGCCAATTGTCACGGTCGCACCCCCGACCCGAACCCCTGTGACGATGTTGGTGACTGTGCCGCTAAACGTGACCGCCGTCGTTGTGGCGGCGGTCACAGTCGCTGTCGGCGCCGTTGGAGAATTGGACCCGCCCCCACCACAAGTCGCCGCTAATACCACCGAGACCAAGAGCCACACAGTTTTGAAGGGTAGATTCATAGCGTAAAGTTTGTCCGGATTTAGACAGCACCGTTGTCTGATAGGTAATCAGGAGGAAAGCTCTTGCCTCAAAGTTGATTCTATTGTCGTCAGTCGACCACCGACCGAGCCAATCGCTCGACGAAGGTCACGACGACTAAGAAAGAGAGGCCGAGGAGAACTAGCGAGCAGAGGGCAAAGAGCATTTTTAATGCCTCGTTTTTAAAGGGAGCAGCGGAGACTAGGTGGCCGAATTGCGTGGCTACCCGGACGGCGACGTAGAACGCGACGATGATTGCTGCAATGTCCAGAGGGGGTGCGTCATCGATCCAGGCGGAACCGACGAGGACCGCCGCGGCCATGACTCTCACGAGCCAAGTGAAGAATATCTCCTCGGCGGCGGCCAACCGGTCGTGCAGTTGACGAAGCGCTTGTTGTAGTCGTCTGGCCATTGATTGGACTGAACAATTTAGTGACTTTCTGGTTGTAATCTTAAGCGATGGGTCCGCTTTTTTCCCACGTGGACTACGCCGAACGGAAATACGATAAAACGCGGATCTCCCGCCGAATAATTTAAACAGACCGGTCGTTGTGGTTCCACCGGTGACCCTGAATGAATCGCTGAGTTAGATCGCCTCTATGATCGGTCGGGTTACGGCTAATAATGGGATAGAATGGCCGCCGCTGTTCGACGGCGATCTGAAGAGAAAAAGGAGAAGTCTTTGATCATGGATGTAGTGATGATTTATCTAGTGAGTCGGCGAGTTGTTCTTGCGGTTCTGATCGCCGTTGTCTCAGCGATCCCCGCTGCCGCCCAGGAGTTTGCGGCTGGTGAACCGATCGGCGCGAACAATGAGGACGGGGTGTGGCAACCGATGTCGGACAACGTCACGGTCTACGGCAGCTTTCATTTTTCAGAAAGCTGCACGTTTGATCCCAATAAGAATCTGATTTTGGCCATGAATACCGGTAACCGGGGCGATGCTGCCGACAATGATGGCTTTGTCTCTCTCATTAATCCCGATGGGAGTGTGCATACGCCCAAGTGGATCGGCGCTACTCGGGACGGCTTAGAGCTCCATGATCCCTTGGGCAGTGCCGTTAGCAATGGCGTGCTCTATACAGTTGATTCGGGACACGTCCGTCTATTTGATCTGGAAACAGGGCGACCTTTGCGGTCCATTCCTGTTCCTGAATCTACGATACTGAATGGTATTGCCGTGGCGGATGATGGCACCGTCTACGCGTCCAATACTCGGAATCCTGAGCAGATCTGGAAGGTGACCGCAGGCGGCGAGGTGTCGGTGTTTGCGGAGGGCGCTCCGCTTGCAGCCCCTAATGGCGTCGCGATCGACCAGGACGGTAATATTGTGGTGGTCAACGTCGGGGATAACGCCATCATCACCTACAACGAAGATGGAGCGGTCGTTCGGATTGAGCACAGCGTCGAAGGTGGGAACGATGGCATTGTGATTACCGCCGACGGGACAAAGTATGCGAGCAGCGTGCGGTATGGCAGTGTGTCCCGTATCCCGCCTGGCCAAGAGGCAGAAGTCATCGCCTCTGGCATACCAAGCGCTGCGTCCATGTGCTATGACTCGACTCAGAACCAACTGGTCATTCCACTGAATAGCAACTACGCGCTCGCGTTTGTTCGGCTTAATGGTCTGGATTAGTCAGCCGTCGAGGGCTCAAGGACTAGCCTCGTAAGAACCTTAAGGAGTGCCGATGACCTGCAGTGTTCGTCGAAGCATTGTTTAATTCGGTCACTGTCTGACACTGGGGGCGTTGATGTTGGGGGCCGGTTGTTTTGGCAGTTGGAGATACGCATATCTTCCGCGTGGACAGGCCGTTGTACTCGGCGGAGACGGGGCTGCTGGTCGAGAACTTCACGCGCGTGGAGACGTTTGGCCAGCTATATGTGCATAGGCTGCGGGTTTGAATGGAACCTCTGCGAGGCGAAGTTTTTTCGTTTCAGCAGCAAATTGTAGAGGATAATGTCGGTGGTGCAGGAGAGCTATAGACGAGGTCGACTCCAGCCACCTCTACGATTAGATCGAATGAACGATTTCTGGCAGTGAGCGATACAAGGACACCACTCGGAGTAAGGAGAATCGATATGAAGAGAGTTCAAATCGCTATTGTTCTGGCCGCGCTCTTCGCGCTGGTTTCACCTTTGTTGACGCAAGAAGCACCCATGAGTTTTTTTGTAACAAGCACAGGACCTGGTGACGGCGCCAACCTCGGCGGACTCGACGGTGCCGACGCGCACTGTCAGATGCTTGCGGACGGCGTCGGTCGGGGCAGCGCCACCTGGCGTGCCTACCTCAGTCAAGCTTCTGGTTTTCGGGGTCCGGCTGCGGTCAACGCTCGCGATCGCATCGGAACAGGCCCGTGGTACAACGCCAACGGAGTGATGATTGCGGCGAACGTGGCCGATCTTCACGGAGATGTTCAGCGGGACCGCAACAACATCCGAAAGCCTATTGCGCTGGACGAAAATGGGGAAGAGGTCAAGGGAGTAGGCGATCAGCCCAACGAACACGACATACTGACCGGTTCAGATTCCCATGGTCGGGTTATTGGTCCCGTCGGAACGGCCGCAGCGACCACCTGTGACAACTGGACCAGCAATGGTGACGGTGCGGCTATCGTTGGCCATCACGACCGTCTTGGTGGTCCCAATTCATCTTGGAATTCGGCCCATTCGAGTCGCGGCTGCAGCCAAGAGAACCTGGTGGGGACCGGCGGCGCTGGACTCGTGTACTGCTTTGCGATCGACTGATGTGATTTCGGGAGCATGTGCGAGGGTGAGTGACCTACATCCGCGATGCCTCTGACGGCGGTGGTGGCTGTGATTTTTACATGGTGAGATTGTAGGCCCCGTGAACTAGGATACCGACGAGGGATCTGTCTGGCCTTCTGAGAGACGGTGGGTGGTTTAACGGACTTGGCGGCTAAGACTCAATGCGGTGAGGCCGCGGTTAGGCTCCTTGGACTTTTTGTACCACTCAGGGATCCAAGTTGGAGCTTTCAGCACCGCACGCTCTTCTGACTACTTGCTATATTCATCAACCCTTGGAAGACAAGGACGGTTGTCTCGGTTAAGTTTTAGTTCCGCCTGCTGGTCCAGATAGCGACTTGAATAAGCGATCCTCACGGCCCTCATCGCGTGCCTTCCTCATGGGCCTTGCGTTGCCAACACAGCCTGACTTCGTCGTCAAAGAGAACCTCGACGAACTGGAGGAGCTTGCCAGAAGCACCGGGATGGCAGTGGTTGGAAGAAGCCTTCAATATCGACGAGCACCGGACGGAAGGACTCTCATTGGCCGGGGTAAGGTCGAAGAGATCGCCCGTGCAGCGGAGGAGTTGGGTGCCGACGTGGTGATCTTCGATGACAATCTAACGCCGAATCAAATCAGGAACCTTGAAGAGATTATCGCGTGTGCCGTTATCGATCGTAGCGCCTTGATCCTCGACCTCTTCGTTCGCCGCGCACGCACGCGGGAAGCACGTACACAGGTCGAACTGGCCCAGCTCGAATACCAGTTACCTCGCTTGACCGGTCGCTGGACCCATTTGTCTCGCCAGGTTGGCGGTATTGGCGTACGAGGTGGGGAAGGTGAAACCCAGCTTGAGGTCGACCGACGCATGTTGCGCACTCGAATTAAGCAGTTGAAGCAAGAACTGTCCAAGATCGAAAGGACGCGTAAACTGCATCGCCGTGGGCGGCGAGGCGCGCCGGTCATTGCTCTTGCCGGCTACACCAACGCTGGGAAGTCGACACTTTTTAACCGCTTTACTCATGCGGATGTTCGAGCTGAGGACAAGTTGTTCGCCACTCTCGACTCGAGGCTTCGCAAGGGTTTCCTCGGAGATGCGACAACAGTCATCTTCGTTGACACCGTTGGATTTATTCGCAAGCTTCCGCATCATTTGGTTGTTTCGTTTCGCAGCACGCTCGAAGAAATTAGCCACGCGGATATCATTCTTCATATCGTCGATAGAAACCATCCCAAGTGGCACGAGCAAATGGAATTAGGCGAGAAAGTGCTGACAGACCTCGGCGTTGACATGAGTCACGTGTTGCCCGTATTCAACAAGACGGACCGATGCGGCACGGTGAACAATGGCCTGGCCGTCTCTGCTAAAACCGGCGACGGCGTTGACGAGTTAAAGGCCGACTTGCTCGAACGGATTGCCAGCCACGGTCACAGAGGGCATTCGCGTATGAAGCGCAACTGACTCGAAACGAGCAAGGTCGGATTTATTATCGACCAGCGATCATCGCGATCCGATTGCGTCGACTTCCAACTCTTGTACACGGGCGCCAGCTAGAAGATTGGTCATCCCGTAGTTACCTTCGTGGCACGCGTACTCAAACATCTCGCCTTCGGTCTTAGGCAGTGCAAGTGCTGCAGTCCACGGTTGCGTCCACGTAGTCGAATCCTCAAGAGTGACTTGGTACTGGAGCGTATTGACATCCGCACGTCTGAAACGCTCAACTACCTTCAAGCCTGAAGACGAACCTCGAAACTTCGTCTTGTCGGTAAAATTGGTAGTTTCGACGACGAGCGTGTCACCATCCCACCGACCACGTGAATCTCCGTTCCACTGCCGGATGTCAGCATTGACGTGCGGGCGTCCGTCCATAGGAACAATGCGCGACTCGTGAACCATTTCGTGAAGAATCACGACGTAACCAGGAGCTTGTATCAATCGAAAGTTATTGTTATAGGCGCCGCCGAGTCTGGGCACACCGCGTGTGATGCAGCGCTCCCATAGATTCCGGTCCTCTGGACCATCGGAGCTACGCGTTCGTCTGAAACCTGGTGCCGGTTGCGTGGTCGACGTGTACGGGATCTTTCCGTTGGGAGGATCCACGATCAGCGCAGTTCGTCCATCCGATAAACCCCGATCCCACCAGAATTGGTTATACGCAAGTCCAACGTCTCGGTCTTTGCTTAGATCGTCACGGCGTTCAGAACTCGCGAACGTTGTGGCATTCAGGTTTACCTCGGCAATTTCCTCTTCCGTTAGAAACTCCCGTCCGCTCTGTTCGTCCGGTCGTTCGAGCGGAGTAGCGGTGCCATGGCTCCAGGTGCCTTGCAGGTCCGGGTCTCCCCATAACGTGCGAGATTCACTCACGGTATCCGCATTCGCGACTGGTGATTGGCCGGCAGCCTGAACCGGTAGCAACAGCACTGTCCCAACGGCAATCGAGACGGTCGCAAGAAATCCATTTTCCATAGTCCAAACCCCCTTGTTATTGCGTGCTTAAAGCGAGGCAGATGTCTGGGCGCGGGTTACGCACTCCGACAAATCAATAGCCACAATAGACGCAATTGAAACTCGCCGCAAGGAAACGATAGAAACCGAGGGTGAGCACCTTGCTGACGTATCGTCAGTTTTCGCAGTGCGTTCAGAAACTTGGACCAGTATTACGGCTTGAGCGGATGCGTACGTGTTTAAAAGAAAGAAGAAAAAATAAACGGTCGACAGGGTCACATTACGATTTTCTTGCTCCTACGTCCTGATGTCTCGTCAGGCCCCATTGTGCAAATTGGACAGCCTTTGGATCTTGCTCGGTCGCGAGGATCTTGCGTAGGAGTCTGACGATCCGACGTTGCGGCTTCTGGATCCCAAGCATGGCGACTGCTATTCGACGCACGCGTACGGCCGGGTCGTTCAAGGCGTTGTAGGCCAGATGAGGCACGACATCGATCGGGTTCGCGCTTTCCGTGGACCGGACGAGACCAAGTGACAGGTAGCCATTTTTCGAACTTTCTTCTTCGGGTCTCGCGTCAAAAGCACCAGTCGTTGAAGCGACTCAGTGTCATAAACCTGGATGAGTACGGCCGCACAGCCGCGGCGAATGCGCCAATTGGGATGACCCATACCAGCCCGTACGGCAGGAAGTGCATCGTGGCCGGCGTCGACCAATGCTGTAACTGATTTGTAGTAATCCAACCCGTCCATTTTGTTGACAAGATGTTCGCAGTGGGTGGTCACGTGTAGCAGGACTCCTTGGGGCTAGTGTCCATGCCTGCCAGACGTCTGGCGGGTCATAAAAGAGAACCCGCTCGTCCCCCGTGACAGACATGGACGACCTATTTTGTTCAATTTTCGAACAGGTGGTCAAAAATATAGTGGTTGGGTTCAGCCGTTTTCGTGGTTGGTTTTTAGCTCAAAGTGGCAGTGTGCTGACCGTACGGCTATTACGGACGACGTGCATCGACGGGTAGAAGAAATTGCCGTCGGCGGTATTGATGGTCACTCCCGTGATGCAGGCTATCTGCCCTTTGAAGTGCTGCTGCAGTTCGTTCAGAATAACCGCGAGGTCTGTGTCGATTCGGTGCATGAGAAACTGGGTTACCTGAACGATCAACGGTATATTTGATTTGCCGTTGCCTTCCTTGAGAAACGGTAGCATGAGTCGCTCGACCAAGAATTGCTGCGCATCCAAGGGGTCCATAGTCTTAGCGTGCAGTCCGGCGTAGCCTGCCGTCACGACGGCCATTAATGCGCCGCAGGACGTCGTAATGTCGAGCTGTCCCACGCGAGCTACTTTGCCCCACGTTCCAGCGTGCCATCCGATTGATCGGCTAAACAGTAAGGCAGCTCAGTTGCTGGTGGCTCAGTGTCGCTCAGACCTTGATGACTGCGCTGCGGCAATGTTGCCGAATTTCGTGCGACAGGCTGCGATTACGAAATTGGTGGAAGGGGCGGAAAGTTTAGTTCAGGTTGCTCATCGTTATGACGGGGATTCGGTGACATTTTATGATGAAGATGATAAAGGATACTCGGATGATGACAGCCTCGAATCCGCAGTGAGATCAGTTCGGCATCCCAATCGATACTGCCAGATCCTGAATTATCAGATTCCGAATCACAGTGATTTGAGGGCGATCTATCTATGGCCGCCTCTAACAGAGTTTATTCGTCAAGTGCTGAGCGTTGAGCATCTTTTCCTCAGTCAGTGTCCTCATTTGGCACTGACGATGAAAGTGGCGTACGAGGGAGACACCGACGGCTGGCATTATGATCCCAACGATGGCGTGATCACTTTGGTACTACAGACTGCGGATAATGGGGGCGAATTTGAGTACGCACCAAATATCCGCAACAAAAACGATCAAAACTACGCTGGAGTCGACCGACTGTTTAAGTCGCCAGACGTTGAAGCAACGAGACTGGCGCTGGAACCGGGCACCTTTACCTTTTTTAACGGTCGGCATTCCATGCATCGGGTACGCCCAGTGGGTTCGACCCGACAACCAAGGATCGTTTCTATATTCTCCTTCGATCAACGCCCCGATCATTTTTTTGCACAAAGCTATATTGATAAACTGCAACGCTTTCCGCAGGGCCCGCCGATAGCTGATTGAAACATTAGTCCAACGATTCTCTGAGATCTTCTAGATTGAGAAATCTTCTTATCGCATAAAAGATAATTGTAAATGCGATTACTGCGACGCTTAGGTTGATTAATACCGTGACCAGGGTCGTTCCTATGATCAAGGCCATCCCGAAGTGACTGACCAGTCGCGGCTGAGTTCGTGACTGCCCCAACACTTGGTAACAGTATTGGCGCAGCGGCACCCAATCAAAAACATCGTAACCAACTTTGAGCAGAACCCCCGAAAAGACAGC
>Ga0310121_10001927_pt1 | contig 20432 bp, 12 predicted proteins | sample CB27_Tmax_986_MG_FD_203504 | JGI IMG/M metagenome (GOLD analysis project Ga0310121, IMG submission 203504) | Marine microbial communities from Western Arctic Ocean, Canada - CB27_Tmax_986 | ecosystem: Environmental > Aquatic > Marine > Oceanic | place: Canada: Western Arctic Ocean | collected...
CAGTTCAGGGTTTGATTCTCACCGGCGGCAAAAGCCGGCGGATGAAAGAAGACAAAGCCCTGCTCCAATACAACGGAAAATCCCATTTGGAATACCTTTTTTCTCTATTGCGGCCGCATTGCGGCGAAGTTTGGATATCCGCTCGCGCCGAGCAGGCCGAGACCGGAGAACGCGCTCAATATCCCAGAATCCTGGATTCATGGGGCGATATCGGGCCGATCGGGGGCATTCTCTCCGCCTTTCGTGAACATCCGGGAGCCGCTTGGATGGTTCTGGCCTGTGATATGCCATTTCTTGACTTCAACACAATCCGACGGCTCGTCTTTTCGCGAAATCGCAATGTTCTAGCGACCTGTTATCTGAGGGTTGACGACAGCAATCCTGAACCTCTTTGCGCCATCTATGAACCCCGGGCCTACGAAAAGCTGCTGGAGGCCGTACGAAGCGGAAACCGATCACCGAGAAACGTACTGGCGTGCTCATCGATCCAGGGAGTCGTCCCGGCGAGCTACAAGACACTGAATCAGGTCAATACTCAGCATGAATACCGCCGTGCAGTAGAAATCTTGGCGGACCAGAACCTCGCCTAACTTTCGGATGCATATGCCTCTATGGGCAGGCAAGTGCACACGAGGTTACGGTCTCCCGCGGTATCGTCAATGCGACCCACCGCCGGCCACACTTTGTAGTTTCGTAAATAGGCCAAGGGAAATGCCGCCTTTTCGCGGGAATAGTCATGATTCCAACGGTCGGTAACGACGTCCTCGAGGCAATGTGGCGCATTCTTCAATACATTGTCGGAAAGGTCTGCTGATCCCTCGACGATGGCGTCGATTTCGGCTCGGATGGAGACTAGGGCATCGCAAAACCGATCGATTTCGGCTTTCGATTCGGATTCGGTCGGCTCGACCATCATGGTGCCGGGGACAGGCCATGAAACCGTGGGGGCATGATATCCGTAATCCATCAGGCGCTTGGCGACATCGGTTTCCGTAACCCCGGCGGTGGCCTTGAAATCGCGGAGATCGAAGATCACCTCATGCGCGACGCGACCTTGATCACCGGTGAAGAGAACCGGGTAGTAGGGTTCGAGACGTGCCTTCATATAGTTCGCGTTAAGAATGGCGACGTGCGTGGCGCGGGTCATGCCGTCCGCACCGAGCATCTTGATGTAGCCGTAGGGGATCAGCAGGATCAGGGCACTGCCCCAGGGAGCGGAGGACACGGCTGGAATCGATTTCCCGGAACCGATGGAAGCCAGCGAGTGGCCCGGAAGGTAGGGTGCGAGCTGTTTGGTAACGGCAATGGGACCCATGCCGGGCCCGCCGCCTCCGTGAGGGATGCTGAATGTTTTGTGGAGGTTCAGGTGGCACACGTCGGCTCCGATCAACGCCGGGTTGGTGACGCCGAGCTGTGCGTTCAGGTTGGCGCCATCCATGTAGACCAGTCCTCCGTGGTCGTGAATCTGTTTGCACACATCGCGGACGCCGCCTTCGAAAACGCCATGGGTGGACGGATAGGTGATCATTAATGCGGCAAGCCGGTCCCGATGGGATGCCGCCTTTCCGGCAAGATCGTTAAGATCAATGTTGCCTCGGTCGTCGCATGCGACCAGCATGACACGCATCCCCGCCAACACCGCGCTAGCGGGATTTGTTCCGTGCGCCGACGCGGGAATCAGGACAACATCCCGGTGCTTGTCACCCCGGTCCACATGAAAAGCACGGATCGCCAGCAGGCCGGCGTACTCACCCTGTGCGCCACTGTTGGGCTGCAGCGACACGGCGTGAAATCCGGTAACTTCGCAAAGTGAACGTTCTAATTCTTCGACAACGCGACGATACCCCTCCGCCTGATCCCTGGGTGCGAATGGATGAAGGTCTGCAAAAGAGGACCACGTAATCGGCCGCATTTCCGTGGCCGCGTTCAGTTTCATTGTGCAGGAACCAAGCGGAATCATGGACTGGTCCAGTCCAATGTCTTTCTGCTCCAGGCGTCGCACGTAGCGCATGAACTCCGTTTCCGAATGGTACAGGTTAAATACGTCCTGCCTGAGAAAGTCCGAAGTTCTCGCAAAATCGGCGGCAAGCGCAGGAGGAGTCTCGAGGACTTCCGACCCGCCGGGACCACGGAAAAGCTCCAGAATACGGTCGATATCTTCTCGGGACACGGGCTCACCCAGGGATATGCCGATTCCGTCAGGAGCGAAATTCAGATTGAGCTGTGCTGAAGAGGCGCGGTTTCTAATTTCTTCGAATTGAGTTCCTTGAAGCGCATCGCGCGAGACGAAAACGGTGTCGAAAAAAGAGCCCGGACACGTGGCGATTCCCATGCGATTCAATTCGCAGCTCAAATGAGCGGCCAGCTGGTGAATTCGGCGAGCGATGGAACGCAGGCCATTCGGCCCATGATATACCGCGTAACAGGCGGCAATATTGGCGGGCAGCGCCTGCGCGGTGCAGATGTTTGATTTCGCTTTCTCACGGCGGATGTGCTGCTCGCGCGTTTGCAGCGCCATCCGGTAGCCGGGACGGCCTTTGGAATCAGCACTCACTCCGATAATTCGTCCGGGCATCTCCCGGACATACGATTCCCTGGCCGCGAAGAATGCTGCATGCGGCCCCCCGTATCCCATGGGTACTCCCAGCCGCTGCGTACTCCCCAGCACAACATCCGCCCCCATCTCCCCGGGCGGCCGGACCATTGTAAGTGCCATCAAATCGGTGCCGACCGCGACCAGGGCGCCTGCCTCGTGCGCCCGCTGGATATAGTCCGCCAGCTCATGGAGCGTGCCGCGCCGGTCGGGCGTCTGGACAAAAGCGCCGATTTCATCGCCGTCCCACTGGAATGAATTCGGATCCGCAACCTCGATTTCGATACCGAGTGGCTCCGCGCGGCCTTGAATCACTTCGATCGTTTGGGGGAAGCAATTAGAACCGACCACAAAGCGATTTCGGTCTGCGCCCTTGTTCTTTCGCGACTGAATTCGGTGCAGCATCGTCATGGCTTCCGCCGCCGCGGTCCCTTCGTCCAGTAGAGATGCATTGGCAACCTCCATGGCCGTCAGGTCGGTTACCATGGTTTGAAAGTTCAATAGGGATTCCAACCGGCCCTGGGCAATCTCCGCCTGGTAGGGAGTGTACGGAGTGTACCACCCGGGATTTTCAAGAACGTTTCGAAGAATCACGCTGGGCGTAATCGTTTCGTAGTAACCCAACCCGATGAAAGACCGACACTTGCGATTTTTGTCGGCGAGCTTCTGAAGGTGCTCGAGATACTCGTGCTCGGACTGGGCGGGTTGAAGTGAGAGTGGTCGGGAAAGACGAATGGATTCGGGAACCGTCTGGCCGATCAGTTTCTCCAGGGATGCTGTTCCGACGAGAGCGAGCATCTCGCCAACGTCATCCGGCGAAGGGCCTATGTGCCTGTCTGAAAAAGCGTCTGGTCGTTCCGTCTTCGGGCGGTCGGGCATTCGGAGCTTTAATCTCCGTATGTCATGAATTCAAGAACCTGCATGACGACCAGCGCCAGGAAACATACAACTGAAATCAGTGCGAGGATCCCCAACAACGTCGAACCCGATTTTTTTTGAGTGCGGGTAGTATCTTCCTGCTTTCGATTCATGCTCTCACCCCTACCTCTTTCTGGTCCGTCTCGCAATCCTTAACCTGCCGGTGATCAATTCTGTACCTGAAAATCGCTCCTTTTGAACCAAAGGCGAAGCGTGTCTGAAGAAATATTCTCGAACATTCCGTCCGATCTCAGGGTGGAGAATCCGGGATCGGCAAGAAAATGAAATTCGTCCGCCAGTTCATCCGGCAATGCAAAAACGATCATGTCGCTCATGGCCACCCCCGGCTTAAGCCCCATGGAACCCAAGGTTCCTTCGACATGCTCAAGCCCCTGACGCTGTTGGTCTATCAAATAAAACTCACTGTATGAATCCGATATCCGGGATCGTTCCCATGGATTATCAAGGTGCAGAGGCCTGTCCTCCGCCATATTTTTCAGGGTCAGATCGACAATTAGAAATTCCCCGTCCAACATGGCAACGTCGTCATCGATAAAGGCACGGACCATAACCGGGCCGATCCGTACGCCATCGAACGTAATCTCAACCTCGTCTACGATCGCCGATTCGCCAACGCTGATCCGGGACGCATTCTCGGGAATGGAAAGTTCCGGCAACTGGCCGACTCGTTTTGGGGCCTCGACAAGGGCCGATGACGCCGTGGACAGGGGAAATATCCCGCGATAGCCCAAGCCGACGCCCGCCGCGAGCATGGGCGGCATCAAAACGCTCAAGACAATTAAACCGAACACGAGCGGAGTTCGGCGTCGTAACAATACAATCACGCCGATCAGAAGCGCCGCGCCAATGGCGCCAGTGGTCAGGTTGAAAGCATGGGGAATGGCAATTGCCGCACCGATTCCCGCTAGGAGGCTGAGCCATCCGAGCACAAGCAAGCCGGACATCGGAGGTGTGGCGATCGCATCCGCGGTTGTGGAAATCGCCGGGGCCGGCTCGGGCTGTTTCTCTTCTTGCTTATGCGTTTCTTTAGGTTTCGCCACTGGCTGTTTCGCCGAATCAGATGTCGGTCGGCCACCCTGTGCGGCACTCTCCTCCTTCACCAGGCCCTGAACGCTTTTTCCCTGTTTCTTAAGTTGCTGCTTTCGAACCTCCTCGGAAATCTCATTGGCGTCGGGCGAGTTTCTTTCCTCGCTATGCGGCTCTAGTTCGCTCTTTGCGGCGTCGAGATTCTCCTGCACCTTCTTTTCGCGCCGGTCGCTTTCCGCCGCTTGTTTCTGTTGCGATTCTTTGAGGGCTTCTACTTCCCTGTCGAGTCGTTGACGCGTGACATCGAATTCCTGTTCCAGTCGCTTGCGCAGCTCACGCTCTTTGCGTACCTCCTTCCGGACGGCATCCGTCTCCGCGGATGCGGAGTGCATTTTCCCGGAATCATCCCGGAGTTTCGCGAGCTGCTCTTCGAGCTTTTGGCGGTCCGCTTCCGATGATTCAAGTTTTGCGCGCAACTCAACCAGCTCTCCGTCCGCCGGAGCGCCCTTTTTCAGGGCGTCCAGCTCAGTCCACAGGCGCGAGATTTCCGCCTGAAGCGCCTCCGTGGCGGAATGGAGCGTGGAGTGCCTCGGGATCATGATCCGGGATTCACACTTCGGACAGGTTATGTTCTGTCCCCCTTCGGTGGCGTCCACCGATAACGTTCCCTTACAAACCGGACATCTGAACCGAAGATCACTCATGAACGATCTATCACAAACATTTTCTCTCCTGGCGGCGGGGTACTGAACCCGCCTGCGGGCACTCCGCCTAATACTGGTACCCGTCTTCCCGGGTCTTGAAAAGCCACATCGGCGCGATTTTTTCTTTCCCCGGACCGAATACTCCGTATATCACAACCCGCCCGAGGGTTCTCGGAATCAAATGAATGCTAAAGGATCCAAGATTCAGCGGGAATTTTAGCCCAAACATGAAATCTTCTCCACGAGCCGTAGCCGCCTTGCTGGTCCAAGACTGGCTTACCAACGGCCAGTCGCCCGATCTCTCTGCCCTGACCGATTCCACCCAGCGCGGCGTCGTTACCGAGATCGTCTTTGGAACCATCCGGCGGTACGGCACTTTGCAGGCGCTGCGCGCGCATCTGGCGAGCAAAGACCCTGCCCCGGCGGTAGAGGCAGTACTGCTCACCAGTCTCTATCAGCTCGTTTACCTGGACCGAAAAGATCAACACGCGGTGGTCGATGAAGGCGTCGAAGCCGCCAAGAGGCAGGCGGGCGCGTGGGCCGCGCCCTTCGTAAATGCGGTTCTACGCCGGTTTACGCGCGAACGCGAAAGCTGTCTCGAGTGGCTGCACCGCCAACCGATTGATGTGCGCCATTCCCACCCGGAAGCGCTGGTAAAACGGTGGGGGTACTGGTGGCCGGAATCCCGGGTCGAACAGCTCGCGGACTGGAATAATTCTGCGCCGCGTGTCGTTATCCGGGTGCAGCGAACGCACATTTCGATGTCCGACTTCCTTCTGAGGACGAAAGAAGCAGGTATTTCGGTAACGCCACATGCTTCCGCGCCCGATCAGTTCGCGGTGGTCGATCGAGGCGTTGCCGTGCCGGATCTTCCCGGATATTCAGACGGCTGGTTCGTCGTTCAGGATGCCGCGACGGCCATCGCGGTTTCGTTTCTTGATGTGAGCCCGGGCCATCGCGTACTCGACCTGTGCGCTGCGCCGGGCGGAAAAACGTCGGCCCTCGCCGACCAGATGCGGGGACGCGGGGTACTCGTGGCCGTGGACCGGCGCGCCGACCGCCTGCTACTCCTGCGCGACACGCTTTCGCGTTTACGCCTGGATGCGGTGCGGGTCGAAGATGCAGACGGGACCGATCACCGGGCAATGCAGGACCTCATGAACCGGCATGGCATTTTCGGGTTCGACCGAATCCTGCTGGACGCGCCCTGCACAAACACCGGTGTGCTGCGGCGTCGCGTGGAAGCACGGTGGCGATTTTCGAAGCAACGATTGAATAACGCCGCGCGGCTGCAGAAACAGCTTCTAAACGGCTGCGCGGGGCTACTGGCACCCGGCGGAGTGCTGGTTTACAGCACCTGCAGTCTTGAACCGGAAGAAAACTCCGGCTTGATTTCCGGCTGGGTAAAGGAAAATCCGGAATATTCCCTGCAGCGAACGCGCCTGAATATTCCGCCACATCAGGATATGGACGGCGCATTCGCGGCGCAAATATTCCGTCACTCGGCGTGAACGATCGTGCCTTTCTCCGGTTCTGCCTCCCCTTCTTCAACGTCGCAGTACGCTACTTTCTCTTTCACTTTCGCGACGCTCAATTTCCCAATAACTTCGCCTTCTTCTTCATCGAGAATTTCCCCGGTGTCGGGGTCGAGAAGCACTTCCCCCTCTGTTTTCATTACCAGGACCTGCCCTACTTCCAATCCGTAGGCGGAACCCCGGTTAATGATCACTTTCCCGTTGTCCGCGGTTTTAATCACGCTTCCTTCAAACGGAAATTCTTCCATTGTTTGAGCGAAGAACAAGGCGGCCTGGGTGATGGCGTCCTGGGCTGCCTGACCGAGCGGCGTTTTCTTAAAGCCGCCAAGATCGACTCCGAAATCCGCGCCGGAATATCCAATATCGAGCGCCGTACCCGATGGCTTCCCCACGATACGTTTTTTGTTCACGATTTCACCGGTGGTCGTGTCGATCAGCTTCGCGATGATCGTCACCCGTGCCTGTTTTTTCTTCAGGCCTACTTTAAAGCCTTTGATCCGGACGGCGCCATCTCCGCCTGACTGTGCTGAATCAACTTCCGTGATCGCGCCCGAAGCCAAGTATTTTGCAGGACGGAGCATGCCGGTCTGCGCCACCTTCTTGGCTCCCGCGGTCCGGCCACTGGCTGCCAGGTCCTGCTCCTCGATGACATTCCTTAATTTCTCGCGTTCCACGAGCACGAAACGGCCGGTATCGTACAGGGAGGACTCCAGCATGGCCGACAGGTTCTGGCCTAGCTCCCACTTGCCCTTCCAGCCAGCCTCGTTTTTAAAGTCCTTCACCCCGATTGCATGTTTGAGGCCCTTGTACTCGGGCAAACCGAGGTCAGCATCGCCGTCCTCGGTAGCCGTTTTACTTTTTCCCCATAGTGCGCTTGCAGGGGCGGCAAGCAAAAAAGATACGACACAAGCGCCAAATAGACAGATTTCGTGTTTCTTCATCGACTTATTCCTCCAATTTCAGCCACGATCTTTTCACGCTGAGAAGTATCAGGACGACATCGTGAAATCAAGCAGGGGTGCAGACCTTGGTCAGGACGGTCCAAAGTCTGGAAAAGTTTTCCAAGAACCGGAACGAATGCTATCACCGGAGTGGCATATCGAAAATGGAGGCGAAATGATTGCAAAACGAACCCTTTGTATTTGCGCTGCAGCGAGCTGCCTGACCGCGTACCCCCTTTGCGCGGAAATCGATCTACTTTCCGAGGTTCTGGCCGAAAACGAGGCGTCATCCATTCTTCTGGAGCAGATGGAAGAACAGTTGGCGGAGAGGGAGGAGGCCGAGCCGTTTGCCGGTCTGCTGGAAGTCGATGAGGCACCGGTTGTACCCGAGGCCCCGAAAAGCCCTTCGTTTCTGGTGATCGTACCGGAACGCGTTGACGTGGAATGGTACTGGTATTTTTATACTGAAGAATCTCAACACATCGTACAGACGGAAATCGAGAAACGGCTCGTGCGCGATGGACATACCCTTCTGGAAATCGGCGGCGAGGCCATACTGGGGGCCGATCTGACCCTGGATAATATTCTAAAGCGACAAACTGCGTTGGACATCGCGACGCGACTGGGAGCCACGCACCTTATTCACGGACAGGCGACAGCGGCACCGGCGAGCCAGAGTGTGGCGTATGGAGTCACCGTCTATCGTTCGAACGCGGACCTGCAGGTTCGGGTCGCTGATGGGAAGATGCTGGCGGTCGAAGACGCCTCGGCAACCGGTGGAGCCGAGGCCCAAAAAGCGGCGGGCCGCGCCGCGCTGAAAGATGCCGGGAAGAAACTCGCAAAAAACGTCGGACGCGCGGTCGAAAAGATCCTGCAGAACGACACCAAAAGCTGAGGCAGGGATCCATACACCATGAAATACTGGAATTACCGATATGTCCGAACCTTGGTCGCGGCATCCGTCCTGTTTGCGTTACCCGCATGTGGCCCGAACAGAGATGACGCGAAAAGCACCTTTGTCACCATCGGCACGGGCAGCGTGACCGGAGTTTATTATCCGGTGGGTGGTGCGATCGCAAAGATGGTAAACGAAAAACACAAAGAACTGGGAATTCGCGCGTCGGTGGAATCGACCGGCGGATCGGTTTACAACATCAACGCCGTGCTTTCCGGCGATCTGGAGTTCGGTGTTGCCCAGTCCGACCGGCAGTTCCAGGCGTGGAGCGGGGTAGCGGACTGGGAAGGGAATCCTGCGGCGTCATTGCGCGGAGTGTTCAGCCTGCATCCTGAAATCGTAACCCTCGTCGCGGCGGACGACTCCGGCATCCGGACCCTGGAGGACTTGAAGGGCAAACGGGTAAACCTCGGGAACCCGGGCTCGGGATCTCGCGGTAACGCGATCCAGGTTTTGAAAGCCGCGGGCATCGACCCGGAAGTGGACCTGCTGGCGGAGTCATTGAAAGCGGCCGACGCGCCCAAGATGGTGCAGGACAATCGGATTGATGCGTTCTTCTACACGGTAGGTCATCCCAATGGCGCAATGCAGGAAGCCACGGCAGGAAAACGAAAAGTTCGGTTCATTCCGATCACGGGGATGGAAAAGCTCCTGTCGGAGCACACCTATTATACGATGGCGATGATCCCTAAAAAGGAACTCTACCCCATGGCAGCCGGAGAGGAAGACGTCCCGTCCATCAGCATGGTCACCACGGTAGTTACTTCCGAACGGGTGAGCCTCGAGACGGTGTATGCCGTGACCCGTGAGGTCTTCGAGAATCTGGATACGTTTCAAAAGCTTCACCCGGCACTGGCTAACCTTACGCCGCAGCGAATGCTTGACGGCCGCACCGCGCCCCTGCATCCGGGCGCAGTGAAGTATTTTCTAGAGGCGGGAATTTCCGTGCCGTGACATGGCGGGGAGCGCCCAGGACTATCTCAAACACGAATTCGGTTCGCGCACGCTTTCGGGCACGGCCGGGATTCTGATCCCCGGCGTTGCCGCGCTCTGGTCCCTATTTCAGCTCTCTATTGCGAAGGAATTGCTCCTCGATGCGACCTGGGTCGGCTGCATCCATCTCGCGTTCGCAATGGCCCTTGTCTACCTCTGCTTTCCCGCCTTCAAAGGCGAGCGATGGAACCGGAGGCTTGGGGGTCGATTGTCTTTTCTCACCAGGACGGATTCGGTTCCCGTACTCGACCTGGTCCTGGCGGCATGCGCAGTACCGGCAGCGCTCTATCTCGCCGTGGATTACGATGGAATCGGACAACGCCTCGGCAATCCCATTCCTCGCGATTATGTTTTCGGAATAGTGCTGGTGATTCTCCTGTTGGGGGCCGCGCGACGCTCCCTGGGACCGGCGTTGCCGGTGATTGCGAGCGGATTCATTCTCTACAGCTTCATTAGCGAATGGATGCCTACGATCATATCCTCCAAAAACGCATCCCTGAGCAAGGTGCTCAACAAGCTCACGATGACCACGGAAGGAATCTTCGGCACGCCGCTCGACGTTTCCGCGAACACGGTATTCCTGTTCGTCCTTTTCGGAGCGATGCTGGAGAAGGGCGGCGGGGGACATTATTTCACGCAGCTCGCCTTCTCAGCGCTCGGGCGATTTCGCGGCGGGCCCGCCAAGGCCGCGGTGCTTGCCAGTGGGTTAACCGGCATGGTGAACGGGTCGAGTATCGCCAACACCGTCACCACGGGCACTTTTACGATCCCCCTGATGAAGCGAATGGGTTTTCCGGGAATTAAGGCGGGCGCCATTGAAGTCGCGGCCAGCACCAATGGCCAGTTGATGCCTCCAATCATGGGCGCGGCGGCGTTCATCATCGCCGAGTACTGTGGTATGACGTACCTGGAAGTGGTACGTGCCGCGTTTATTCCCGCGGTTATCTCTTACCTTGCGCTCCTGTACATCACTCACCTCGAGGCATTAAAACTAAACCTGCAGCCGGTACCGAAAGAGGAGCTACCCCCTTTTTGGAAGACATTCTTCGAGGGGATTCACTTTCTAATCCCGCTGGGGTTCCTCATCTATCAGCTCGTGATTGCCCGTCGCTCCGTTCAGTTGTCCGCCTACTACGCGATCCTGGCACTGGCGGCGTTGATGGTCGCCCGAACCATGATCGCCGGGAGACGGGAAGGTTGCCGAGCCGGCATGATTTTGAAGCGCGTCGCGCTTGAACTCTGGGAGAGTCTCGCGGCCGGAGGCCGCAACATGATGCCGATCGGCGTGGCAGTGGCCGCGGCGGGGATCATCGTTGGAATTGTCACGCTGGGGCTCGGCAGCGTGATTACCGAGGTGATTAGCGTCCTGTCGGGAGGAAACCTGGTCCTGATGCTATTCATTACTGCCATTGTGAGCCTTATTCTGGGGATGGGGCTGCCGACAACGGCAAATTATATCGTTATGGCGACGTTGACGGCGCCGGTGATCATTGTGTTGGCCGGGGACGTCGGTTTTGTGGTTCCGCTAATTGCGGCGCATCTGTTCTGCTTCTACTTCGGAATCCTCTCCGACGATACTCCGCCGGTGGGCCTGGCTGCGTACGCCGCCGCAGCCATATCCGGGGAGGATCCGATTCGCACCGGTATCCAGGGATTTCTGTATGACATTCGCACCGCGCTTCTGCCCTTCATGTTTATATTCAACACTGAGCTTCTCCTGATCGGCGTCCACACGGTGTGGCACGGAATCCTGATTTTTTGCACCGGGACAATTGCAATGTTCGCGTTTGCTTCGTTGACGAGACATTACCTGATGTCACGGAACCGTTTCTACGAGAGTATCTTGCTGATTGCGGTTGTGCTCCTTCTGCTGCGGCCGGACCTGTTGGCTTCACTCGCCAATGTGCCACGATGGGCCAGCTACATTGTCGGCGTACTGCTCTTTGCCGGCGTGCATGGTTTGCAGTGGCCACGAAGAGACCACGCTACGGGTTCTTAAACGACGGGTTGACTTCGAGGCCTCTATTCAACAAGATCCGGTCCAATTAGAACCTGCCATAACATCTTATTTTTTGGGGGTGGATTTATGAGGTTATCTCGCGCGCTGTTCTCGATTCTAATCGTCAGTTTGTTCCTATCCTTGCTCGTCATATCATCGCCAGTCCGGGCGCAGGAAGAAGCAGCGGAGGAAGCGGCACCGGCTACGGTGGATGAGAAAAAACCGACAATTCTTGCAACGGCGAACGAAATTATTTTCAAAGTCCTGTTCTTCGACATCGCATACGGCAAAATCCGAATCGGCGAAGTGGATCGCGACGGCGCCCCGATACTCAACACGGATGGAAATCAAACCAAGAGGACCGTCGGACTTCCGTTTCTGGTCGTGGTGCTCATCTGTGGATCCATATTTTTCACTTTCTGGTTCCGATGGATCAATATTCGTGGGTTTAGACACTCCATCAATGTGATTCGCGGAAAATTTGACCGGCCGGAAGACGAGGGAGAGATTTCCCACTTTCGCGCACTGACCAGTGCCCTCTCCGCCACGGTGGGACTTGGAAATATTGCCGGCGTCGCCGTGGCGATTCAATTAGGCGGTCCGGGCGCGGTATTCTGGATGTGGCTGGCCGCCGTATTTGGAATGGCCGCCAAATTCAGCAGCTGCACCCTCTCTCAAATGTACCGGAAAGTAAACGAGGACGGCAGCATATCAGGCGGCCCCATGTATTACCTTGATCTTGGACTCAAGGATATGGGCATGGGGGGCATGGGCAAGATCCTGGGAATCATGTTCGCGATCATGGTGATGGGCGGCGCCATCGGCGGTGGAAACATGTTCCAGGCCAACCAGACCGCCGAGGCGATTACCAATACGTTCAAGCTTAACGATAATCTCGAAATTTCCGCGGAGGGCTACCAGAAACTGCTCGCAGAAAACCCGGACCACATCGTGGCCCTTGAATCGATAGCCCGTACAGTCGACGGTAAAGTTCACGTTCATCTCGGTGATTTAAACGAAGAGCAACAAATCGCCCTCGGCGACACGTTGACGGTGCTGAAGGATCAGGCGGGTAAAACGGCGAACATGTGCGTCGGTATCGTTCTGGCCATTTTCGCGGGCGTCGTAATCCTCGGCGGAATTAAGCGAATCGGCGCCGCGACCTGTCGGATCGTTCCCCTCATGTGCGGACTCTACGTGCTTGCCTCCCTCTACATCATAATAATGAATGCAGGGCAGGTTCCCGCGACCATTCTGCTTATCTTTAAAATGGCCTTTACGGATAACGCCTTTTACGGGGGAATGGTCGGCGTCCTGGTTTGGGGAATCAAGCGCGCGGCGTTTTCGAACGAGGCGGGCCTGGGTAGCGCCGCGATCGCCCACGCGGCCGCTAAAACCAACGAACCGGTTCGGGAGGGGATCGTAGCGATGATCGGTCCGTTCATTGACACCATCGTCGTCTGCACCATGACCGCGCTGGTCGTCATCGTCACCGGCACATGGAATGATCCAACAATTCCTCAGAGCGCGGGCGTGAGCCTGACCACTGCCGCGTTCGGGAGCGCGGCAGATTGGTTTCCCTACCTCCTTACCGGTTGCATTGCCCTCTTCGCGTATTCCACGATGATTTCGTGGTGCTACTACGGCGAGCGCGGATGGATCTACCTGCTCGATCACGCAGGGAATTCGGGTGTCAAAAGCGTGGTTGTGTTCCGGATCGTGTTTGTCCTGGCAATCATCTTTGGCGCCGTAAACCCGCTCAAGGATGTTCTCGATTTCTCTGACGCTATGATTCTCAGCATGGCGTTCCCGAATATCGTCGGCAGCGTGTTTCTCGCCCCCAAAGTCTGGGCTTTGGTCCAGGACTATTGGCGGCGGTTTACTTCCGGCGAGATGAAGCCCGTTAGCTAGAAACTACATAGTGTGCTGCGTACTGTTTTCCACCCGGTTCCAGCGATTATTTTTCGCCGGATGTTTCCTGGGGAGCACGGACAAACAACCATCCGCGGCGCTTTTTGCTGACCGGGTCGGTGGTGTTCATGGCCCCGTAGATGTCATTGGATGCAATCCAGTAGGGTTCCCGTTCGGCGTTCACTTCAAGAATCAACACCATGTCGCGGTCTTCGTTATAATCGGCGACCGGTGAGAAATGGCCGTTTCCGGTGCCTTCGCCGCGAAGAAATGCGCGGGAGAAATTGAGAATCAGGTGATCCCGGTCGCTGTCCTCGTTCTTCTGCAGTGCCGCAACGAATGATTCATACGTACCGATTTCGTCGCTTTCACCGGCGTGCAGGGAATGGACCTCCAGTCCGGTGCGGGTGCGGATCATTTCCGCGAGTTCCCGCAGGGTAAAGCCCATTCGATAGACCACAGCCTGGGTGATGACATGGGCTGTCTTCTCGGTGAACAATTCATCCTGGGTGAGGCACCGTTCCGGAATCAGTGCGTTGTTTACGACGACTGCGGACGCGGCTCCGCAATGGGCCGGCTGCTGCGGAACCCAGTTCCGGCGGATGGGCTGAAAATCAACCGCTTCATCCCGCTGCAGAAGGGCTATACCCTCTTCCGACATCAGGGGAACGGATACCCGCGGCCGGAGAACCACTTCCGCATCCGCGGAGGAGAGGGTCATCAGACAGAGAAGCGTCGAAATGAAAGTTTTGCGCATCGTGGGTATCTTCCTGTTGGTATCACCATACCACACGCTGGACGCTTGTACATCCGTTCATCGGGAACTACAATCGCATCTAATGAATTGCGCACGGATTCAGACCGCGGGCCGCCTGGGAGCTGTGCTTGCCATCTCTTGCTTTCTAGTGCCGTGTCCTTCGGCAATGGTGGAAACCGAGGCGCCCCGCGGCGGCATGGTGGCCGCGGCTCACCCGCTCGCCACGGAAGCTGGAATCAGGATTCTGCGCGAAGGTGGAAATGCGGTGGACGCGGCGATCGCAACTGCGTTTGCCCTGAGCGTGGTGGAACCGGACGCGAGCGGAATTGGCGGGGGCGGATTTCTTGTTCTCTTTGATGCCGGCGCACGGTCCATCCGTACCATCGACTGCCGCGAGAAAGCACCCTCCCGGCTGGAACCCGGGGATTACATGGAAAACGGGGCATTCAAGAAAGGAGCGTTACAATACGGAGGCGCTTCGGTGGGAGTCCCGGGCATGCTGAAAGGGATGAAGGCCGCGCACAGCATGTGTGGCCGTCTGCCGTTCGAGACGCTTCTCGGGCCGGCGATTGAATTGGCCAGGAACGGTTTTCCTATTACAGAGAAAATGGGCCTGCTGCTGGAAAAGAAGTCGGATCTTTTGAGTAAAAACGCAGCCGCATCGAAACTTTTCCTGGTCGAGGCCCGGCCGATTCCAGCGGGTCACTTGCTGGTTCAGTCGGACATCGCGCGGACCCTTGAAGAGATCGCCCGCGATGGGCTTTCAGTGATTTACGGTCGTTCCGGCGCAAAGCGGATCTCCGGCGCGGCACGGCAAGCCGGCGGGGTATTGTCGGCCCGGGACATCCTCCGTTACGAAACCACGATTCGAGAGCCGGTCACTAACCTCTACCGTCAGTACGAAATATTTGCCATGGGTCCGCCGAGCCGCGGAGGCGTTGTGCTATTGCAGGCCTTGAAAATTCTTGAGCCCTATGCCATCTCGTCGATGAACCCTGGGAGTCCGGAATTTCTCGCGCTCCTGATCGGGGCCCTGTTCGAAGGGTACCAATCCGGCGACAAATATGTTGCCGACCCTGAGACGACGGATATCGATCTAAAGGGCCTGCTGTCGGACCGATGGTCGGATGCGGCACGTGAGCGAATCGGCATCCCGGTGCGCCAAACAGAACCGGGCCAGGCGGCCACAGGCGCCAAATCTGGACCGCCATCATCATCCAAGGCAGGATCTTTGGTCGACGATACCGGCAACACGACTCATCTTTCGACCGTCGATGGCGAAGGCAATGCGGTGGCTTTTACACTGACGCTCAACTACCACTTCGGATCCGGTATCGTCGTGCCCGGAATGGGAATCCTGCTGAACAACGAACTGGACGACTTTTCCCTGGTGGAGGGGCACATCAATATTCCGGCGCCGGGCAAGATTCCGCGGTCAAATATGACGCCGGTGGTCATTCTTCGGAATGGAAAAGCCGTGGCAACGCTGGGATCCCCGGGCGGTGGGCGGATCCCTGCCGCTCTCGTAAATATCCTGCTCCGCAAGATCGATTTCGGCATGCACCTGGACGATGCGATCGAAGCCCCGCGGCTCCATGTGGATATTGACGGTGAACGCATCCTATATGAATCTAGAATTCCTCAAGACGCTCTCCTGGAGGCACTCCGAATTCTCGGCGATCCGCTCATCACCTATCAGCTCGAAGAAAAGCCGGCCTTTGATCGATATTTCGGTGGCGCGCAGGGAATCTGGTTAAATGGCGACGAAACTTCCGGCATCTTGTTTGAAGGCGGCGCTGATTCCCGGCGAGACGGCGTGGCGCAGGCTCTGTGACGGACGACGCGACAAGAACCATCGGATTTTGGGGGGCGACCGGTATAGGGGTAGGCGCGATCGTGGGGGGAGGAATTCTCGCGCTGGCGGGTGTCGCTTTCGCAGCGACCGGTCCTTCCGCCATTCTTGCATTCGCGCTCAATGGCGTGCTGGCATTCTTTACCGCTTTCAGCTTCGCGGAGCTTGCAACCCGTTTTCCACAATCCGGCGCTCCCTATTCATTCGCAAAAAAAGTCTATTCGGTCGAGACGGCCTTTACGGTCGGCTGGGTGGTCTGGTTTGCCTCGATCGTGGCAGGCGCGCTCTACGCAGTGGGATTCGCCCGCTTTACCGAAGTTTGCATCGTGGAACTGCTCCAGGCTGCGGACTATCTGCCACCAGAATGGATTCACACGCAATGGTTTCTAAAGACTCTGGCGTGCGTTCCCGTACTTTTTTATACGGCGGCTCTCATTCGACGCACGGGCGCGAGCGGTCAAATGTCGACCATCGGGAAAACGATTCTATTCGTCGTGCTTATTCTGGCCGGATTCTGGGCCATGCGTGGTGTATCGCCGGGCCAGGCGGCGGGGCAGTTGCAACCGTTTTTCGCGAACGGGGCTGTCGGATTATTCGAAGCGATGGGGTACACCTTCATCGCGCTCCAGGGATTCGGCCTGATCGCCGCGGTAGGAGGTGAAATTCAAGATCCGGGCAGGAATCTGCCCCGGGCGATGTTTCTGTCCCTGGGTATTGCTATGCTCATTTACATTCCCCTCTTATTCATCATCTGCGTTATCGGGATCGACCCAGGTGAAAAGATCGGCGATGTGAGTGCCGTCTCACCGGTGATGATCGTTGTACTGGCTGTGCAGCAGTACATGGGTCAGTGGGGGTACTGGTTTGTCATGATTGCCGGAATTCTGGCGATGGTATCGGCGCTTCATGTAAATCTGATGGCATCTTCCCGGGTGGCTCTGGCAATGGCCAGGGACCGCGTGCTGCCCCGGCGCTTTGGTAGCACACACGAGGCGCGCGGCACGCCGATTCACTCAATTCTACTGAGCGCTTTACTGGTCGTCCTCATCGTGTTGGCGGTTCCAAACGTGGCCGTGGCCGGAGCCGCTTCCAGCCTGATCTTTCTGATCGCATATGGCCTGGTACACTGGACTGCATTTCTGGCCCGCAAACGGGCCGGAACACAGCCCGGGATCTTTAGAACACCCTATTTTCCATTGGTTCCGCTGGTCGGGTTACTGGGCTGCGTATCCCTCGCAATCTTTCAGGGCATGCGGGTGCCGGCCGCGGGACAGCTGATCGTGGTCTGGGTCGGGCTGGGGGGAATTCTTTATCTGTTGCTTTTCGCGAAACAAGCGCGGATTCACGACGCAGCGACAGAAGCCTACCATCCTGAAATCGGACAGCTTCGCGGAAAGAGTCCGCTGGTGCTGGTGCCCGTCGCAAATCCTGCAACCGCGGTGCCGTTGATGGAAATAGCCAACGCCATCCGAATGCCGAACCTGGGCAGGGTTATGCTTGTTTCAGTAATCAGGCCGCCGGAATCTTCTTCCACCGACTTGGCGACCAAACAGGTTGAAGACGCACAATCGATTCTTCAAAACATGTTGATCACTTCTTTTGCCTCCGGCATTTCCGCGGACGTGCTCACTGCAGTCGCAAAGGATCCATGGGAAGAAATATCCCGGGTAGCACGAAGGTATCGCTGCGAAAGCCTTCTCCTCGGCTACAGCCGTCTGGATGAGAAGGTCGTATCGACTCAGCTTGAAAATCTCGTCGGACAGCTTCCGTGCGACGTGGCGGTGCTTCACACACCAACGGACTGGTTGCTTTCCGGAGTGAAAAAAGTGCTTGTTCCGGTGAGCGGACGGAGTCAGCACGAGCAGCTACGCGGTCGGTTGCTCGGGAGTCTGTTGCGAGCCGGCGTCTCTAACATCACTTTTCTCAGGGTCGTTCCAGAGCATGTATCCGAGTCAAATCTTCGGAGTGTAAAGCGGGAGGTTCGTCAATTTCTTGGGGCAGAAGTTTCAGGAACCTTCGAGGTTAAAGTCGTACGGAGCAGCACCGTGGTGGACACGATACTCGAACACGCCGGCCCATGTGATCTCATGCTCATGGGACTGCAGAAACACAGCCGGGACCAGAAGGTGTTCGGCCCCGTTTCGCTGGAGATTGTTCGTCGATCGAAATGCGGGGTCCTGTTTCTCAGGGGGCGCGTTTAGTCCGTTCTTTCCGGGAGTGAAGCTGGGCTTCTACTGAAATGTTTTTGCCGTGGCCCCATTCTTTTGGTTCGTCGATTCGTGAGCAGATGGCAGTGTACATTTCCTGGAGGACCATGCGTTCCTCTTTATCGGAAATCGCCAGGAGTCCCCGGTCAAATACGCGCTTCGCGTTCTCGCGGTCTCCGAATTGCATGATGTAAACATCGATCAGGCTCACGTAAACGCGGGTTTCTTTCGGATAATCGCGCTCGATTTCTTCATAAAAAGCAATCGCTTCTTCGTAGCGCTCCTTCTTCGTCAGAGACTCTGCGCGGCTATACATAGGAAGCGGGCGATCATACCGTCGTCCCGGGATAAACATGCGTTGGAAGGGTATCAAAAATAATTCCGACAAAGGTGAAGCCACCAACAAAGCCGAAGCAAAGATAAAGGCACAACCAATCAGACCATACAAAAATCCATACGAGCGGTTCTCCCCCACCCCGGAGATCATGATCATGATACCCGCCGCCATCAAAAGGGCGGCCAGACTGGTCGCCAGAACCAGCCTAACCATTTCCTTTTTCTCTTCTCGCACGGTTGGTCGATTGTCGAAGCTACGGAACCAGAAACTCCGTCTCAGGAATTCAACCTTCGAATTGCCGGTTCGAACAGGCCGCGACTTTTTGCCGCTCATTCATCGTTGTGCGTTCCCACCAGGGAGGTCAATTCGCAAATTCTTCCCTTCGAAAGCATCTCATCAGCCAGCGCGGTAGCGTTCTTACGGTCGATCCCGGAGATTGTCTGTTGCACCTTGCGAATCAATCGAACATCTATACTTACCCTGGTAATTCCGATTCCGATGAGAAAGGGAAGCATGGAAGGATCTCCGGCCATGTCACCGCAGATTGAAACAGGAATGCCTGCCCGGATACCCGCGGTTACAATTCTCTTCAGAGACCGAAGCACCGCAGGATGATAAGGCACGTAGTAATCGGCTATCGATTTGTTCGTGCGATCGACGCCGAGGATGTATTGCACCAGATCATTGGTCCCTATACACAGAAAGCCGGACTCTGCCGCCAGTTCCTCTACCACTTCCACCGCCGAAGGGAGCTCGATCATCGGGCCGAAAATAGGAGTCTCGCAATGCGGGATTTCCTCTTCCTTAAGCTCATCAATGCATTCCCGCGTGACATCACATGCTTCTAGAAATTCGTCCACCGAAGCCACCATGGGAAACATGATGCGAAGGTCCACGTCAACTGCGCTGCGGAGCATGGCCCGTAGTTGCACCTTGAAAACGTCTTTGTTTCTCAGCGTGAACCGGAGCGCTCGAAGTCCTAAAAACGGATTTACTTCGTCAAGAAACGAAGCATGCGCAACCATCTTGTCGCCCCCGATATCAAGGGTGCGCATCGTGATAGGAAGCGGTTTCATTGTGGTCACGAGCTTGCGATAGATGCGATACTGCTCTTCCTCCGAAGGAAATCCTCTTCGAACCACGAATGGAAACTCACTGCGGTACAAGCCGATGCCTTCGGCTTGGAATTTCTTTGCCAAATTCAATTCGTTAAGAAGGTTGATGTTTGCGAGCAAGTGGATTTGGTGGCCGTCGCGGGTGGTAGTGGTACCAGGAATCTCCGTGTCATCGAACGCGACTTGCTGGTGGACGCTTATGATATCCAGATATTGATTTGTGACTTCCTCGGATGGCTCTACATATGCCGTGCCCGATGTTGCATCCAGTAAAATGGGGGTACCCTCCCGGACGTCAAAAATGGAAGAATCGTCCAAAAGGATGACCGGCACCTCCATGGATCTCGCGAGGATGGAAACATGCGAAGTAACGCCCCCTCCGACAATAATCAACCCTGCCACATGCTGTGTAGCGAACTTCACGAGGTGCGACGGCAGTAACTCGCCGACGATGACGATCTCTCCACCATAATCCGGCGCGATATCCTCTCCGTGAAGCAGGTTGTGAAGAATGCGGTGACCAACGTCCTTGACGTCTTGAACTTTCTCCTGAAAACGCGGGTTACTA
>Ga0310121_10001928_pt1 | contig 20428 bp, 22 predicted proteins | sample CB27_Tmax_986_MG_FD_203504 | JGI IMG/M metagenome (GOLD analysis project Ga0310121, IMG submission 203504) | Marine microbial communities from Western Arctic Ocean, Canada - CB27_Tmax_986 | ecosystem: Environmental > Aquatic > Marine > Oceanic | place: Canada: Western Arctic Ocean | collected...
CCTATCCCTAGATCTAGGTCGGTGTCGCTCCCCATGACAGGGTCATGTAGGTCGCCCATTATCATGTCATTTAGCGCATCGTCATATACTGTTTCAATAACTATTCTGTCTACAGGATTCGGATCTGGACCCGGTGGATCTGGACCCGGTGGATCTGGGAAGGGCGCATCCAACACAATCGTATAACCTGCAAGCTTAGCGAGAAGATCTAGGTAATCAACGTCAAACTGAGCCGGCAAAAATGGATCTTCAAATCTCCCCACGCGTGGATAATCCGCCAGCTCATCAGGTCAAAACTTCCTTCCTTTTCCTTCCTCCAATTCCCCCCATCAATCCTCCCACTAATGCGCAAAAGCAACGCATGAGCAAAGCGTGGTCGAAGTAAGGTCGAAGTTTGCGATCCTAGAAAACAGAGGTTTGAGAAGCTAGGTGAAAGCGTTCTCCTAGCATAAAAGGTCTACGGAACCGAAGGGAGGACGTCAGTTGCCGGTGATATTACCACCGACGAAATTTAGCTGATTTACACCACGATTGATGACCTTCTTCTGCCCTTCGGGGCGGCGATCGTGGACTCGAGGCTGCTCGACCTGGACATCTCTCACCCCTGTCACGATCGTACGTTCAGGAAGATAGCCCGGATTATTCATAAGCCCGCCCGAATCTGGCGTCTTAACGCACCCCATCTTTGCTTCAATTCAAAGGTGACCGTTCGTCTACGGAACCGAAGGGGTCGTGGCAGTTGTCGCTACTGTAATGTTCCGAGCAGGTGATCTGGTAACGGGGGTTGCCACCTCCGCGTCCACCAATAGATATGACTTTATTGACGATGGCACCATTAACGTGGCAGATATTTCGGCGTGGCTCTCGCTGGCCGCTACGAAAAAGGGTTATTTCAATTCCTATCTCCGTGGAGATACTGAATTGGATCGGGACGTGGACATCACTGACTTCAATGCGTTAGCAAGTCACTTCGATTCTACGGGAGATGGGGACCCACAAAATGGCCCGTTTTGGAACGAAGGAAACTTCGATGGCGACGATGACATCGATATTACTGACTTCAACGTTCTAACCATGAATTTCTCTCCTAGTAGCTATGAGGCGTCTGCTGTACCGGAGCCATCTGCTTTTCTTTTGGCACTGCTGGCCGTGATTCTGTTGGGTGTGATGAGCTTCGTGCCACGGCTGAGGTGAAGGACTACCACTAGGGTCTCCACCTAAAGGAGCGGCGGTAGGGGTTAAGATTCTAGCTCAGGCCCGTTCACTGCTAAAACAACGCCACATGCAATAGTAACGCTGCGTTGTGGAATCTGGGAAAACTAACGCGAGTTAACGTTCGCGTAACTTCTGTACTCTTGAGCCGTACGGATCACGGGCTAAAATCGGCGCAGGCCCGCATTTGACGCTTATTACAAGTGGCTCGGAATTCCACCCGACGAACAGCCACCGAATCATTACCAACTACTCGGTGTTAACCGATTCGAGTCTGATGCCGGTGTCATTGCGAACGCTGCCGATCAGCGGATGGCTTTTTTGAAGTCGGTCCAAACCGGGGAACATGGCCCCCTTTCACAAAATCTCTTGAATCAGGTTGCAAGGTGCGCGGTGGGGTCAACTTGGTGTCCCAGCTCGCAGAGGAGGAAAGACGCCCGGGCGTAATTACGGCCTCGACGGGTAATCACGGACAGTCCATCGCCTATGCCTCCGGCCTCTTGGGTGTCAGGGCCATCATCGTAGTGCCCGAGGGCGCAAACCCCGGTAAGGTGGAGTCCATTCGCAATTTGGGGGGCGAGGTGATCTTCCACGGACGCACATTCGACGATGCCCGCAAACATGCGGAACGGCTATCCAGGGAGGAGGGCTATCGGTACATCCACTCGGCCAACGAGCCGGCGCTGATAGCGGGAGTCGGCACGTATACGCTGGAAATCATCCAAGAACTTTCCGACGTCGACGTGATCATCGTGCTCGTCGGCGGGGGCAGCGGCGCATGCGGCACATGTATCGCTGCTAAAGGTATCAACCCTCGCATTCAGGTCATCGCGGCCCAGGCGGCCGAGGCTCCAGCAGCCTACCTATCGTGGAAGGAGGGCCGTATTGTCGAAGCTCCAAACAAGACGGAGGCCGAGGGACTGGCGACCCAGATAGGCTTCGAGCTGCCCCAGCCATCCTCAGAGATTTGCTAGATGACTTCATCCTCGCCACAGAGACGGAGCTAGACAAGGCCATCGTTCTACATCTGGAGAAGACCCACAATCTGACGGAACACGCTGGGGCCGCGTCGCTGGCGGCCGCCCTCAAGATCAAAGACCGGCTTTATGGCAAGAAGGTCGCGCTGATTCTCAGCGGAGGTAACATATCCCTGGCTCATCTGCGGGCTGCCTTGTCCCAGGTTGGTGCATCCACCCACTAGTCGCAAGGAGTCGACCACAGGAGTCGCCGTGAACGCAAAGAGCTTATCGTAACCGCTTGAAAACAGGAAGGTCTAATGAGCCAGCAGTCTATCGCCGACGATTCCCCAGGCACCGCCCTATTCCCCGAATACTCAACGCTCTACGACCTCATCGCCCCAGAAACTGCTGGCTGGAACGGCGTGGGGTGGTTGGACTACCTCTTTGTTGATTTACCTCCCGGAACTGGAGACATACAGCTCACATTGTGTCAGGCTGTGCCTTTAACGGGGGGAGTGATTGTTACTACACCTCAAGAAGTTGCACCACGAATAATCGCGTACGCGCGGTCGAATCGCGGTTTGTTTTGCGCGCCCGCGCGTCACTCTAGACAAGCTGGCTCATCAAAACGCCTATCAGCTGGCGTCGAGCAATCGGAGATGTCGCCCGACGTGATCAGCCAGTTACGGGCGGAGATGGCGCAGATTCGCGACGAATTGGCAAAGCTTCATAAGCAGGTCGAGAGTCTGTGGGACCGCGTGCGATGAGCGCCTAACTCAAACCCGCGCGCTCGACGACGTCGCAGGCCTTTGCCAGCGGATCAGCTCCGTCAAACCTGGCCGCGGTCTGTCGGCAGGAGCTGGCAACCTCGGTAGATCCCAGCAGATACTCGAGTTGACGCGCCACGTTTCTGCCACGGAAGGCCGATGGTTTGATCCAAGTGCCGACGCCCAGCCGCTTCACCCGTGCCGCGTTATCCGGCTGGTCATGGGCCATCGGCATCACCAGCTGGGGGATTCCGGCGGCCAGCGCCTGTGCCGTCGAGCCGATACCGCCATGGTGAACCAGGGCCGCAGCACGGGGCAGCACCTGACTGAACGGGATGTAATCGACATGGCGAACGCCTTCGGGGAGACCAGAAGGGATCTGCTCACCAAATCGCGTCAACAGGATGGCTCGACGGCGCAGCATTCTGCAGGCGTCTGCCGCGGATTTGAAAAACTCCCGGCCGAACATCATCGCGGAGCCGGGCGTGAACACGATCGGCGGGTCGCCATCCTCAATGAAGTTATTCACCTCGGTGGGGACCTGGCTGACCCCGCGTTCGTCCCACAGCGGGAAACCGCTCAACACCGTATTGGGAGGCCAATCGGGCTGGGGCGGGGCATACCAGCCGGGGAACATGCCCACTACGCACTGCGGCGAATGCCACCAGCGGCTCGTGATATTGCGCACTGGCGGCAGTCCCAGTTCAGCCCGGAACTTGTTGGTTTCACCGCACAGCGACGGGTCGAGCAGAATCGTTTCGCCCAACCAGTATTGGAAACGCTTCAACCAGCGCGGGATCCCATCAGCGGTGGCCAGTCCGTACAATTTCGGAGAGCGGTAGGTACTCCACAGCGCGGCCGGCTGCAGGTGGACCGTAATCAGTGGTAGGCCCAGTTTATCGTGGGCAATACGTGCTCCGAAGCCCAGGCATGAGCTGACCACGACGGTCTGGTTGGGGACGACCAATTCGGCAATCAATTCGTATTGCCGCCGCATGAAGCGATGGATCCCATGCCGGGCGATATAGAAGAACGCCTTGCGGGGATGCCACAGATCGGGGTGGTTGGCCAGACGATGGAATTCTTCTTCGGTGGACAACTCGGCGTAGCCCAGGCCGACGCGTTCGATCAGCGACTGGAAGTAGGCATTAGTCAGGACAGTCACTTGATGTCCGCGCGCGGCCAGCGCTTCGCCCAGTCCAACTAGCGGATGGACATCCCCGGCACTTCCCATGGGGCAAAGCAGAATGTTCAGTTTTTCTCCTCGTTGGTCGTATCATCCGTGAGGAAATGACAACGTGACAATCCGGGACGTATTCTGTATAATCGCCTTGTCCGCCCACCTAACAGGAAAACTTGGCACGGAAACTCGTGAACTCGACGAGTTTTATGCAACACCATCGAGTTTTGCAAGTCTGGTTGACAGCCATATTGGCCACCCTGTTTACCGGAATCGGGGAACACACCTCCGGTCAGTCGCCGGATGGGTCGAGTCTACCAACCGAACAGCGCGAATCACTTATTAATCTTCGGCGGGAGTACCGCGTTGCCGCCGACCTGGATGCGAAACGACAGGTCGTACAAAAGGCGATCGGCATGGGCGAACTTGGTGTGGGCCGCCTGGCTCCGGTCGTGCGCAAGGAACTCATGCGATCGATGCGCATGTATGTCAGTGGGTTCGCGGCTCACCGAGAAGTCCCAGCCCAGCCTGTCTGACGTGCTGGCCGCCGATCCACGACTTGCCCGGGGGCGCGATCAGATGTTAGTCCTGGCAAGCCTGGCCGAGCAACTGGCGGCTGCCTCTTTGAACCAGTCCAAAGACACGCGGTCGTTCCAGGAATTTCTGACTCCTGTGGAAAACGCTTGTTACGGTTGCATCGCTTCGCGCGCATCCTGGCACAGCTTGACGATCAGGAAGCGATCGCGATTCAAGCGGCGAACCGTCGCCGCATGGAACACGGCGCCTCCCCGTTGACCGTGGATATCAAGCTTTGCAAGGCCGCGCGCGGCCATTCGCAGGACATGGTCAAACACGGGTTCTTCGGCCACCCATCCCCCGTGCCGGGCAAGGCGGCGTTCACGGAAGGAGCGAGTCTGGCGGGCACGACGGCTAGCGCAGTGAATTGCATGCAGGGTGGACCGTCGGGCAAGGGCGCCATCGAGGCCTGGATGAATAGCCCCCCACACCGCGCCAACCTTCTGGCCAGCGGCATTCACCGCATCGGTATCGGTCGCGCTGGCGGCACATTCACGGCCATGTTCGGCCACTAGGTGTGGTAAAATGTTCAAAAAGCCGCTCACTTGTGGTGCAAAATAGGGTCGATGACAATGGAGCGGTCCATGAGGTATTCGTACTGATTTGGCGTAGAAGGTTTCTGGGAGACCGTGCCATGTTACATCCTATTCGTGTGTGCTCCGCTGCAGCGGCCATCCCGATGTTGTCCCTGGCGCTGGCCTGTGCCAAGGGTCCGGTCTACACCGATCCGGACAATGTCGACGTCGACTTCGCCATCCAGGGCGAATACACGGGCGACCTGGTAACCGAATCGGAAACCGAGAAAATCGAGGTCCAGGTGATCGCCTTGGGAAATGGTCGCTTCCGCGCGGTGGTCTACCCAGGTGGTCTGCCGGGTGATGGTTGGGATACGAGCGAAAAAGAAGAAGCGGCGGCCGAGTCCAAGGCCGGCATTGTTACGTTCCAGGGAGATGACGGCACCGCGACGATCCGCGACGGGGTGATGATGACCCACAACAACGACGGCCAAGATAGTGGCAAGCTACAGCGAGTCGTTCGCGAGAGCCCGACCCTGGGTAAGCAGCCTCCTGCGGGGGCTGTCGTCCTGTTCGATGGGACCAGCGCAGAGAATTCCAAGAACGGTCGCATGACCGGGGACGGGCTGTTGACGCCGGGCATCACCAGCAGGCAGACATTCGGCAGCCACCATTTGCACGTCGAGTTGCGACTGCCCTATCAACCCGAGGATCACGGTCAGGCCCGGGGAAACAGCGGTTTGTACGTGCAGGGCCGGTACGAAATCCAGATGCTCGATTCCTGCGGTTTAAAAGGCAGAGATAACGAGTGTGGTGGAATCTACTCGGTACAAGCGCCGGCGGTGAACATGTGTTTTCCTCCCTTGTCCTAGCAGACCTACGATGTGGAATTTACAGCTGCCAGATATGACGGGGACGGCCAGCTGGTTGAAAACCCGCGAATCACCGTCTTGCACAATGGCGTGATGATTCACGAAGACCAGGAACTTCCCGGCGACCGTGTGACTCCTGGCGGGCCCTCCGACGCGGGTCCACATCCCGGGCCTGTGTTTTTGCAAGACCACGGAAATCCCGTGCGGTATCGGAACATCTGGGCCGTAAACAAGTGAGCAATCCTGACGACGGCATCCGCTTGGCTTTGCCGGGGGGTAAGTTCCGGGATGACTTGGAAGTGTCGCTGGTCGATCCGGAAACCCTGCGGTCGGCGCAGGTACCAGTGCCTGATGTAGATGACGATGCGACGGGAGCCAACCGGTTTTCCTGCATAAATTGTTCGTGGTGGTGGCCCTTAGCGGTCATGTGCGTTCGTGTTGAGTTTTACGGTATCCCGCGACAGCCTATCAGCAAACGTCTATCAGCTTTCACCTCAATCCATCAAGGATCACTAGCATGCAGCGTATCCAATCCGGAATGTTCATCATGCCGTTTCACTACAACGACAAGCCCCTTGCACAAACGCTCCAGGAAGATCTGGAGTTGATCGTCAAGGCCGAGGAATTGGGTTTTTCCGAATTTTGGATCGGTGAGCACCACGCAATTACGTGCGAGTTCATGATGCCCGAGATCTTCATCGGGCGGGCGCTTGGTGCGACCAGTCGCATCCGCCTGGGGCCCGCGCCGTTGTGCCTGCCTCAGCATCATCCGGCGCGGGCGGCCAACCAACTGGCGTTCTTGGACCACCTCTCCAAAGGCCGTTTGAACATCGCGTTCGGGCCCGGCAGTGCCGCCTGTGACATCGAAATGTTCGGCCTTGACCCCAAGGAAGGCGGGGCGATGGCCACCGAGGCGATGGACATGATTCTCGCTTTGTGGTCCGGCGATCCGCCCTACGAAATCGAAGGCAAATACTGGTCGATCAGCATCAAAAAGAACATTGACCACATCACCACGTTCGGGCAATTGTGCAAACCCTACCAGCAGCCGCATCCGCCTATCGCGTTGCCGGGTACGAGCCGCAATTCGCCCACGATGGCCCTGGCCGGCCGGCGTGGATTCGAAGCCATTGCCCACTGCATCGTGCCCGGCAATGTGGTGGCCGATATGTGGCAGACCTATGCCAGGGGCGCCGAGACTGCCGGCCGCGAAGCCGAGCGATCCAAATTCAAGGTGGCCCGTGCCATGTTCCTGGCGGACACGACGGCCGAGGCGCAGCGCATCGCGCGATCCAATTCCCTGGGCAAGAATTTCAATTACATCACCCGTGTCTTTGACCAGGGCCAGGGCCGCAAGATCTTCAAGCGAGACCTGGATATGCCGGACGCCGAATGCGGCCAGGACTATCTCTTCAACGAGCAGGTTATTGCGGGCGATCCAGACGAAGCACTGCGCCGGTTGCTGCAACTGATTGAAGAGACGGGCCCTTTCGGTACGCTGATTCTCATGAGCTACGACTGGGACGACAAGGCAAGCTGGATCCGTAGCATGGAGTTGTTCTCCCAGGAGCTGATGCCGGCGTTGAACAAGGCGGTGGGGGGGACGACGGCGGCTTAGACGCGGTCCGAAAATCTGCCTGGCCGGGCGCGACGGCGAGGCATCGTGTCGCTCGCGAATTAAGTCGGTGGGATGCAGGGCGCGTTCAACCTCTCCGGCCCCTTCCCTACACCAATCGCCGATTCTAATTCGAGTTCCGAAACAAGAACCTCGACCCCGCCGGTGACTCGGTTGATGGACAAGATAGAATCCGAGTAATAATCCGTGACGTACACCTGGGTGCCGCTACTCGGTGCGATGCATTGTGGAGATGCAGAAGTTTCTTGCGTTTTCGCGCTGATATCCGACTCCTTGACCAACTGCACCAGTTGGTTGTTCTGGTTGAGTCGGAACAGCCCGTCGGAAACGCTTTCGGTGAAGTAGAAGTTTCCGAACGCATCGAACACAATATCGTTGTCGGTGAATCGTGCTCCCATTCCTTCTGGAAAAGTATCCCCCGCAACGGTTCGCGCTGCGTCAATGTCCGCCGCCGAAACCGCCACCGTCGCCACGCCCGCCGGTTTAATTTTCAGGATGCGGCCATTGTCTACGGCACCCGCATTGTCCGTCAGCCACATGTCGCCCGTTTTGATGTCGTTGTCATCGACCTCTTCGTCCGTACCGCCGGTGTCCTGGACCAACGAAGTGAACTCCTCAAAATCTTCCAAGAAAGACAACGCCGCTTAAGCGGGCAAAGCCACGGCCAATAGAATGGCGCTGGCTACAACAGAAACACATAGATTGAACCGAATCACTAGAACTTTTCCTCGTTAAGTGATGTTCAACTTGCACCCGCCGACGGACCACCCGAGCGCGACTGCGGAGAACTGAAAAACAACAAAAACCCTGGTAGCAACTCTCGCGAGCCCAAGTTGGATGAATTCTTAGTAACACGTGGCCAACATCGGCTGTCCGTATGTAAAGCCCATGGGCTCTACAGTCTCTTCGCAAATCATCTTATCCGCCGCCTATATGCCGTGAATACAAGCGGGTCGAGCCAAGGTGTCAACCATTTTATTTCTAGAATAATGGCCCGAAGGTGGTCGCAACCGGCGGTAAAGACGGTGATCGTCTTCGAAAGTAACAAACCCTATGTCATCGACGAATTCCGCGAAGATTGTCGCGGGACGTGTACGCGGACGGGCATGAGACAAGTTGGTTGTTGGTGACGACGTCGTCGCGATGGACATCGCGTCGCGTGCGAGATTTATACGCTCTGCGAACGGACATCGAAGAGCGACATCCGCACGTGAAATGTTTTTGGGACCTGACGCGGTTTCATTCGACGGCATGGAGTTTAATCGTGAGCCAGACGGTGTTCGTGTGCTTGACATACAGTCTGCTGCAACTTCACTTGTTGGAGCAAGGGCACGAGGAGTTGAACCGTCGCACGTGGCCCACGTCCCGCCGTCTGTTGCCGGACGGTGATCGGGTGATCGTGTACCGTCAGCAGTGTTTTGGATTCTTCACGCTCCTGGAGCATACGGAGCTGACGCTGAGTCTGGAGGGGAAGGCGAGGCGCCGAGCGCTGGCCAAGGCCCACCGCTTGCGTCAAGGGTCGGCTTTGACCGCTCCCGCCACGCCGACGCCGTAATCGGGATTCCCTCGCAAATGCCCCGCGCCTCGCCCGGCGACGCCCCGCGCCCTCCCCCTTACGTCTGAATTGCAGTGCATGGGGGGACCTCCTGGTCAATCCGTTCGATTTCTGTGAACCTAGCAATGGTTGTTGTTGTCGCCATGCGGCACTGGTCGCTGAACCTTGCAGGGATCGAACCGTTCGACGCCCATGTATGGCGAGTTGCTGGGTGGGGACCATCCTGGCAAGAAGTGGCTCATTCCCGAAGTTGGATGAATACCGATCGCTCCGTTACAATCGGATACGCGGCGGGCGGCGACACTTGCTGCTTACGTTATAAGACGACGAGTAAACGCGAATGAGCACCTCTAGCGAGTATCAGCGACGGCGTTGCGTTCGACTGTTCGCTATTTACACTGCGCTGGCCGCTTGGTTGATGTGTGCGCCGTCGGTGCTGCTGGCCGACGAGATCTTCAGTCCGGAGCAGATACAGTTCTTTGAAACGAACATCCGCCCGCTGCTGGCCCGGCACTGTTACGAGTGTCACAGCGAGAAGTCGGAAGAGCTTCAAGGCGAGTTGCGGCTGGATGAGCGCGCTACATTACTGCAGGGCGGAAAGTCGGGGGCTGCGGTAGTGCCGGGCGATCCTGAGGCGAGCTTGCTGATCTCGGCGGTGCGGTACGAGTCGCTGGAGATGCCGCCGAAGAGGAAGCTGCCGGCGCGTGATGTTGAGTTGATCACTCAGTGGGTTCGCATGGGCGCGCCGTTTCCCGCTTCCGCTGACGGCCGTGGCGCCGAGCGTCTGCGGGACGAGTTTGAGATTACCGATGAGGACCGGAAACATTGGTCGTACCGGCCAATTGCGCGACCCGATCCGCCGCAAGTTGCCAATCGCAAGTGGGCCAGCAGCACCATTGATCTGTTTGTATTGCGACGACTGGAAGCGGAAGGACTCGCGCCGAATGCACCTGCGACGAAGCGCGAGCTCATTCGCCGGGCGTATTTCGATTTGATCGGCCTGCCGCCGACACCGGAAGAGATCGACCAGTTCGTGGCCGACCCCTCACCTCAAGCCTGGCCGAAGTTGATCGACAATCTGCTCGCCCGGCCACAGTACGGCGAGCGATGGGGGCGGCATTGGCTTGACGTCGTGCGATTTGCACAAACGAATGGCTACGAGTACGACGCCGACAAGCCCAAAGCCTGGCGGTACCGTGATTATGTGATTCGTGCGTTCAACCAGGACATGCCATTCGACCAATTCGTAGTCGAGCAACTTGCCGGCGATGAGTTGGAAGAACTGACGGATGACTCGTTGACCGCGACCGGCTTCTATCGCCTGGGGGTGTGGGACGAAGATGCTGACGACAAACGGGCGGCCGAGTTCGACGGGCTCGACGACATGCTCTCGACGATTGGGCAAGCCTTTTTGGGGCAGACGATCGGCTGCGCGCGCTGTCACGATCACATGTTCGATCCGATCGCGCAGAAAGACTATTACCGCATGCTGGCATTCGTGCGGAATGTGAAGTACTACGACACAACGACCGACGACAACAAAAAAGCGACGATTCTCAGCAACCTGCCTTCCGGCAACGGCTGGGCGTTGACCGTTCGCGAGCACGGGCGTGACCCGCTGGCGACGCATTTGTTGATTCGCGGCGACGCGGGCACTCCGTCAGACGAAGTCCACCCGGCGGTGCTGGAAGTCTTGCGTGACGCCACCGACGACGGGCCGGCTGAGCTTCCAGCGGCGCCCGAAGGTCGATCATCCTCGGGCCGGCGGTCCGTGCTGGCTCGCTGGATCGCCAGTGCTGACAACCCGCTCACAGCTCGGGTGATCACCAATCGGATTTGGCAGCATCATTTTCGCCAGGGCATCGTCCGCACGCCCAACGACTTCGGTCGAGCGGGGTTGGCACCGACGCATCCAGCGTTGCTCGATTGGCTGGCGGCCGAGTTGATTGCGGGCAACTGGTCGATCAAACAGTTGCATCGCACGATCATGCTGTCGACCACATACCAAATGTCTTCGCGTGCGGAGGGGCCAGCGGCCGTGCACGATCCAGGTAACCAGCTGCTATGGCGACAGAACCTGCGGCGACTCGACGCCGAGGCGATTCGCGACTCGGTACTGGCCGTTGGGGGCCAACTCAACTTGGAGCCGGGCGGGCGCGGCGTGTTTCCGCGGGTCGCTCGTGGCGTGGTGGCGGGGCAATCGAGACCGGGTTGGGGCTGGGACATATCCTCGCCTGAAGAGCGGCGTAGACGTAGCGTCTACATTTTCGTCAAGCGCGGCGTGCGCGTTCCGATGATCGAGTCGTTCGATTACGTCAATACAACCTCGCCCCTAGCAGTTCGCACCACGACCACGGTTGCTCCACAAGCGCTGATCTTGCTGAACAGCCGTTTTATGACGGAGCAATCTGCGGCGCTGGCCGAACGGATTCGCAATGAGGCGGGGGACGACCAGACGGCGCAGGTCCAGCGGCTTTATCGCCTGGCCGTGGGTCGCTCGGCAACCGAAGATGAATTGGCGCGGGCTCAACAATTTCTTACATCGCAAGCCGAACAGCTGGTCGCTTTGACCGGACAAGTAACCTTTCGTTCGAACGTGCCGCTGTCGTTGTTCAAGGACTATCATAGCAAGCTCCCTGCCGAGGAGTACCTGATCGGGCCGCGTGGTGGGTGGTCTTATTACAAGGGTGAGTGGGGCAGCGTTTATGAAAACATCCACACTGTCGATATTCGGCAAGCGCCGTTTGCGCTGTGGCAAGCGGTGGAATTGGGCGACGGCGTGATCCAAGGACGTCTGAAAATGCACAACGCGTCGGAACTGGCGACGTTGTTGGTGCGTGCCAGTCCGCGCGACGCCAGTTGGCAAGGCTATGGCATTGAGCTCGACGCCCGCAGCGAAACGCTCAAGCTCGTCCGCCGCGGCGAAAAGACGGAATCGCTAGCTGGGGTCGATCTGCACATCCCAGTTGGCGTGTGGCAGGACTTTCGTATTGAACTGATCGGAAATTGCTTGCGGTTCTGGATCGACAGTGCGACCGATCCGATTATCGACGTGCGCGATGCAGCGGCAGTTAAATCCGGGCGACTGGGCGTAAGCACCTGGGGCGGATCGCTGTCGCTGAACAACGTGATGATCGCGGCGGACGGTGGCCACTGGGACCTGGCCCGTCACGAAGCAGCCTCCGACCAGCAGCGCACCCGGGACGAGTCGCTGGCGGCGCTGTGCCTGGTTGTGTTGAATTCGAATGAGTTCGTGTACGTTGATTAAAGACGGGTATGGTCAATTGCAGGCTTTTCCTTGCTTGCGCTTCAGGTTACGATTTACTAGTTCGACTGTTTGACTTTGAATGAAGACCCCTGCCCGGCTTGTCCGGCAGGTGAATCAGATTGACAGGCTAAAAACGCAATACCAGACCTCCCTTTTGTCACCTCTCGCCGCCTCCAGCGGAGGGAGGTGACAAAAAAGGGGAATGCTAGCATACCAGCCGTTCCATCTTTCGTTCCTGCCAGACAAGCTGGCAGGGGACGTGCTGTAACTCAAACAGTCGGACTAGCAACACCTCGGAAAGCTAACGAGCGATACCTCGGGGAGCTAACGTATGAGCAAACGCTCAACCAGCCAATTCTGCGGCCGTACGCGGCGGGAGTTTCTTTGGGAAACCGGCGCTGGGTTTACCGGTGTGGCGCTGTCGGCACTGTTGCAGAGCGACGGTTTTTTCGCCAAGCGCGTCTGTGCCGCCGAGGCTGTATTCGAGTCGCCAATGGCGCTGCGGGTTGCGCACGTGCCGGCCAAGGCGAAGCGGTGCATCTTCCTATTCATGTACGGTGGGCCGTCGCACGTCGATACTTTCGACTACAAGCCAGAATTACAAAAGCGCGACGGGCAGACGATTGACCTGGAGTGGCGCCGGCGGCGGATGAAGACGAGCAAGCTGCTCGCCTCGCGGCGCACGTTCAAGCAGTACGGCGAGAGCGGCCTGTGGTGCAGTGACGCGTTTCCGCACACCGCCCAGCACATGGACAAGCTGGCGGTCATGAAGAGTCTTTACGCGGACTCGTTCGCCCACGGCTCGGCCAATCTGCAAATGAATTGCGGCCGCATCATTCAGGGGCATCCGTCACTGGGGGCGTGGACGAACTACGGGCTGGGGACGCTGAACGAAAACCTGCCCGGTTTTGTCGTGATGCTCGACCCGCGCGGCGGGCCAATCTCCGGGGCGCCGAACTGGGCGGCCGGGTACATGCCTGCCGCCTATCAAGGGACCCTGTTCCGTACCGGCGGACAGCCGATCTTGGACCTGGCGCCGCAAGCGGACTTGCCGAGGCGACTGCAGCGCGATCGGTTCGACATTTTGGCGGCGCTCAACGCCGAGCATCAACAGAACCGGCCCGGCTATTCCGAGCTACAGGCGCGGATCGCCAGTTACGAACTCGCTTTCCGATTGCAGTCGTCGGCGCCAGAGGCGCTAAATCTGGCCGAAGAAACACGGCGCACTCACGAGATGTACGGGCTGTTTGATCCGAAGCCGAACCACAAGCTCGCGATTGGGCCAGCGGTTTTCGGCCGGCAGTGTTTAATTGCTCGCCGGCTGCTGGAGCGCGGCGTGCGGTTCGTGCAGATCTACCATGGTGGCGGCCATCATCAACAAAACTGGGACGCCCACCATGGCATCGAAGAAAACCTGGCAATCCATGCCCCCGAAATCGACCGACCCATCGCCGGGCTGCTGACCGATCTGGACCAACGCGGCATGCTGGAGGAGACGCTGGTCATCTGGGGCGGCGAATTCGGCCGGCAACCTGTCAGCGAGACCGAACACGGCGGCCGAGATCATAACCCGAAGGGATTCACCTACTGGATGGCCGGTGGCGGCGTGAAGGGGGGAACCAGCTACGGCGAGACCGATGAAATCGGCCACGCCGCGGCCGTCGATCGCCGCCACGTCCGTGATCTACATGCGACGATACTGCACCTGATGGGCTTGGACCACGAGAAGCTGACATACTTCTACGGCGGGCTCGATCAACGGCTGACCGGTGTGGTGAAAGCGAATGTCATTCGCGAAGTGGTGGCTTAGGGACCACGCAAAAACAACCTCGGCATTTCGCTTTTGTGCGACGGATCATTCGAACAGGAGCAAACAGAGCCGACAGAGCCGACAGAGTGCAATAACTGATAGAAGACTGGATGCGAACTCCGATCGATGCACTCATCCTCGTGAGACTCGAAGAAAATCGGCTTGCGCCGTCCCCACCAGACGATCGCCATGTATTGATTCGCCGGCTTTATTTCGATCTGATCGGCCTGCCAACCGGGTAAGGCAAATGGGCTTGGCCGTGCACAGACCTGGAAAAGGCTCACGGGCGGTTCCCCACCGGTGGCTACGGTGGATGGACAGCGTATCTGCCCGGTGTCGCGCCCGACAAACAGTTGGTGGGCTGGATGCATCAAATCCTACCGGACGTGGGGATGGATATCTCGGCGGTGAATGGCACGACGATCGAGGTTAGACCAATGGTTGGGATGCGGACATCATCCGGTGGAGTTAGGCCAAAATGTCGTGAAGCACTTTTCCAGAAACGTCCGTCAAACGAAAGTCGCGACCGCTATAGCGACAGGTGAGGTTTTCGTGGTCCAAACCCAATATCAGTATGATTTCCGTCGATGATCGAAAACACTATCACCCAAAAAACAACGATCTTCCAAAGCTACTTGGGGTGTTTCCGATCAAAGGTACCAAATGGTGCTAGTGAGATACCATCAATTCTCGCAATTCTTCGTCAAACTCCGCCAGTGATTCGTGTGTCTTTTCGATGAACTCAAGGTCTGCCTCAAGAACCTTGGTCTCGAATTGGCGACAGGTGTGAAAGACACCGTTCTTTCGGGCTTTGGTTTTCACCCGTACCCAACGCTTCTGCTTGATGCCAGACCAGTCCGCGTGAGCGTATCGATTCCGCCGTGTGGCCGCCTCGTTGAGGCGAGTTTCGATTTGGTGCAGCGAGTCAAGCTCGTCCTCCTGGTGCTCTCTGATGCAGCATCCAATCATCGGTCCATAAAGCTTAACCAAGACCGCAGTTTTCGCACGGAAGGTCATTTCTGCCAAGAATACGTAGATCTCGGAAACACGCCGATCAGTAACTACACTCGCGATCAGGGTTGGGGCATGGGCTCGCAAGTGGGAGCGATCCCCAGTATCATTGGTGGCCATCACATTCAGCTCTCGCACGTAGGAATGGTGTTCGAAGTGAACGAGCAAACGATTCCCTGCTGGAAACGTTGGTACCACCATGTCCGCCGAGAACAGGTATTCGTATGGTTTCCAGCCTGTTTGTTGGGCATTGCCCTACCTGCGATGCTGCCGGTGCAGTTTTTGCCGCGAGGATTCGTGGTGGAAAACCAGTGGCTCTCGTCCGTCATGACTGCTAACGCGATTCGTGATCACGCCGGGGCTCGCTGGGGACACTTTTTTTGGTTCATGATCATTCTCTGTGGTTTTCTTGTCATGGCTGTCAGCATTGGACCAGCTACCGATGGCTTCCTGCGTCGCTGGGTGGACGTCTTCTGGACTGCCAGTAGGCGGTTGCGGAGCCTCGATCCGCGGAATATCCGTTACATTTATTTCGCGATGCTTGTCGCGTATATCGTGCTGAGCGTTGTGATGCTCTGCATCGGCAAGCCACCACATTGCTTCTGATTGCCGCCTTACTGATGAATTTTGCGTTGGTATCAGCTGTTGGCATACGCTAGGCGTGAACTTGCTGCTGTTGCCGCCCGAGTTGCGACCACGCTGGTTTGCCCGCACCGCGATGTTCTTGGCCGGCCTGTTTTATTTAGCGGTGGCAACCATCTCCACGTCGACTACAATCCAGAAGGAGTTTTTGAGTGGCGGTTAGCCCGTCACGGTAGTGCTTCATTCAACGGTATTGGAACTAACCCCACCGAGAACCCTTCTCATGAACGTCAAAGTTGGCAGCGCCCCGGATTCCTGGGGTGTCTGGTTTGCGGATGATCCCAAGCAGATCCCGTGGCAACGCTTTCTCGATGAGGTGGCGGAAGCAGGCTATGAATGGATCGAGCTGGGACCCTATGGTTACTTGCCGACGGACGCTAACGTACTGCGCACGGAACTCGACTCGCGAGATTTGAAGGTCTCAGGCACGTTTCTCATGGCTCACCTCGAAGATCCCGAGGCGTGGCCGGGATTGGAGTCGGACCTGATGGGTGCGGGAGAATTGCTCGCGGGATTGAACGCAAAGTTTCTCGTGTTGATCGATGACCTACACACCGACTGGTTTACCGGCGAGCGAATCAAACCGGAACGTCTGGATGACGATGCGTGGAAGCGGCTCATCGACACTACGCATAAAGTGGCAGAGATCGCACGCGACAAGTTTGATCTCCGGCTGGCCTACCATTCCAGCCCCGATTCCCACGTTGCTTTTGAGGATCAAATTGAGAAGTTGTTAGAGGACACCGACCCGGAGCTGGTATGCCTCGGCCAGGATATCGGACACCTGGCTTACCGCGGGGTTGATCCCGTCGATTTTGTTCGCCGTCACCACCAGCGGATTCCCTACCTGCACCTGAAGAGCGTCGATCCGCATCTGCGGAAGCAAGTTATAAGCGAGGAGATTCCGTTCATCCATGCCGTGGAAATGGGCATGTTTTGCGAGCTCTCAAAAGGTCTCGTGGACTACCCAGCTTTTCGTGATATGTTAGAAGAAATAAACTTCGATGGGTGGGCGATTGTCGAGCAGGACATGTATCCCGCGCCGTTCGACAAACCACTGCCGATTGCCAAGCACAATCGCGAGTATTTACGATCCCTGGGCATCGGATAGAATTTGGAAGAACTGCTGATGGAAAACGCTAAGAAATTAAGAGAAAAGTTGCGTCGCGGCCAGATACCGCTGGGAACCGGCGTGAGTTTCACCGATCCCGCGATCACAGAGTTATTCAGCCACACGCTCGACTTTGCCTTTATTGACATGGAGCACAATGCGCTGACGCTCGAAACCGTCCAAGCACACATCATGGCAACCAAGGGAAGTGACACGGCGGCGCTGGTGCGAGTGCCGTGGAATGATCCCGTTCTGATCAAGCCGGTTTTGGATATCGGGGCCGATGGCGTTGTCGCTCCTTTTGTTCGTACCGTTGAAGACGTGGAGCTTGCGGTGGCGGCTTGTCGCTATCCTCCCGAGGGAATCCGCGGCTTCGGCCCTCGTCGTGCCATTCAATACGGTCGCACGGGCGACGCCGACTATTGCCAACGGGCCAATGACGAGATCCTCTGCATCGTGCAGATCGAACATATCGACGCGGTCAACGCGATCGAAGACATCGTTCGAGTTCCGGGTTTGACGGCGATCATGATAGGTGCCATGGATCTATCTGGTACCATGGGCCAGATGGGAAATCCCAAGCACCCGGAAGTGCAGGGTGCGATCGAAAGAGTCGTTGCCGTGGCACGCGACGCGGGCGTTTTTCCAGGCATCGGTCTGGCGGACGACCCGGAAGCACTCCTGCATTGGATGGACAAGGGGATCCAGTGGATTTTGATGGGTGTGGACTGGGCGCATCTCGCACGGGCGATCGACACCTCAGCTGGCCGCCTCAGGCAACACATCGGAGGGGGCTGACATCCATTTTTTTGGCGATTTTCGCGAGGGGCTGTCTCTAGCAAAATCTCCATCCGCGTGACGCTGCGGGATCGCAATCGGTGATCGTGGGTGCTGGAGGCTGATCGGCAGAGGGTGAGAAGGCATGGGTAGGAACACGTATGGCACCATGGCTGTCGTGCAAGCGGAGGTCGCGCACGACGGATGTGACATGGACGAACCATCGGCGTCACGTTTCACGCAGCTCGTGTGTACCGATGATGCAAGCCTCCTACCTGAGGGATGCCGATCACGTCACCATCATCTGGTGGTTCGGCTTCGCGCGGGACCGGTAAATTGCGGTCCAGCGATAGATGTGTGCGCGCATGATGGTAGTAGTCAAAGTAGGATGTCAAGATGCGCTTTAGATGCGCCTCGCCCAGCACAATCATGTGATTCAAGCACTCCCGGCGAATAGATCCAATCAATCTTTCGCAATAAGGATTTTGCCAAGTTGACTGAGGAGCGATGGGAACTTCGTCAATGCCCAAGCCTTTTTCCCGTACGGTCAAGAAACTTCGCCGAGCGAAAAATGCTGGAAATCAAAGCAATTGAACGAGGCTCCGTGAATGAATCTCGGCCGAAGTCGGCCGCCGTACACCTTACCCAGGCAGAACAACCTGGTGGTGTCGTCGCAAAGCGAACTACCCGGCAGCGAAGGGCCGTTGACTTGCATCCCGGCGGCGCCATGTTGACGACTTACTCTTCTGAACCCGCTGGCATACCCATGAATTTCGTTCTTCAACCCGGGCAACTGTATTTTGTCGTTTTTGTTGGTTGGATTAATCGCCAGCAGCAGATCGTGATTGAGTATCTGCGCACAGAAAATCAAGTCGTTAAGGAGAAGCTCGGTAAAAAGCGACTTTTACTCAACGACGACCAGCGGCGTCGGTTGGCCGTCAAACGTAAACTGCTAGGTCGCAAGCGACTGGAGGAAATCAGTCCGCTGTTCACGCCCGACACGATCCTACGGTGGCACCGGACGCTTGTCGCCAGGAAATGGGATTACAGTGATCGTCGGAAAAAGAAACCAGGAAGACCGGCTATCTCCGACGACGGCCATACTCAAACCACTTGAGGCCTGTTTGCACTTTGGTCTTGCCGCCAAACATTTTGCTATTGGATAGATTAGTCTTGTAAGGCCACAAGTAGCGAAACACCGGGGCCAACGCATCTTCTGTGGCAGGACGAAAGCTAGAAGTGTAAGGAAACACCGCTGGCTCACCGATGTGTAATCGTCTTCTGATTCGGCGTGGTCGATGTGCAGCACGATTGACTGCCACACCTTCCCATTTACCGGTGGTTCTGGCCTCTGCGGTTCACCTCGAATTCCAAGCACTGCCCGAACAGTGTCTTGAATTGGCCTTTGGTTTCGGCCAAACAGGATTACGGTCGGTGTACCATGCCCGGGTATGTAAGCACCTGATGTGTCAATCACATGCGTCAAATCAACCCTCGGAAAGAAGTCCTCGATCAACTTCTTTCCAAAGTCTCTCTTCATGAACGCATTGTCCTTGATGAGACCAACGTAACCAGCCGCTGATGAGCCGTTCCGAACACCAGCAAGCTCGAAAAAACGTTCGGTGAAGGGCGTGCTAAGGTGATACTTGTCGTAGGCAGTCTTGTATCGTTTTCGATATTCTTTTCGTGACGCTGAGTCCTTCGGAGTGATGAACGGCGGATTACCCACGACTGCATGGTACTGCTGTCCGAGTGCCTCAGAGATGGCATCCTTGTCTTCACAGGCATAAATCTCAGGTGCCCAGCTTTCGTCCAAGAACTGTTCTTCGGCACGCTTCTTCCCGTGTTGATCCCACCGACTACCGAATAGCAAGCTGTCCTCCGTCGCCAGATGGATGTTCCATGCAGACGCTTTATTGATCCGTTTGATTCCACAAGCCCTTAGTGCAGCAACGATCAACCGAAACCGAGCGATTGCGATAGCAAACGGATTGATGTCTACGCTGCGAGGTCCCAGACTCACCAAGTACACTCCCGGCGGCGCGTCCGCGTCTGGTGAGCTTGATCGTTGGCGGAAGAAATCGGTGTCGGAGTCGGTATCGGAGTCGAAGGGAATAACATGGCGCTTAGTACATGGGAAGCTCGAATCGACGTGGCGATGTGGTTTATGCGGGTCAGTGGATTACGGCGAGAACCCGAACGATACCGATGCCGACCCCGACACCGATGAAGGCAAAGAAACCGGAAGATCGCAAAGGCGCAGCGCCGCACAGTGAACACGCGGCGCTCACATGCCACCGGTCACCGAACCACTTTGAGAAGTCGTCCTTCGCCCGGATCCAGCGACATTGAGATTTCGCCGTTGCCGTCGACGGTGATCTTCTCACCGCCGGGTACCGCAGTCAGCACCGTGGCCTTCCCCCTTCAAACTGATCCAGTCTTCATGAGAGACTCGCATCCGGGCGAAGCCCGGAAAGGATTCTTTGAAGATGAAGAAGACACGGCACACGACCGATCAGATTATTGAGAAGTTGCGT
>Ga0310121_10001930_pt1 | contig 20418 bp, 16 predicted proteins | sample CB27_Tmax_986_MG_FD_203504 | JGI IMG/M metagenome (GOLD analysis project Ga0310121, IMG submission 203504) | Marine microbial communities from Western Arctic Ocean, Canada - CB27_Tmax_986 | ecosystem: Environmental > Aquatic > Marine > Oceanic | place: Canada: Western Arctic Ocean | collected...
ACCGATCCCGGCAGGGATCGCAGCGGCGCGGTGGGCACCCTGCAGCGCTCGGTAGCACCGCATTCTCATGCCATCCTCCGGCCATTCTGCGGGGTCAGGGAAGGAGGCCGTGCCAGCGACACCGCCCCGTGGCCAAAGAGGCCTCCTCTGTACTTCCCATTGCAGGGTTCCTCGCCTTTTGCTCACGAGGTGACCCCGCCGCTGCGATCCCTTCCGGGATCGGCCCCATTAATTGTCCGGTTCCCGGGGTGTCGCCCCTCGGCCCCCGTCTGCGCCCTTCGGGCTGCGACGTGACAGGCCCTCGGGGCTCAACCCCGGGCTACAAGCTGTGATCCCTGCCGGGATCACGGGCCCCATGCCATTGCGGCCGATCCGGATCCGCGAGGCCATTCCCTAAAGGCATTGTGGTTAGCCTGATTCCGCGGCCGCGGGACGGAACGGATGAGAACGAAGCCTGAATGGCCGGTGGCAATGCAGCCATTCAAAGGGGGGAGAGATAGCCGCCTAACGCGACCAAGGCGGCCGTCTCAAAACCCCAAAAAAGAGACGGACGCACGCCGGTATAGGCGGCTACCCCCAAATCATGTTGTCCAAGAAGACCGCGCGCTCTTCATTCTTATCGCCACGATGCCATGGACGGGGCCCGGGCGCTAGGATAAAACAGTCAAGGGAAGGCCTGAATACGCCGCCGATGGGAATAACTTTGTTAACATTCCAGAGCTTCTACGCCGCAATTCATGTACCCGGATTGGGGTAGAGCAAGGGCGGATGGCTCACACGTCGTAGAGCTTCTCATAGTACTCGGTGGCCATCCGGCCGGAGTCGAAAAAGGGGACGACATCAGTCATGGAGTTGAGAACCGTCTTCCACCAAGCGTTGGGATCGTCGCCGTAGTAGAGCGGCAGGATCTTGTCCTCGAGGATGTGATAAAGGGCCCGGAAGTCGTGCTGATCCCGTTCCTCGGCGGAGGCGCCGGGCTTGGCGGGAGTGGTCGAGGATATCCTGAAGCCCGGCGGGATGGCCCGACATTTCGAGACCCACGTCGAAGCCCTCTTTCATTTCGAGCTCGGACTTTACGTCGTCGAGGGTCTCCTCGGCGACGTTCACGATGCGGGTGGCGCCCAGCTTCCGGGCGAGGGTGAGGCGGAAGGGATTGACGTCGGTGACGACGACGTGCCGTGCGCCGGCGAACTTGCAGACCGCGGCGGCCATACACCCGATGGGACCGGCGCCCGTGATGAGCACGTCTTCCGCCACGAGGTTCCACGAGAGGGCGGTGTGGACCGCGTTGCCGAGGGGGTCGAAGGTGGCGGCGAGTTCTTGCGGGATGGCGGCGTCGAGCTTGTAGACGTTGCGGTAGGGCAGGGAGAGGAAATCCGCAAAGGCTCCCGGCCGGTTCACTCCGACGCCTTCGGTGTTGGGGCAGAGGTGGCGGCGCCCGGCGAGGCAATTTCTGCAGCGCCCGCACACGAGGTGGCCCTCACCGGACACGTAGTCACCGGGCACGAGGTCGGTGACGCCGGGACCGACCCGTTCCACGTACCCGCAATACTCGTGGCCGACGGTCATGGGGATTGGAATGGTTTTTTGCGCCCAGTGGTCCCAGTTCCAGATGTGGAGGTCGGTTCCGCAGATGGCGGTTTTCGCGATGCGAATCAGCACGTCCATCGGTCCGACCTCGGGCTCCGGGACATCGAGCAGATCGAGGCCGGATTCGGGCCGGGCTTTGACGAGGGCTCGCACGGAGCGGTTGAAGCGGAGAAGGGTCCCGAATGCACGCCGAATTCGTTGGAGTGGTGGAGTTTGGGAGTTATGGCTTTTCGGAGTAGCGGAGCGGGGGGAATACCGGAAACGGCATTTGTGGACCTCCTTCCCATCACGGCGTTCCTGCCACGCTCCCACATGCGAACCGGAGGGCCGGAAGTTTTCGATTTCAAGTTTTCCGTTTTCAGATGACTCTGGAGGCTCCGATGACGCTGGAAGATCTGGGCTGGAACGAGTTCTTTGCCGGGGAATTCTTGCGTTTCGCGAGGAAGGGTTTTGTTCCAGGACGGTTGATTCGGGAGACCAAGATCAACTTCAGCGCGCTCCTGGAGGGCGGGTCCGAAGTGGACTGCGTGCTGGGCGGGAAGGTGTGGCATGAGGCCGTGACGGATGCGGATCTTCCGGCCGTCGGGGACTGGGTGGCGCTTGATCGCGGCGGGGAGGGGGATGAGATCGTGATCCGGGGCCGCCTGCCGCGTCAGTCGAGATTTTCCCGCAAGGTGCCCGGCAAGAGCGCGGAAGAACAGGTTATTGCCGCGAATGTCGATGTGGTGGTGGTGGTGTCGGATGCCGGACCGGATTTCAATCCTCGACGGATCGAGCGCTACTTGACGCTGATCGAGCGGTGTGGCGCGAAGCCGGTGGTGCTCTTGAATAAATCGGATCTCTTTTCGCCGGAGCATTGTGAAGGGGCGGCTGCGGAAATAAGTGCGCTGAGTGAAGTCGCGGACGTTTGGGTGACGAGCGCTCTGCAGGAGCAGGGACTGGAAGTAGTAGAGCGCTATCTCAAGCTGGGCACTACCATTACGCTGGTGGGATCGAGCGGAGTGGGAAAATCGACTCTCGTGAACCAATTGATGGGCGGCGAGTGGCAGGAAACCGCGGAAGTGAACGAAGTGACGGGCCGCGGCCGACACACCACCATAGCCCGCGAGTTGATCGTTCTACCCGCGGGTGGACTGCTCATCGACAATCCCGGGGTGCGGGAAGTCCAGATGTGGACCGACGAGCAAACGCTGCGGGAAAGCTTTTCGGACGTGGAGGAACTCACCGGGCAGTGCCGGTTTTCGGATTGCAAACACCAGTTGGACGACGGATGCGCGATCCGAGCCGCAGTGGAGGCAGGCTCCCTGGACGCGGAGCGCTACGAGAGTTACTTGCGTCTCGAGGAAGAAATCGAGGAACTCAACAAGCGGAGAAAGAAACGCCAGATGGCGACCGAGCGCTGGGCGAAGCGAAATCGCAAGGTGAAGGCGCGGAACCTCGCGGACCGGATTGAACTCGAGAAGGAGGAGAGGGGGGAGGAATGATGCCGACTGCGCCGGCATCGTTTAGTGGGCAGTAAACAGTGTGCAGCAAGAGGCGCTGTGGATGCAGCGCCTTGGAAGTCTGTTTACTGTATACTGGATTACGGGATCCGGAAGATTCCGCCGTTGCTGGGATCCTTGACGAGGTCGCCGCTCAAGAAGGGTTGGCCGTTCTTGGGATTCTTGCTGATGTCGATCAGGTTGTTGGGCGGGTAAGGGCTGATGACATGGTAGGGGTTCTGAGTCTTGTAGCCCTTGGGGTGGTTGGCGCCGGCGGGAGGAGGGGTGGGGGCAGGCGGGGGGGCGGGCGCGCCGGCGGGCGCGCCGCCTGCGACGGAAGCTGCCGCCCCTCCGGGGGCTGGAGCAGCACCGAAGCCAAACGGTCGGAATAAGGAGGTGCTGCAGGAAGAAAGAACGAGGAGCGAAGAAGCGGCCAGGGCCGCTGCGGAATTGCGGAGTAGCTTCTGTGTAGAGGTCATGGCTGGGTCTGGACCGGGATTGGGACTTGGCGCGCCGAAACTATACGGCTCGCCGCGCGGAGGCGCGATCATTAATTGCTGCTTTTTCCGCAGATCATCTGGCCGGCCAGGATAGCGAGTTTCCGGAACCTGGAGAGGCGGTAGCGATTGGTAAAGACGCGGAAATGTTCCTTCCGCATGCGGATCAGGAGGGCGTGATAAATCCGGCGCATGACCTCGGCAGCCCGCATGGCGCGGCGATCGGCGGCGGGGAGGAGCGTGTTGACACGCTGGAAGAGTTCCTCGGCCCGGTCGGCCTCGAAATGCATGAGGGCGAGGAAGCGGCCATCGTGGACCCGGCCCACGAGATCGCGCTCGGTGTACTGGAAGCGGGCCAGGTCTGCGAGCGGCAGGTAGATGCGCAGGCCGTTGGCGAGGTCCTCCCCGACGTCCCGGAGGATATTGGTGAGCTGCAGGGCATGTCCGAGGGTGATGGCGTAGTCGCGCGATGCATCGCTGGCGCCGAAAAGTGGAAGGGAGATCAGGCCTACCGCGGAGGCGACCTGGTAGCTGTATTGCTGCAGGTCTTCCCAGGTTCCGAAGCGCTGCGGAACGAGGTCCGATTCGCAGCCGCGGATGATTTCCTGAAACAGCGCGGGGTCGATCTGGTGGCGATCGCGCAGGGCGACCACCTCGGCTTCGAGGCTGCCGGCGGGATTGTCAGTACGATCGAGGGCTCTCTTCCAGGCGTCAAGCCGGGCCCGTTTTTCTTCGACGGTGCGATCGGCCTCGTCCGCGATATCATCGATCACGCGGCAAAAGGCGTAGAAGGTGGTGACATCGGTACGCCGCTCTCTGGGGACACAGGCGAAGGCGAAGGCGAGATTCGATTTCGCGCGTCGCGTAATTTGAGCGGCCTCGGTCATGGCCCGAAGGTGGTGCCGGCCGGCTTACCGGATCAATCCCCAGTGGCCGGAGGTGAAGGGCCACAGGGAGAAGAGGGCGGGCCCGACCAGGTTGTAATCCTTCACGGTTCCCCAGTAACGGGAATCGAGGGAATCCCGCGTATTGTCGCCGAGGGCGAAGTATTCGCGGAGGAGGTACTGATCGATTCCCTTCACGGCCTCCGCGGCGAGGTCCTCCCTCGTCTTGAGATGGACGACGTCCTCGGGATCGTCGAGAGCCCGCCCGAGTTCGCTGTATCGTTCGTCCTTGCGGGCGAGTTCGTAGCCGGGTCTGCCCTGGTAAGGACCCTCTCCCCTCATGACCCAGCGGAGGCGCTTTTCCCTGGCGGGCTCGCCGTCGACATACAAATCGTTTCCGACGATTTTCAGGGCATCACCAGCCACGCCGGAGAGGCGTTTGATGTAGTGGGAACCGGCTCCCTGGGGCGTGTCGGATCGCAATTTGATTCCCTCGATGCCGCGTGTGTCGAACACGAAGACCTCCCCCCGGTTGGGCCGGCGGAAGTTGTAGGAGACCTTGTCGACGAGGACCAGGTCACCACTGTCGGTATAGCCGGAGATCACCGTTCCGGCCGGAAGATAGTAGGCATCCTTGGTGCCTCCCGTCCTGGGATCCTGCCGGGTCGTCTTCCTGATGGAGGTCGAGAGTCCCATCTCGCCGAGGACGACGTTTTTTGGCGCACCGACTTTGAAATCACCATCTGTAAACTGGAGGTAGGTGACGGTGAAGAACTGGAAGCGCTGGCGCTGGACGATGGAATCGTTCCAGTGGTCGCGGAAGTAACGGTCGCGCGTGATCTCTTTGTGGAAGTACTTGCGGCCCTTGAAAACCGCCTCGAAGCCCCGCTTCGGCCAGGAGGGAAAGTCCTTCTTGTCCATCTGCTTGCCGACGATGCCGTTGAGGGTGGGTTGCATCGATCCGGTCGGGATGCGGAAGGGCTGCAGGAAGTAGGCGCGGATTCCGAGGGCGATGACGATTGCGACGAAGAAGACCTCGATGTTTTCCTCGATGGCGTTCTGGCGGCGATAGCGGGGGAGGGCCCGTTCGCATGCTTTTGTGACGGCCTTCTCGGCGGCCTCGACCCCTTCGCGGTCGCCAGCCTTGACGGCCTGGATCAATTCGGCGCGGGCTTCCTCGATGGCTTCGATCTTCTCCTCCTCGAGGAGATCGCGCTTGTAGTTCAGGAACTTCCTGGCGCCCTTGTACAGGAGGCGGGCTTCTTTTTTCCAGCGGGGAGCAAACATATTCAGTATACAGTGGTCAGTATACAGTGGTCAGACGGGACGAAACGCGGCGCAGGGTGGAGAGAAATGGGGAGGATGGCACGGAAATAGTCGCGGGAATTTCGCGATTGGCGGGCCGTGGCCTACCTGGGTCGGTAGAGGTCCTCGAGTTCGAAAATCTTGTCCGAAGCGATCTTTTCGTCATCCCATTTAGCCTGGGCGGCGAGGCATTTGGAGAGGAGTTCCCAGCAGTCGATGTCATCCGGCGCCAGCTTGGTGGCAATACGCAGGTGGCGCTCGGCGCCGGCCTCGTCCTTCTTGAAGCGCAGGGCCACCGCGTAGGCGCGGTGGAGATCGAAGTCGAAGGGGGTGGACTTGCAGGCGGCCTGCAGGACGGCGGCGGCCTCGTCGAATTTCCGGTTGAGGCTCAATTGATCGGCGCGGTCCAATTCGAACGCTCCGAGGTTCTTGCTGTGCAAGGAGGCCTTTTCGAAGGCTGCGAGGGCCTCTTGGTTGCGAGCCTGGTAGCGCAGCACCAGCGCGAGCCGTTGCCAGGCCATTGCGCTTTTCGGGTGCTTGTCGAGCGCTTTGCGGAAGAGGCGCTCTGCTTCGATCAGTTTGCCGGAGAGCTGCGCAATGCGACCGTGGAGGTAGGTGGCGTCCAGCGCGAGGGGATCGGCGGGCCCCAGGGCCTTGGGAAGGGGAAAGGGGGTGGTGGCCAATTTTTTTTGATTGGCGGGGATGCGGGTCGCGAGGGCGGAGCTGGGAAAGGCGAGCAGGAAGCGTTGCCTTGGGCTGATGGAGGGGGCGGCGAGGCAACCCACCGCTTGCCCCTTGCTGTCGAGGAGGGGCGTGCCGGCCGGGACGTGCAGGCCGCCAAGTACCCCGAGGTTGGCGCCGACGCTGAGGACATCGGTGTATTTCAGGGTGCGCGCGATCATGGACTTGCGGCGGGCGAGGATCGGGGCGGAAAGGGGACCGCCGTATTCCTGGGCGCGAATGATCGCGACCGGATCGCCAACCGCGATGTCAGTTGCCGCCAACGGGAGCCATGTGGCGGGCCGTTGGTCGGTGCGCACGATCGCGATGCCCGAGTCGGGATGGGCGCCCACCACTCCCTCGATCTGGACCGGCTCGCGGTTCGGTCCGAGCTCCGCGGTAAATTGTCCGCTATCGAAGGCTTGCAGGGGCGCCACGGCGAGGCCGGTGGCGGAAATGAAAAACCCGTGGTGCGTGACGCGTTCGTCCGCGCCCAGTTCCAAGCGGGTGCTGTGGATGGTGAGGAGGGCTCCCCGGGCGGCCTCCGCGACCGCCTTCAGTTTGTCACCCTCCTTCAAGGGGGCTGCAATCTGCGCCGGGGCGAGACAGGCAGGGAGAATCCAGAGGAGAGGAGTAAGTCGCTTCAGCAAGGCCCGGGTAGCTAGCACGGTCCGGCGACGGGGGCAAGGGGGGATGTCGGTTCCCCTCGTCTCATTAGAGCGGCTCGGAGTCACCCACGATGAAGTGGGATATGCCAGAGCGTCCTCGCTTCGAGGCCGTGGATGATGCGGAACTCTAATCGCCGCTCTTCAGCACCCTGATGAAGGCGTCCTGGGGGATGTTGACCTTGCCGATGGCCTTCATCTTGGCTTTGCCCTTCTTCTGCTTTTCGAGGAGCTTGCGCTTGCGGGAGATGTCGCCGCCGTAGCACTTGGCGGTGACGTTCTTGCGCATGGGGCGGATCGTTTCGCGGGCGATGATCTTGCCTCCCAGGACAGCCTGGATGGCGACGGTGAAAAGCTGGGGGGGGATGACGTCCTTGAGTTTTTCGGCGAGGCGGCGGCCGTAGGGGGCGGCCTTTTCGCGGTGCACGATGGTGGAGAAGGCATCGATCGGTTCGCCCGCGATGAGCATGTCCATCTTGACGAGATTGGCGGCCTGGTAGCCGTGGTGCTCGTAGTCCATGGAGCCGTAGCCGCGGGTGGCGGACTTGAGGCGGTCGTTGAAGTCGACCAGGATTTCGGACAACGGGATGACGCAGGTGATCATGACGCGCGTGTCGTCGATGGTCTCGGTGTGATCCAGGGTGCCGCGTTTCTCCATGACGAGGGCCATCATGTCCCCGATGTAATCGGAGGGCGTCATGATGAAGACCTTCACGATGGGCTCGCGGATTTCGGCGATCTCGGAGAGGTCGGGGAGGTGGCAGGGATTGTCCACCAGGAGTTCTTCGCCGTTGGTTCTGGTGACCTCGTAGATGACGGACGGGTAGGTCGAGATGACATCCATGTTGAACTCGCGGCGGAGGCGTTCCTGCACGATCTCCATGTGAAGGAGGCCGAGGAAGCCGCAGCGGAAGCCGAAACCGAGGGCGACGGAGCTTTCCTGCATGAAGGTGAAGGCGGCGTCGTTGATCTGCAGTTTGGCCATGCCGGCCTTGAGGCCTTCGTAGTCGGAAGAGTCGACGGGGTAGACGCCGGAGAAGACCATGGGCCGGACTTCCTTGAAGCCGGGGAGGGGCACCGGGCAGGGGTGGACGTTGTTGGTGATGGTGTCGCCGATCATGACTTCGCTGGCGGACTTCATGTTGGCGATGACGTAGCCGACGTCGCCGGCCTCGAGGGTGTCCTCCTTGGTCATCTTGGGAGTGAAGTGGCCGACTTCCTTGACCTCGTAGGTCTTCTCGGTGGCGAAGAGCTTGATGCGGGTTCCGCGCTTCATGGAGCCCGACATGACGCGCACATAGGAAACCACGCCGCGAAAGGAATCGTAGACGGAATCGAAGACGGAGGCGCGGAGCAGTTTGTCCTCGGGCTCGGTGGGAGCGGGAATGCGGGCCACAATGGCTTCGAGGATCTCGTCGATCCCGATGCCATCCTTGGCGGAGGCCGGGATGGCGTCCTCCGCGGGGATGGCGAGAATGTCTTCGAGCTGCCTGCGGCATTTGTCGATATCGGCGGCCGGGAGATCGATTTTGTTGATGATGGGGATGATGACGAGGTCCTGCTCCATCGCGAGGTGCACATTCGCGACGGTTTGCGCCTCGACCCCCTGGGCGGCATCGACGAGGAGGAGCGCCCCTTCGCAGGCGGCGAGGCTGCGGGAGACCTCGTAGGAAAAATCGACGTGGCCGGGGGTGTCGAGGAGGTTGAGTTTGATGCGCTGCCCGCTCCTGGAATTGTAGTACATGGTGACGGGGTGCGACTTGATGGTGATGCCGCGCTCGCGCTCGAGGTCCATGGAGTCGAGGAGCTGGTCCTGCCGTTCGCGCACCGTTATAGTCTGGGTGGACTCGAGGAGGCGGTCCGAGAGCGTAGTTTTCCCGTGATCGATGTGGGCGATGATGGAGAAATTCCTGGTGTGCTCGATCGACATATGATTCTGGCTTCGTCCCGCAGCGGCGGGACCGCGCCGTGACAGGCCGCCGCCCACAGGGCTGGCGCTGGTCGCACGCGCGGGGGGAAGAAAGCGTGATTCTACCCCGAAGACACGGAAAAAGAAAGAGCGGGAACGAAAGGCTGCCCGGGAGGAGGCTGGGGATCAGCCGGCGTCGGGCCGCTGCGGAGTGGGGTCAGGGCGTGCGTGTCACCCGGCTGAGGACCCGCACGAAATACTTGTCTGGGAGCGGGGGGGCGGAGCTGAAGGTGAGAAGGACCTGATCGAGCCCAATCGGAGCGCTCGAGATCGAGAGCAATGTCCAGTTGATCAGCTCCGGGCTCCCTTCCAGTTCGAAGGTCATGGTTCCGTCGTCGGGGATGAGGGCCGTGATCTCGTGGTCGGAGACGCGCGTGAAGACGATGCCGCCCCAATCCGGAGCACAGAGGAAGGGAGCTTTCCGGACTGCAACGATGAGTTCGTGGGAGTTCGAACTGTTTTGGCCCGCGATGAAGATATTCTTGCGGGTGTTGACGTGCCCCGGAAATGAGTTGCCACCGACATCGATGATGAGATCCCCCGGCGAGCCACCGAGGGCGACGGTTCCGGCCTCGGGCGGGTCCCCGGGACTCGTCCCCACGAAATTTCCGGAGTCATCGAAGGTGAGATGGACGACCGAGGCGAACAACCCATCGATATCTTCGAGAACGTAGTTGTAGAAGACGCTCGGAATGGGGTCCTCGGAGAAGTCCAGGAAATCGGGAATCTCCATGGAGGCGGCGACCCATTCGCCCTCGAGGTCGGGAAGGGAGAGGCCGGCGGGGAGCCGCACGCCGACCACGTACTCCCAGCTGTCGTCCGGATCGATCCGGTCGAACGGATTGACGCCGGAGAAGTAATCGCCGCCACTGCTGAGCGTCCATGTCCCGTCCCTTGAGGAGATCTGTCCCGCCGCGTCGAGCGAGGCGGTATCACCGGTCGGGATTCCTCCGGCTGAGATGACCCCGGCGGCATCGATCTCGATTGCAGTGCAATTGACGTCGAAGAACCCGGAATCGCCCCGGGCGAGTTCGTAGGCGGTGGCGGGAGGCGGAGCCGCGATGGGATTCAGGAAGGGAGCGTCCGGAACCAGGAGAGTGCAGAAGCGCCACTCGCCGGCGAGGTCGGCGGTGGTGCCGCCGAGGAGAGGGCGCACGACGCTAATGAAGCTGCAGAAATTGGTGCCGTCTTCATGTTGTCCCGCGATCATCAGGTCGAGATCGTCGTTGGGCCATAAATGGACCTGGCCGTTGATCACGTAGCGACCGCTGGGCTCGAGGATTGCGGTTCGGGTGACGGTGCCGCCGGAGTCCGGGACGTCGACGAGGGATCCACCGCCGTAGACGGGAACGGCCCCGGTGTCAGCTTCGAACCGGTCCGCGTCTTCAAGGGTATAGGTCCGGTACTGGTTGGGTCCGACCACGCTTGTGGTGAAGGAGAGGCGAAGATCGTCAGGCACGTTCAGCTGCGAAAAGTTCCAGGTGCCGTCCAGGTCTTCCTGCAGGAGGGTGGTGAGAGGAACTGTCGCAGTCGCGGTTGTGACCACGGCCGCCGCTCCGGCGAGAAGGAGGGAAGAGATGTAAAATTTCATACCCGAATCTCTAACGTCCTCTTCCTGACACGCCCGCACAGAGCAAATAATGCGAACTTCTCCCGGAAATTTGCGCAGGGGAGGATTGTGGATGTCGCGTTTTCGATATTGGTTAGGAGGGATGGCGATTGAAAAGTTCGACGATCTGATCGGGACCTGGGCGCGCGCCGGATCGGAGCCGGAGGGGGAGCGCGAGTTGTTTCACTTCTCGCCGCTGGGGCACTTCGTGATGGAGTGGGGCAAGGCGGAGCAGGCGCACGTGCAGATTTGCGAGATGGCACTGACGCGGAGGGGATTCGCCTTTGCGAATCGGAAGGAGGGCACTGCGACGGAACTGCAGGCCACGGTGGAGGGCGAAAGCCTGGTCCTGGTGCCTCCGCATGGCGGGAAGACCATCCTGCGGCGCGTGGTGGAGGAAATGGAAGCGCAGGACTGTGCGTTTTTTGTGAAGGGTGAGGAGTAGGGGGAAGTTCCAAGTTCCCCCAAGCTCCAATTCAATTCCAACTCCCACTTGCAATTCGCAGTCGAGCTACAGTTTTTGCTCTCCGGGATTTGTTTCCTGAAGCTTATTTGGAAATTGGAGAGTCGAGTTTTCGCCGAATAGAACGAGTTCGGGATTCCCCGATGCGACGTGACAGCCGGCACAGCGAAGACTCGACGAACCAATTTCCAAATAGATTTCAAAAATTCATTGCTCAATCTCCAAAGGGAAGAGGGAAGGATCTGCGAACGGTTTGGAGTCTCATCGTGAGCAACCAGTTGGCGGTGAAAATCTCACGGAGCAAGTTCCAAATAATCCTCAATCCCCAGGACCCAAATCGCAAAGGGGCACCATTCATCGTGCCTCAATTGTTTGGTCCCTGAGATTTGTTTATTGAAGCTCATTTGGAGCTTGTGAGCTGGAGCTTGGAGAAGCCCTGGGATCGTCCTCAGATGTTCCGATGCGTCACCATCCTCGCCATGATGCCCTTCTGGATGTGCAGCCGGTTTTCGGCTTGCTGGAAGATGGTGTCGGCGTGGAGTTCGAGGACCTTCTCGGTGATTTCCTTGCCGCGGTAGGCGGGGAGACAATGCAGCACGATGTGACCGGGAGCCGCATCCCTCAGGAGAGCGGAGTTGACCTGGTAAGGGCCGAACTGCGCCTCCTTTTCGACCTGTCCTTCCTGGCCCATGGAGAGCCAGACGTCGGTGTTGACGGCATGGGCTCCCTTCACGGCGACCCGGGGATCGTCCGTGACGGTAATGTTGGCACCCTGCAGTTTCACGAGGAATTCGGGGGGCGGCTGGTAATCGGGTGGGGAGGCGATGGCGAACTCGAACCCGAGGTGCTTGGCGGCCCAGCACCACGATCGGGCCATGTTGCTGAAGCCGTCGCCGACGAAGGCGATTTTGTGGCCATCCCAGCCGCCAAGCTTTTCACGGATCGTGAGGAGATCGGCGAGGATCTGGCAGGGGTGCTCGTCGTCGGTGAGGGCATTGATGGTGGGGATGCCGGAGTAGGTCGCGAACTCCTCGAGGTCGCTCTGTTTGTAGGTTCGGATAATGGCGCCGTGCACCATGCGGCCCAGGACCCGGGCGGTGTCCTTGATGGGCTCGCCGCGACCGAGCTGGATGTCGTTGGCGCTGAGGAAGAGCGGAAAGCCGCCGAGTTCGCGAATGCCCACTTCGAAGGAGGTCCTGGTGCGGGTGGAGGACTTCGCAAACATGAGGACCCAGACCTGGCCGCTGAGCGGAAACTCCTCGTGTTTGCCGCGGCGGGTCTTGAGCGTGACGCCGTGGTCGATGTACTTGACGATGTTTTGCGGATAAATCGTCTCGATGGAAAGGAGGTGGTCCATGGGTTCAGTATTCAGTATTCGGAACCGGGAGCCTGGAATCGGGATACAGGCAGGAGGATGTGGGAAAGGGGGGAGTTTGTGGTGTGGAGGGGTTATTTGACAAGGCTGTCGAGGGTGGATTTGAGAATTGCGAGGGCTTCATCGACTTTTTCCTCGGTGACATTGAGGGGCGGCAGGAGGCGGATGGTGTCGCCACCGGCGGGAGGAAGGAGGAGGCCGGCCTTGGCGAGAGTGTTGCAGAGGTGAACGGAAGGGAGAACCCCCTCGGGGATGGAGAGGTTGGGGTGATCGAGTCCAATTCCGAGCAGAAGGCCCTTGCCGCGCACTTCGTGGATGCCGGGTTGCTTCCAGGAATCGATCTCCCTGCGAATGCGGGCCTCCATGGCGAGGGCGTGTTGTGGGAGCTTGCGGTTGAGGACCTCGCGCAGGACGGTGTGGGCGGCGGTGCAGGCGAGCGGATTTCCGCCGAAGGTGGAGCCGTGGGAACCGGGGCCCATCACGGTGAAGAGGGGCGTGGCGTCGTCGCCGATGAAACGGTCCGCCACCCAGAACCCTCCCACCGGGAATCCGCCGCCGAGTCCCTTCGCCCACGAGACGCCGTCGGGCTCGATCCCGGGCTCAATGGAACGCCAGGCCGCCATGGTGCCGACGCGCCCGAGGCCACACTGCACTTCGTCGAAGAGAAGAAGGAGGTCGTGTGCGTGTCGAAGGCGGTCGGCGGCGAGGAGGAAGTCGCGCTGTGCGACATGGATCCCTCCTTCGCCCTGGATGGGTTCCACCAGGATCGCCGCGGTTTCGGGACGGATTGCATCCTGCAGAGCGACCGCGTCGTTGAAATCGACGTAGCGAAATCCGGGGAGGAGGGGATCGAATCCCTCTTGGATCTTGGTCTGAGCCGTGGCGGCGAGGGAGCCGAGGGTGCGTCCGTGGAAAGAGCGGCTGAAGGTGAGGACCTCGTAGCGGGGGTTGCCGCGCTTGTCGGGGCGGGCATGTCCGAAGCGGCGGGCCAATTTGATCAGTCCCTCGTTGGCTTCCGCGCCGGAGTTGCAGAAGAAGACCTTGCCCGGCAGATCCACGCATTCTTCCACCAGCAACTCGGCGAGGTCGGCCTGCTGGTTGATATGGTAGAGGTTCGAGCAGTGGATCAACTCGCGGGCCTGCTTGTGCAGGGCCTCGGTCAGCACGAGATTGGCGTGACCGAGGGTGCAGGTCGCAAGTCCGCTGCAGAAGTCGAGGTATTGCACTCCGTCCTCGTCCCAGAGCGAGGCGCCGTCCCCCCGCACCGGCGCAATGGGAAAGCGGGCGTAGGTCGGGAGGACGTAGCGGGAGAGTTTCTCGGCGGCGGTCATGGGACGCAGTGTTAAGTGGTCGTGGGGAAGAAAGAGTAAAGTGTTAAGAGCAGCGGGGAGGATTCAGACTTCGGATTTCAGATTCGGGGAGGAGAAGGAAGGGAGGGGCTGCATGGAAACGGGGGAAGGACTACGGAGCATCTGCCAGGTGGCGAAGAGGGTGAGGAGGGCACCCAGGATTTCGAGGGGAGTAAGGCGCTCGTCGAAGAAGAGGTATGCCCCGGCCGCAACGAGAAGAGGGAGAAGCATCTGGATCGAGGAACCTTTCGCCACCGAGAGGTAGCGGAAGCCGACCGTGATGGAGAGTTGACCGACGGCGACGAGGGCGGCGCCGAAGCCCAGGGCCAGCCAGGCGGCGGGCGGCAGAGACAAGACCGCGCTGCCCGCCACGGGGACGGTGAGGACGACGCCGTAGACGCATTGCGAGGCGTAGATGGTGGAGGGGTGGTAGTCCTTGCTGAGTCCCCGGATGAACACCACCGCAATGCCGGAGGTGATGGCGCTCAGAATCGCGACGAGGTCGTAGAACGAGAGGCCACGGGCAAAGGCGGCGTCGGAGAAAAAGAGGACGAGTCCCGCGAAGCCGGCGAGGATCCAGAAGGCGGCGCGGAGCGTGATGGCCTCTTTCAACCACACCGCTGCAATGATGACGCCGAAGAGCGGGTAGCTGAGATTGATGACGATGGCGCGGCTGGCGCCGAGGTGCACGATCGTGATGTAGAAGAGGAGGGTCGCAACGGCGCCGACGACGCCGCGAGCCACGAGGCGCGGGTGAGTGAAGCAATGGCGAAACACCATACCGCGCGAACCGCCGTAGAGCGAAAAGAGGAGCCCGAGACCCACCGCCCCGCGAAAGAGGATGCCGGCCCATCCGTCCGCACCCGGGAACCGAAGGGCCAGACCGCGCAGGAGCAGGATGTTGGCGGTAAAGAAGACGAGCGAGAGCAGCATGAGGGCAATGCTGCGCTGGCTGGTCGTGCGAAGGAGATGGGTCATGGCCGAAGCCTGGTGTGGTGGTTCGCTGGTCGATCGCTTCGGTCCGGACCGGGAGGTTTCCAGGTGAGAAACAAAAAACCCCGGGGCGAACTGAAGACGGCCTCCGGGGTGTGGTGGTTTGATTGAAGAAACGTTCTCACCTCACGCCGCGGCACGGTCGATCCGGATGGACCGGATTGCGCGCCACGCGATGGATTTGAGAAGGGTTGCGTTCATTGACGGGCGGGATTTTGAGGGCGGCGTCGGGGTTGTCAATTTAGAAGTGAAGTGGCGGGCGTGGCAGCGAGGGGTGGGGGGGCAGGGCGCTTGGAAAGCGCCGCCACGGTCAGGCCCTGATTTCGGTTCCGATGCCCTCCGGAGTGAAGATCTCCAACATCACGGTGTGTGGGACGCGACCGTCGATGAAGTGGACCTTGTCGACGCCGGCGAGGAGGGCGCCGAGGGCGGAGCGGATCTTGGGGATCATGCCGCCGGTGATCACGCCCGTCGCGATGAGGCGGTCGGCTTCCTCGGGTGTGACGGAGTTGAGGAGGGAAGCCGAATCGGCGGGGTCGGCGAGGAGGCCGGGGACGTCCGAGACGTAGACGAGCTTGGCGGGCTTGAGAGTGCAGGCCAGCGCCGCGGCGGCGAGGTCGGCGTTGACGTTGAGCGGCTTGCCGGTCTCGATCTCGCTGCCGAGGGGGGAGACGACCGGGACGATCTCGGAGGTGACGGCGTAGAGGACGTCGTCGGTGAGGCAGTGGTCGACCGAGCCGACGCGTCCGATATCGACGGGTTGGCCGTCGTCGTCGGAGCCCTGAAGGCGCGTGGCCTTGAAGACGCCAGTTCCGGGGATGCCGGTGGCGCGCCCGCCATGTTGATTGATGAGTTCGACGAGGCGGGGATTGATGGTGTTGTGGAGGGTCTCCTCCACGATCGCGATGGCTTCGGGACTGGTGACGCGCAGACCGCCCACGAATGTCGCTTCGAGCCCAGCCTTCTCCATGGCGGCCGAGATGAGCTTGCCGCCGCCGTGGACGAGGATGGGATTGATGCCCGCGACCTCGAGGAAGACGATGTCGCGCATGAGGGCACTGAGGAGTTCCTCGTCGTCCATCGCAGAGCCGCCGATCTTGATGAGAAACGTCTTGCCGCGGAAGCGCTGCAGGTAGGGCAGGGCTTCGCCCAGAATGGCGGCTTTGTCTTTGGAAGTCACGGGGCGGAGGGGGGAAGTGGGAAGGTTTGAAGGTGTGAAGGTGTGAAGGTGGGAAGGTGGGAAGGTTTGAAGGTTTGAAGGTTTGAAGGTGTGAAGGTGTGAAGGTGTGAAGGTGTGAAGGTGTGAAGGTGTGAAGGTGGGAAGGTGGGAAGGTGGGAAGGTGGGAAGATCGGGGGTCGGGGGTCGGAAGAGGGGACGTCGCGGGTGGAACCGGTACACTAGTCCGCCGTTGCGGATTGCGGACGGGGGGGGAGATAGCGGGCCATGCGGGAGGAGAGGAACCAGCCCGCGAGGGCGGTCGCGAGGATGGGGGCGAAGAGGGTCCACTTGTGGGATAGCATGAAGAGGTTCACGATGAGCACCAAAGCGACGACGATGAGGAGCAGGAAGGAGATATTTCGGATCGTGCTGCGGATTCCCATGACGAGGGCAGCAATGACCGCGATCAGGGCAAGCAGGGCCAATTCGGTCGCGAGCGCGAGGCGCTGGTGAGTTTCGACGGCCCCGGGGTGTGGGAGGACGTCGAAGGAACTCACGATGCGCTGGAGGCGATTGGGATCGGCCCACGGGGAAGGGTTGTCGGGGGAAGCGTCGGTGAAGAGGGCGCAGCGCGGGACGTTGGCGCCGGCCACCTTGCGGGCTTGCGGGATCTCGCTGCGCAGGACGGCGAGGTGGGCCGGGATTTCGGCTCGTTGCGGCTTCTCGATGAGATTCATCTTGAGCTGACCGATGTCATCGATGGGCACGATGGGGCCTTCGCCCAACCGGATGTGGCGTCCGAGTTCGACGGTGACCTGATCGGGCGGGATGTTGTTTTGAGCCATCGCGACGGCGAGGGGAAAGGAGGGGATCAGGTAGTCGTCCCAGCGCACGAATTCGGGGGTGACTTCCTCGACGCTTTCCTGGATGCGGAAGGAGAACCGGACATGCGAGCCGACCGTGGCGGAGGGGTCGTGGATGACGCGATTGACGCGGACCAGCGCGCCGAGTTCGCCGCGAACATTCTTGAGGGGAATCGCGCTGCGCCGGAGGTACTCCGGGATAGGCTGGTTTTTTGGAAGGCGTTGAAGATCGACAGTGAGAATGGCGATTTCGAAGAGGGCGAGGGAGCTGTCGAGGCTGGCAAGGCGGGCGAGATGGTAGAGGTCATCGCCTTCCCAGCTCATGGGTTGTTCCACCGCCGCCACCTTGCAGCCCACCTCGTGCATGTGTTTCAGGAGGAGATGCCAATCAACTGGCGAGGGCGGGAGGGATTCGAGGACACCGGCCGACTCCTCCCGGACGCTGACGTGAAGATAGGGCTGCATGCCGCCCTCCTCGAGGGGACGCACGAGGCGGACGCGTCGCACCGGCTGGACTTCGTCGAGCACGAAATCTTTGTCCTGGCGGGTGGCAGTGAGGACGGTCTCGAAGAGGGCCTCCTCCTGGTGGCGCAGAACCGGCCAGGCATCGGCCAGGAACGCCACGCAGATCCCGGCCTCGAGGGCGAGGACGGCGAGGATGGTGCGGACGAGCCAGGGATTCATGGCCGGCAGACGGTAGACGGTGGTCGGGCGCGTTACTTGATCGCCTTTTCGAGAACCGGGCGGAGGGAATTCTCGATATCAGTGCCCTCGAGCTGGGTAAGGAGAAGTCTTGCGGCGGTGGGGATGTGCTGGGCGTACCATTCGATGTCCTGGTTGTGGAGGATGTTGGCGTAGGCGCCGAGGGCTTGCATGAGGCGCTGGATGGCGCAGTCGCGGAGGAGGGATGGCACAGGGCGCTCCTCGGCGATGTCCTCCCAGATGGCGAGGATGTTTTCCTGTTCCTCCTCGGAATGATTCAAGTAGGGGTCGTAGAGAAGGGAGGCGAGGTCGTATTCCTGGCGGCCGAGGCGGAGGCCCTGGAAATCGATGAGCCACGACCGGCCCTCGTAGAGGATGATGTTTTGCGACTGAAAATCGCGATGGACGAGATTGCGGTGTGAGGCGCCGAGGTTGGCGCGGAGCTTGGCGAGTTCAACGTCTTCGCGCAGAGAACCGCCGTCGAGGCCGAGGTGGCTTTCGACGAGGTTGTCGATGAAGTAGTCCTGTTCCCAGTGGTAGGTTTCCTCGGTGAAGGGCTGGGGCAGTTCGAGGTCCCTGGGCGGGCGGGTGTAAAAGAGGCGGTCGAGCTGCTCGAGGGCGGAGCGGTAGTAGGGCTCACGCTTCTCCCACGGCTGGTTGGCGATGGAGAGGAGATCTTCTTCGCCGAGGTCTTCGACCAAGGCGATGTTGCGGCCGGGGTTGTCGTAGAGCACCTCCGGCACGTTGAGCCTGGCCTTCTTGAGAAAACGCGCCACCGGCAGGAAGTAGCGGTTGTCCTTCCGATCGAGGGTGTAGTGGATTCCGATGAAAGTGGGATGGCCTTCGGCTTTGAGGCGGACGATGGTGCGTCCCGAGGCGCCCCGCTTGATGGGCTCGAGGATGACGGAGTGGTCGGGATCGAGTTTCAGGTGGGCGCGAACGGCGGTGAGGAGGGTATCGGCGGCCATGGGGGACGGCAGGGGTCAGGGGTCGGGTGTCGGTGGGGGAGCGGCTGCGGCGCCGCAATTTGTTCAGAGGTCGGCGTTGTGGTGAATTCCGGTGACAGGAGTGGACGAATAGACGATGCAGTTTGTCAATTGCGCACCGGCTGCCACCTCCGTATTTGGCCAGAGAATGGAGTTGAGGACGGCTGCATCCGGCCCGATCGAGGCGCCGGGGCCCACCACGGAGGCCTCTACCGCGGCGGTGGAGTCAAGGCGGGCCTCGAAGTGGATCGGCGGACCGAGGGCCGCCTCGCGATGGGCGTCGAGGTAGGCTTCCCGCGTGCCGAGGTCGAGCCAGGGGCCTTCGTCGTGGAGGGAGGCACCGAGGGCACGCTCGCGGGCGAGGTCGAGAAAGGTGGGGATGATCGACACTTTTTCGTTCGCGGGGAGGCGCGCCAACAGCCCGGGATCGATGCAGTAGATTCCGGCGAACTGATGAGTGCCCTCCGCCACGCCGAGCATGTGGTGAATGTCGGTGACGACCGTGCCGTCCAGCGCGAGGTGGCAGGCCGGGCCGTGGGAACGGACCGCGAGGGTCGCGAGGCGGCCGGAAGCGAGGTGGGTGCCGATGAGCTTGTCGAGCTGGATACCGGCGAGAATGTCGCCGTTGTAGACGAGGAGGGGCTCACCCGCGATCCACGCTTCGATGTTCTTGATGCCGCCCCCGGTCTCGAGGAGTTCGGCTTCGTGGACGAAGGTGAGGGAGGCTCCACGGTAGGTACTCTCGGGGAAGAAGTCCCTCCACTTATCGGGAAGGTAGTGGGTGTTGATCGCGAATTCGCGGATCCCGGCCGCCAGGCAATGGTCGAGAGCGTAATGAATGAGGGGGCGGTGAAAGACTGGGATGAGGGGTTTCGGAAGAGCGTTGGTCAGGGGTTGGAGCCGGGTGCCCAGCCCGGCGCCAAGGAGGAAGGCCTTCGTCACGCTCACGCCAGAGGGGTGGGGGTTTCGGATAGGGGTTTCAAGTCTTCTGTGGTGGGACCGGTCTCCGCGGTTGCGGGAGACAGCCTGTTGCCAAGATCCGCCCGGCGAAACGGTTGCGGCGGGGTCGCGGAGGGGATTGGTCCGGATATCCGGGTTGGATTCGAATCCCGGCTTCTCGACTTATCGTCTCCGTCCTCCCGGTCTTCCGCGCCCCGCGGGATCTTCGGGGGTCAAGCCGACAACGATGTCAAAATGGGCGGTGAACTCGCCGTTCTTGGAATTTTCGACCGGTTTGAAGGGGACCGTGACGGTCTTCTGAAGATCCGGCTTGCCGATGCGCTTGTAGAGGAAGTCGTCGGCATTGAGCTTTTCGCCTTCGATGTAAAGCTGGGTGGTGAGGACGCGCCGGTTCTTGTGGGAGACGGCGTAGTGGATGTGCGGAGTGCGGGCGGGGTAGCGGGGCGGCTTGATGGTGCGGAAGTAATAACGGCCCTTGCGGTCGGTGAGGAAGCGTCCGTATCCCTGAAAATTCTTGTCGGCCTTTTCCTTGTTTCCGGCCTGAGTGTGAATGTACACGCCGTTGTTGTCGACCTGCCAGATCTCGACGAGGGCGTTGCGGACCGGCTGGCCGTTGAGATCCATCACGATTCCGCTGAGGTAGGTGACGGCGCCGACCCCGGGCGTAGTGGCGTCATTGAGGATGAGGAGGTCGTTGTCGGTATCGAGGGGCATCTTGTCCGGATAAAACGGGCCCTCGGCATCGCGGGCGGTACGGGTGAGAGCTTCCGCGAAAGCGCCCGGAATGGTGAAGAGGGCTGCGGAGCCGGCGAGGGCGGTGCGGAGGAAGTTGCGGCGGTGGCAGAGGG
>Ga0310121_10001932_pt1:0-15000 | contig 20413 bp, 14 predicted proteins | sample CB27_Tmax_986_MG_FD_203504 | JGI IMG/M metagenome (GOLD analysis project Ga0310121, IMG submission 203504) | Marine microbial communities from Western Arctic Ocean, Canada - CB27_Tmax_986 | ecosystem: Environmental > Aquatic > Marine > Oceanic | place: Canada: Western Arctic Ocean...
ATGAGTGGGTCGCGATAGGCCACACCCGGCTTTTGCGAGGCCTGCGGAATGCCGTCGACATCGGTCCCGATGGCGATGACCGGAGAACCGGACCCCCAGCTTGCCCACCAGGCGCTTGGGATCCCGGCGACGCCACGCTCCACGGTGAACCCGTGGTCTTCCAGAATGCCCGTGACATACCGCTGGGTCTCGAACTCCTGAAAGCCGAGCTCGTTAAAGCTGTAGATCATATCGACCATCTGCTGGGTGAAGTCTCGGCGACTCTCGATGTCGACCACGACTTCTCGCTTCAACTCCGTCAGGCGGCGACTCTCAGTGCCGGGGGTCGTTTCGGTGGCCAGCGGTTCAGGCTGAGGCAGCACGAACACGACGAGCGCCACGGCGGCGATGGCGGCGATCCAGCTGAGCGGTGTGGCGCGCATGACGGTGGTCTCCCAGACAGATGACGTTCAGGGTCGACACCATAGCCGAGACCGGCCCTGGCGTGTGGCTCGATCCTATGCGAGCGGTCCAGTTCGGAAAACCCCTGGGCGGCTTGATGTTCTCGTACGAGACGAAATCAGATTAGGCTAGTAACCTGTAGGCGTGGTTCGTGTGACGCCCGCCCCCTAATCTCGGCCCCATTTTTCCGTGCGCTACGCAATCACGACCTTCGGGTGCCGCGTCAATCAGGCTGACTCTCTGCAGCTCGAAATGGAGCTGCGGGCGCGCGGTGGGACACGGGCGTCGGTCGACGACGCAGACCTGGTCGTGGTCAACAGTTGCTCTGTGACCGCATCGGCTGACCAGGGGACACGCCAGGCACTCCGGCGTGTCGAGCGAGTCAATCCCGAGGCGCGGGTGGTTGCCACCGGCTGCTACGCGTCTCGCGCGCCAGACGAACTCGGGGCGCTGCCAGGCCACCCCCTGGTCATCCCCAACCAGCGCAAGCACACGATTGCCGATGAGGTCGCGCCGGGACAAGAGACTACCGCGAGCCGGTTTGGTGATGGTCCGGGCGCGTGCGGCGCGCTGGTGTCACCCGGGGTCATCGGCCGGGTCGCGTTCATGCTGCGTGTGCAGACCGGGTGCGATCAACCGTGCAGCTACTGCGTCATTCCATCAACACGCGGGCCGGGACGGAGTCTCGATACGGCGCACGTGCTGCAGGCCGTCGGCCACGCAGCCGACAGCGGATTCAACGAGGTGGTGCTGACCGGAGTGCACCTGGGGTCGTATGGGCGCGATGTCGAGGCCCGCGACGGCTTGATCGAGCTGCTCCGTGCGCTCGACGACCATCCGTCGGGGGTCACCTACCGCATCAGCTCGCTCGAGCCGATGGACTGTCCACCGGACATCATCGATCTGGTGGCCACGAGCGGGAGGTTCGCGCCGCACTTTCACCTGCCTCTCCAGCATGCCAGCGACACGATGCTGTGTCGCATGCGTCGTCCCTACACCCTCGCGGTGTACCGCCGCGCGGTAGACCGCATTCGACATCTGATGCCACACGCCGGGATCGGGTCCGATCTGATCGCCGGATTTCCGGGTGAAACCGACGAGGATGCGGCTCAAACGCTGGACTACCTGTCCTCGAGCCCCCTGACGTATCTGCACGTGTTCCCCTACTCTCCACGTCCCGGCACCGAAGCGGCGCGCTTGCCCGGTCGGGTCGCCGGTCCGCTCGTCCGCGAACGGGCGAGCGCGCTGCGGGACCTGGGCGCGACCCTGTCACGACAGTTTCGGGAGAGGCTGGTCGGGACCCTCCGACCTGGACTGACGCTTGAGGGGGGGACGGTCGTGCTGACCGACAACTACTTGAAGGTGTCAGTGCCGTCAGGACGGGACGGCAACCAGCGGGTCCGCGTGCGTATCACGAGTGCCCAACCGTTGGCCGGGGAGCTGCAATAAGGACCCGATCAGGAATAAGTTGATCATTCTGGGCGTCGAGGCGCGCGACAATGCGCGCCCCCCCGGCCAAGAAAGACCGCGCGGTCATCGCTCCTGTGCGCTCCGCACGCGGGGCGCCGACCCGGCCCGGGGACCGCTGTCGACGATGAGTTGACCGCAGGCGGCCCGGATGTCTCGGCCGCGACTCTTGCGGACAGACACATTGACGCCGGAACGGGCCAAACTGCTGGCAAAACGGTCGACCTGCTCGTCGGATGGACGAGAGAACGGAATTCCGGGCGCCTCGTTGAGCGGAAGCAGGTTCACTTTTGCTCGCAAACCGCGGAGCAGCCTTGCCAAGCGCCTCGCGTCCGCGGCCGTGTCGTTCACACCGTCCAGCAGCACATATTCGAAGGTAATCCGGTCGCGGTGCTTGAGCGGGAACCGACGGCACGCGGTGATGAGATCCGAGAGACGCTGCTGCCGGCTCGTCGGTATCAGCTCGTGTCGAACTCGGTCGGTGGTCGCGTGCAGAGAGACCGCAAGATTCGGAATCCACGTCTCCTCTGACAATCGGGCCATGGCCGGCAACAGGCCGACCGTCGACAAGGTTACGCGTTTAGGGGTCAAGGCCAACCCGTCCGGCGCGGCCAGGATACGGAGTGCCTTCATCGTGGCGTCATAGTTGTGCAGCGGCTCGCCCATGCCCATCAGCACGATGTTGAATCGTGTGTCCTGCAGCTCGAGCTCGCGCGCCAACACGCGGACCTGTCCGGCGATCTCCCCGGCCGTCAGATGGCGAGCGAGGCCCATCTGGCCGGTCAAACAGAATCCGCACCGCATCGCACAGCCCACCTGCGTCGAAACACAGAGGGTCAGGGCGGGCGTGTCGGGGATGAACACGGACTCGATGTTCCGACCGTCGCCAAGCGTGAAGAGGAACTTCTGGGTGCCGTCTGACGACCGTTCGCGGGAGGTCACCACCGGTGTGGTGATGGTGCACGTCTCATCGAGTCGTGCGCGGAGGTGGCGCGACAGGTCGGTCATTCCATCGAACTGCTCGCGTCCGCGGCGGTGCAACCAACGAAAGATCTGCCTCGCATGAAACCGGTCGGCCCCCAGTGCCGCGACGACCGATTCGAGTTCTGCCGGTTCCAGCTCCGCCAAGTCCGGCCTCTCGTCGTCCATGTGGCCCACAGTACCACGCGGCGTCTGGGTCCCAGGTTGATGCAAACGCGCTTCGCGTGGTATCATTGCTTTCTTGCTGCTATCTCTTAAGTCTCTATTGTACAACTATTTACGGATGTTGTGGACGGCTGTCTCTAATAGGCCGCAGACAGGCGACGTCTCGGAATGATTGTTCGCGAGCAGTTCGACAACGGGTTGCGCCTTCTGACCGACTCGATGCCAGAGGTGCGCTCGGTCAGCTTCGGGGCCTGGCTGACGCGAGGGTCGCGTCATGAGAGCGCCGCCCGTTCTGGAATCGCGCACTTTGTTGAACACATGCTGTTCAAGGGGACGGCGCGCCGCACGGCGGAAGACATTGCGCAGGAGATCGACTCGATCGGGGGGCAGCTCGATGCCTTTACGGCGAAGGAATGCGCGAGTTACTACGTGAAGGTCCTTGACGACCACCTCCCGCGAGCCGTCGACGTGCTCGCTGACCTGCTGGTGAATCCCGCGTTCGATCCGGGTGACATCGAGCGTGAGAAGAAGGTGGTGCTCGAAGAGATCAAGATGGTGGAGGACACGCCTGACGATCTGGTCCATGAGTTGTTCACCCAGCGATTCTGGTCCGGGCATCCGCTGGGCCGACCAATCTTGGGCGTCCCAGAGACCGTGACCGATCTCGACGCCGCGACCCTCCGCGAATACTTCGGCCGTGCCTATACCGGGGGCAACCTGGTGATCGCGGCCGCCGGTCATGTCGACCACGCGGCGGTCCGCGACCTCGTGACGTCCGCCTTCGGCGACCTGCCGTCCAACGTCGAGGAGATCACCGGCACGGCTCCGGCGTCGATGCCCGGCTTGCTGATACGCGACAAGCCGCTCGAGCAGTGCCACGTGTGTCTCGGCGTGAGCGGATATCCGCAAGGGCACGTCGACCGTTACATCTGTTACGTGCTGAACATCGTGCTGGGCGGCACCATGAGCTCGCGCCTGTTTCAGAATATCCGAGAGAAGCGAGGTCTCGCCTACGCGGTGAGCAGCGGTTTCGTGTCGTATTGCGACGGCGGCGCGCTGACGATATACGCCGGCTGCGATGCCGACAGCGTTGTCGAAGTCGTGGACCTGATCGTGGCCGAGCTCCAGCTGCTTCGCGATGCCCCGATCACGTCGGCGGAGCTGGTTCGGGCAAAGGACCACGTGAAGGGCAGCCTGGTGCTGAGCCTGGAGAGCACCTCGAGCCGGATGTCCCATCTGGCTCGGCAGGAGATGTATTACGGGCGGCAGTTTACGCTGGACGAGACGTTGCGGGCGGTGGAACAGGTGACCGTCGACGATGTCCATCGAGTGGCGACAGAGCTGCTCGTCCCAGGTACAGTGGCGGCGACGGTCTTGGGACCCGTCGATGGTCTTGCGCTGAGCGAGCAGCAACTAGCGCTGACCTAGCCATCGGGGCGCCCGTGCGTTCAGTAGGCGCGGCGCCCGGCTGGCAAGGCGCGACGAGGGAGCATACAGGCGGTATGTGACCGAGGAAGCAACGCAGTCCAGGCGGGATGCCCCGCCCGGCGAACGGGGGGATGTTATCGGGGTTCGCTTGACGGTGCTCGGGAGTGGGAGCGCCGGAAATGCGACGCTGTTGCAAGGCCTTGAGCAGCCGGTGCTGATCGATGTGGGGCTGAGCTACCGCGAGGTGGCGCGTCGACTGGACAGCGTGGGGGTGTCGCCCGATAGCGTCGGGGCGGTGATCATTACGCACGCGCATGGCGACCATACTCGCAGCGCAGCGCTGTTCTCGAGGCGGCACGACGTGCCGCTGTATGCGACGGCGGCGACCAAGGCGCTCTTGGAATCGACCTGGGTGGCCAAGGCGGCGCCGGTTCCGAGCTGGCGCTTGCTGGTGTGTGATGCGGCGAGCGAGATCTGCGGGTTTCGGTTTACTCCGTTCGAGGTCTCACATGACGCGGCGGCTGAAACGGTGGCCTTCGTCATCGACACCCCTGATGGAACCATCGGGTTCGCCACCGACGTGGGGACCGTGACGCCGGTCTTGCGGGCCAGATTCCAGGACTGCCGGCTGTTGGTCATCGAGTCGAACCACGCGCACGACCTGTTGCAGGTGGGGCCATATGCGCGGTCGACGAAGGTGCGGATCAGTGGGTCGCGCGGGCATTTGTCGAATGAATCGCTCGCGCTGTTTGTTCGCCATGACCTGGGCCGCTCGGTCAGGTGCCTGGTGCTCGCGCATTTGAGTCGGGTGAACAACGTGCCCGAGATCGCGGAGATGACCTGCCGTGAGGCGCTCGCGGCAAGTGGACGCGACGAGGTGCGGGTTGTCGTCTCTCGTCAAGATCGCGTGGCGGAGACTGTGGACCTCGGGGCGTGGGCGCCCCGCCAGACGCAGGGCGCCCTCGGGCGTCAGGTCACGTTGCCGTTCTAGCGCCCTGACGCGAATCGCTGGGGCGGGATACGAGGTTGGATATCAGGGTCGCCCGGCAGTGGCGACCCGCACGAAGAGAGTGACATGGCAGAGCAACCCCTCGAGGACGGCGAGCGGCGCCAGGACGCCCGTCGAGAAGAGACGAACCGACGCGGAGCCGCCGATCGGCGTTACACCGAGCGACGGGTGGCCGAGCGCCGAACGAAGGATCTTGCCCACCGGACGGTGGAAAGCAACGGTCCGGGCAAGACCGTCGGACGGGACCGACGCGCGCCGCGCAACGGCGCGACGAAGCTCGGCGGAGCCAGCCCGATCGCCGAGATGGCGAGTCTTGACGTGAGCGCGTGTCGGACGTTTCCGCCGCCGGGGCCAATTCACGCACGTGAAGCGACCTGTCTGCGGATGACGATCTCCGAGGTCCGTTACTCATGATCCCGCGCTATACCCATCCAGAGATGGGCGGTATCTGGGAAGAGCAACGCAAGTACGATACTTGGCTCCGCGTCGAGGTCGCGGCCACCGAGGCGATGGCCGCGACGGGCGTGGTGCCTGAAGACGCGGCCCGCGATATCGCGTCTTGCACCGGCGTACGCGCCGAGCGAGTTGACGAGATCGAGCAGACGACGCGGCATGACGTCATCGCGTTCACGACGGCAGTGGCCGAACAGGTGGGACCCTCGGCGCGCTGGCTGCATTTCGGATTGACGTCATCCGACGTCCTGGACACGGCGCTCGCGCTCCAAATGCGCCAGGCGTGCGGATTGATCCTGGACGACCTCGGTCACCTCCTTGAGGCGGTCGCGGATCGGGCGCGGGAGCATCGCGACACGGCGATGATCGGGCGCACCCACGGCGTGCACGCAGAGCCGATGACGTTTGGCTTGAAGCTGGCGCTATGGCACGCCGAGCTCCGGCGCGCCGTAGGCCGGATCGAGGGCGCCCGAGCGGCTGTCAGCGTCGGAAAGATTTCCGGCGCGGTCGGGACGTATGCGCATCTGGAGCCAGAGATCGAACAGCGAGTGTGCGTGGCACTTGGGCTGACACCAGCGCCGGTGGCATCTCAAGTCATTCAGCGGGACCGCCACGCCGAATTGCTGAGTGCGTTGGCGATTACCGGGGCGTCGCTCGAGAAGTTCGCGGTTGAGGTGCGTGGTCTGCAGAAGACCGAGATCGGCGAGGTCGAGGAGGGGTTCGCGAAAGGCCAAAAAGGGTCGTCGGCGATGCCCCACAAGCGGAACCCCATCGGGTGCGAACAGTTGACCGGACTCGCCCGTCTCCTTCGTGGGAACGCGATGGCCGCGTTCGAGAATGTGGCGTTGTGGCACGAGCGGGACATTTCCCACTCGTCGGTCGAACGCGTGATCATCCCCGACAGCTTCATCACGCTCGACCACATGCTGCGACGGTTTGCCAAGATCGTCCGGGCCCTCGTCGTGCACCCGGAACGCATGCAGGAGAATCTCAACCGGTCGCGCGGCATCGTATTCTCCGGAACGGTGCTGCTCGAATTGGCGCAGCGCGGGGTTTCACGGGAGCAGGCCTACGAGTGGGTGCAGCGGGTGGCCATGCGTTCCCACGACGAGCGGCTCGATTTCAAGGCGCTGCTCGCAGAGGATGCAGACGTCATGGGGGTGTTGCTGCCGGCCGACCTCGACCGCGCGTTCGACCTCCAGCGGCAGCTTCGCCACGTCGGCCCCATTGTGGACCGCGTGCTGTCTGGCGACACGGTATCCGTGCCGGCCGGAGGCCACTCTTGAAAGCTAGAGTCTTCGTCACCTTGAAACCGTCGGTGTTCGACCCGCAGGGTCGGACGATCGTCGAAGCGTTGCAGTCGATGGGCTATGGGTCCGTGCAGGATGTCAGGCAGGGCAAGTACTTCGAGCTGGATGTTGCGGCAGAGTCGGCCGACGCGGCGCGGTCGACCGCGTCCGAGGTCGCGGACAAGTTGTTGGCGAATCCGGTGATCGAGAGCTATCGCATAGAAGTCGACGGAGACGACGACTCATGAAATTCGCGGTCATCGAGTTTCCCGGCTCCAATTGCGACCACGACGCGTATCACGCCACGAAATATGTCCTGGGACAGCAGGCGGAATTCGTGTGGCACAAGGAGACCGATCTGCGCGGCGCCGACGTCGTGGTGTTGCCGGGCGGGTTTTCCTACGGCGATTACCTGCGGACGGGCGCGATCGCCCGATTTTCACCGGTGATGGCCCGCGTCTGTGAGTTTGCCCACGCCGGCGGGCCCGTGATCGGAATCTGCAACGGATTTCAAGTGCTCCTCGAAGTGGGGCTGCTCGAGGGGGCGTTGCTACGGAACAATCGATTGAAGTTTCTCTGCGAGCACATCCATGTCCGGGTCGAGCACACCGATACGCCGTTTACCTCCGGCGCGGTGGCCGGGCAGGTGCTGACCCTGCCGATTGCCCACGGCGAGGGCAACTTTCACGCCTCGCCGGAGACCCTCGCCGCGCTCGAAGTCAACCGACAGGTGGTCTTTCGCTACTGCGCTGAGGATGGGGCGCAGTCGGACGCGGCGAATCCAAACGGGTCCGCTCACGCGATTGCCGGTGTGTGCAGTGTGGGGCGCAACGTCGTGGGTCTCATGCCTCATCCGGAGCGCGCGTGTGAGTCGATGCTCGGGAGCGCCGACGGTCGTGTCGTCCTCGAATCGGTGATCAACGCGCTCGCTGCAACGGGTACGGCTTGAGCCGACCCGTCCGGACGACGGGCGTCGAATTGCCGCCGGTAGTTACTGGGTACGGGAAGGCCGCGCACGTGCGCGGCTTGCGAGCTTGGGAGTGGGGGTAGAAGCCCACATAACGGCGCGCATGGCGCGCCCGCGCAGGCGGCGGAGCGGGGCGACGGGGCCCCCGCGAGCGCCGAGCCGGGGTGTGGGGCAGAGCCCCACTGAAGAAATGGATCAGGCCACCATTGACGCGCACGGGTTCAGCCCCGAGGAATATCAGCGCCTCCTCGAGATTCTCGGTCGTGAACCGACGATCACCGAGTTGGGTATTTTCTCGGTGATGTGGTCGGAACACTGCAGCTACAAGAGCTCGCGGTTGCATCTACGTCGGTTTCCGACGGACGGGCCGCGGGTGGTCCAGGGGCCGGGCGAGAACGCGGGGGCCGTGGACATTGGCGATGGGATCACGGCGGTCTTCAAGATCGAGTCGCACAATCACCCGTCGTTTATCGAGCCGTATCAGGGGGCCGCGACGGGTGTGGGCGGGATCATCCGGGACATCTTTACGATGGGCGCTCGCCCGATCGCGCTACTGAACTCGTTGCGATTCGGAGAGATTGACAATCCGGACACTCGGCGGCTTGTCGACGGCGTCGTCGCCGGCATCGCCGGCTATGGCAACAGCATCGGCATTCCAACCGTCGGCGGCGAGATCGCCTTCGAGCCCGGCTACGCGGGCAATCCGCTGGTGAACGTGTTCTGTCTCGGCGTAGCAAAAGCGGACGCCCTGGCCATGGGCGTCGCTTCGGGGGTTGGTAATCCGGTCTACTACGTCGGAGCGAAGACCGGGCGCGACGGCATCCACGGGGCCACGATGGCATCGGCCGAGTTTGACGAGCACTCGGCCGACAAACGCCCTGCCGTGCAGGTGGGCGACCCGTTCATGGAGAAGCTGCTGCTCGAGGCCTGCCTCGAGGTCATGCGCACCGACGCGCTGGTCGGCATTCAGGACATGGGTGCGGCCGGGCTGACCTGTTCCACGTCCGAGATGGGCGCCCGAGGAGATGCCGGGATAGAAATCGACGTGGCCCTCGTGCCCCAGCGAGAGACCGGCATGACGCCCTATGAGATCATGTTGTCGGAATCGCAGGAGCGGATGCTGCTGGTGGCGCGGCGTGGACGCGAGGCCGAGGTCGAGCAGGTGTTCGAAAAGTGGGATCTGCATGCGGTGCGTATCGGCGAGGTCACTGGCGATGGCTTGCTGCGGATACGCGACCAGGGACAGGTGGTGGCCGAGATCCCGAATCGCCCGCTCGCCGACCGCGCCCCGCTCTACGACCGGCCGACCGCGCGGCCAGCGTATCTCGATGACGCTAACCGTCTCGATCTGGCGACGTTGGCTCCGCCCGCCGATCCGCGGCGAATTTGGTTGGACCTGCTCGACACCCCGGCGGTGGCGAGCAAGCAGTGGGTCTACCGACAGTACGACCACATGGTTCGAACCAATACGGTGGTGCTGCCGGGGTTGGGCGCGGGTGTGGTGCGAGTGAAGGGCACCGAGCGGGCGTTGGTCTTCTCGCTCGACGGCAACGGTCGCCACTGCTTTCTGGATCCCGCCGAGGGGGGGCGACTGGCGGTGGCCGAAGCGGCGAGAAACGTGGCCTGCGCCGGCGCTGTGCCGATCGGCGCGACCAATTGTTTGAACTTTGGCAACCCGGAACGCCCGGAGATCATGTGGCAGTTCTCGCAGGCCGTCGACGGCATCGCGGAGGCCTGCCGCGCCCTGGACGTGCCGATCACCGGCGGCAATGTCAGCCTGTACAACGAGACTGACGGCCAGGCGATTTATCCCACTCCAGTGCTCGGTGTGGTGGGGGTGCTGGACGACGTGACCCACGTGCTGACCCGGGTGTTCCCGGAGCCCGATCTGGAGATAGTGTTGCTAGGCGATCCGGCGGGCGGGCTGGGCGGAAGCGAGTATCTGAAGCAGGCGCACGGGTTGGTGCGCGGCACGCCAGCTCCGGTGGATCTCGACCGCGAGCGGGCCCTGCAGGCGCTGTTGGTCGATGCGGCGCGCGGCCGCTGGATTCGCTCGGCCCACGATGGCTCGGATGGCGGATTGGCGGTGACGCTGGCCGAGTGCTGCGTCGAGAGCGGCGCGGTGGGTGCCCAGGTCGACCTGCCCGGGTCGGTCGAGCCGGTTGGGCAGGACGAGCGGTTCGGCGTCGTGCAGGCCCTGTTCGGCGAGGCGCCGTCACGGGTGGTGGTGTCCGTCGCTGCCGGCCAGCGTGAGCGGCTGCTGTCGGGCGCACGTGAACGGTCGGTCCCCGCGGTCGTGATCGGGCGCACGGGGGGCGACCGGATCCGTCTCGCGGTATCGGGGGAGCAAGTTGCCGATATTGGGCTGGACGAAGCGGAACAGGCGTGGGGAGAGGGACTGACTCGGCACTTTGAAACGGTCGCCAGCAAGGAGGCGTGACGCTATTGAAACCCAACGCTGACAGCGACACCGGTCAGGACAAGTTCAGGGACGAGTGCGGGGTGTTCGGGATCTACGGACACCCCGAGGCTCCGGCCCTGACCCGGCTCGGCCTCTATGCGCTGCAGCATCGGGGCCAGGAGAGCGCGGGCATCGCGACGGCGGACGGCGAGCGGCTGTACCTGACTCGCGCCATGGGTCAGGTGTCAGAGGCATTCGACGAACGGACGTTGGCCTCACTGAGCGGCGATGTGGCGATCGGACACGTCCGCTACTCCACTGCCGGTGACAGCCGCATCGTCAATGCGCAGCCGATTCTCATCGATTGCGTGCACGGCGAGATTGCGCTGTGTCACAACGGGAATCTGATCAACGCGCCTGAGCTCCGGACGGACCTGGTCGCGCAGGGCTGCATTTTCCAGACCAATAGCGACACGGAAGTCGTGCTGCACCTCTACGCGCGCTCGAAGGCGGCGACGCCGCAGGACGCCATCGTCGAGTCGGTGGCTCACGTACACGGCGCGTTCTCGATTGCCCTGCTGACGAAGGATCTGCTCATCGCCGTGCGTGACCCCCATGGATTCCGCCCGCTGGTGCTCGGCAAGCTTGGCGATGCGATGGTGGTCTGTTCCGAGACCTGCGCCCTTGACCTGATCGGCGCGCAGTATGTGCGCGATGTCGAGCCCGGGGAAGTGCTGGTTATCGCTCGCGACGGCGCGCGGTCGTATCGGCCGTTTCCAGCCGCGCAGCTGTCGCACTGTGTGTTCGAGCATGTGTACTTCGCCCGACCCGATAGCCTGGTGTTCGGACAAAGCGTAAACGAGGTGCGCACCAATCTCGGTCGTTTACTGGCGCGGGAAGCGCCGGCCGATGCTGACGTCGTGGTGCCGGTCCCCGACTCCGGCATGTGCGCCGCGATCGGGTACGCCGAAGAGTCCGGGTTGCCGATTCAGATGGGGTTGATTCGGAATCACTATGTCGGCCGGACGTTCCTCGCGCCGCAGCAGGAAATTCGCGGTTTCCGGGTGCGGGTCAAGCTGAACCCGGTCAGAAACATCATTGAAGGCAAGCGCGTGATTCTGGTCGACGACTCGCTGGTCAGGGGAACGACCAGTCGGAAGATCGTCGGTATGATTCGGGCCGCTGGCGCTCGCGAGATCCACATGCGCATCAGCTGCCCGCCGACCGTGTCGCCGTGCTACTACGGGATCGACACGCCAAGTCGGTCTGAGTTAATCGCGTCCAACCACACCGTCGAGGAGATTCGCGAGTTCGTCAAGTCAGACTCGTTGCAGTATCTGAGCCTGACGGGGTTGCGCCAGGCGGTGGGGCCGCGAAGCGGCGATTACTGTAACTCCTGCTACACCGGCGAGTATCCGGTGGAGGCCCCCCGGGACGAGGAAGCGTACATGCAGATGGCGCTGAAGTTGCCGGGCGACCGGTGATGAGACGACCGACCGCCGTGCTGGTCGCTGGCGTGCTGCTCGCCGGCGGTCTGTCCGCGGCGCAACCAGGTCCGGTCGATGACCAGGCGCTTCGGGCGGCCATCGATCAGCTCGGCGACTTTGACTACGCCACGCGGACCGCCGCCAGCGGTCTCGTGAGACGCGCTCCCGTCGAGCAGGTGGGTCCGGCGCTTGCCGCCGCGGTCACCGGTCACGATGACGGCTACGTGCAGTTCCGGGCGCTGGTACTGCTCGTCGGTTTCGGCGGTCCGATGGCCAAACAGGCCGCCCTCGATGTGATCGGGGATCCGAATGACCGGCTACGTGCGGTGGCCTTCGGGTACTTCGAGCATGACCCAGATCCGGCAATGGCGCCCCGGTTGCTGGAGGCGCTCGACACGGAAACGTCTGAGTTCGTGCGGCCCGCGTTGATTCGCGCGGTGGCGGCCCACGACGCCGACCCCGCGGTGCGCGCGCGGTTGATCGCAGACATCGACCGGGGGGTAGATTTCTTCCGGGGCAGCGTCATCGAGGCGCTTGGAGACCGCGCGGCTTCGTACGCACTCGACCCTCTCCTGCGTATTGTCGGTGAGCCTGGACCACTCCAGGACGACGCGCTCCTGGCCTTGGTGCGAATTGGCGACAGCCGCGCGCTCGCGTCGGTCGCCGCATTGCAGGGAACAGACCCGGACATAGAGCCGATGGTGTCGGCCGCCGCCGCCGCGCTGGGCGGCGATCGGGACCGGCATTTTCAGTTCGTGTCCGAGTCGCTCCGGTTTGCCGTCGCCGGCGATCACGCGGATCTGGTGCGTTCGTCGGCTGCCGCGCTGGGAGCACTCGCGTCGCGCGGTGATGCGGACGCCGTGCGGGAGCTGTTTGACGTGGGGATCGATGCCGACCCGGCCGCGAGGGACTCGATTGCGCTGGTGCTCGGCATGCTGGCGATGCGCTATCCAGACACAGTGCTGGGGCACCTCGAGACCCGGACGGACGTGCCTGCGGCCGCGCTGGTGGTTCGCGACGGCTTCGACATGCTTGACGAGGATCTTGAGGAGGAGCGCTTTTTCATGACGACCCGCACCGCGTTTTGGGTCGCACCCGAAGGGTCGCGGGCGCGCGCGGTGAGCGACGAGTTGATCAGGGTGCTCGAATTCTGATGGCCGACCCCTCGTTGCCCGGGAGAGACGATCCGGCCGTCACCTCAGAGGCACCGGCGCCGGTCGACTACAAGTCAGCCGGTGTCGATATCGACGCCGGCCACGAGGCGGTCCGGCGGATTCGGGCGCTGGCTCGCGGCACGTTCACCAGCGGAGTGCTCTCGGAGATCGGTAGCTTTGGCGGCCTGTTCCGGCCCGATCTCGCCGGGTTGGCCGAGCCGGTCCTGGTGTCGAGCGCCGACGGTGTCGGTACGAAGTTGAAGGTGGCCTTTCGCACCGGTCGGCACCGCTCGGTCGGGGTCGATCTGGTCAACCACTGTGTCAACGACGTCCTGGTGCAGGGGGCGACGCCCCTGTTTTTCCTCGACTATCTCGCCACGGGTCGATTGTCACCGGACATCACCGCGGAGGTGGTGACCGGTCTCGCGGCGGGCTGTGCGGAGAACGGCTGCGCGTTGCTCGGGGGAGAAACGGCCGAGATGCCGGGGTTCTACGCGGACGGGGAATACGATCTGGCCGGCTTCGTGGTGGGTCTGGTAGACCGGGCGCGGGTGATTGACGGTCGCCATATCCGCGCCACCGATCGACTGATTGGTTTGCGGTCCAGCGGCCTGCACACCAATGGCTATTCGCTGGCCCGACACATCATGTTCGAGCGGCTCGAATTGTCGGTCGACTCCACGCCGGAGGGGTTGGACGGCACGGTGGGTGACGTGCTGTTGCGTCCGCATCGTTCGTATCTGGGTCCGCTCCGTTCGCTCCTGGCCGAGGCAACGACCCCGATCAAAGGCCTGGCGCACATCACCGGTGGCGGGTTGTCCGACAACCTCCCTCGAGTGCTGCCTGAGGGCACCGGGGCCGCGGTCGAGCGCGTGAGCTGGACCCCTCCCCCGATCTTCAGGTTCCTCCAAGACCACGGATCCGTGCCCGACGACGACGCGTTCCGTACGTTCAACATGGGTATCGGCATGGTTGTCGTGTGCGCGGCCGAGACGACCGAGGCCGTCTTGACGCGACTTCAGCAGGCCGGAGAGACCGACGCGGTGGTGATCGGTACGGTGACGTCTGGAGACGGCACCGTGAGATATCGCTAGCGCCGCGGCGAGTCTTCAGACAGCCGGCGCTCACAATGGTTGCGAACGAGACGGGCCACAGCGGTCAGAAGACGCCCCCCAGCGGCGGTCGGCGACTGGGCGTGCTGATTTCCGGTCGCGGCAGCAACCTGCAGGCGATCATCGACGCCGTGACGGACGGGCGTCTCGACGCGGCCATTGTGGTCGTGATTTCCAATCGGGCGGGGGCCGGGGGGGTGGACCGCGCGCGCGCGGCCGGCATCGAGACTGTCGTGTTGGAGCACGGGGCGTTCGGATCCAGAGAGGACTACGATGCCGCCCTCGTAGCCGAGCTGCGACGGCGGGAGGTCTCGCTGGTCTGTCTGGCGGGGTTCATGCGTCTACTCAGCCCCAGTTTCGTGCAGGCGTTTCCGAACCGAGTGTTGAACATCCATCCGTCTCTGCTCCCGGCATTTCCGGGACTGCATGGCCAGGACCAAGCCTGGCGGCATGGGGTAAAGGTAGCGGGCGCCAGTGTCCATATCGTGACGCCAGAGCTAGATGCGGGGCCTATCGTGTCGCAGGCCACCGTGGCGGTCGAGGACAGCGACACGTCAGACAGCCTGGCCGCGAAGATCCTGGTGGAGGAACACCGGATCTATCCCGAGGCCATCGGGGTCGTTCTTGCCGGTCGCTGGCGCATCGA
>Ga0310121_10001935_pt1 | contig 20404 bp, 16 predicted proteins | sample CB27_Tmax_986_MG_FD_203504 | JGI IMG/M metagenome (GOLD analysis project Ga0310121, IMG submission 203504) | Marine microbial communities from Western Arctic Ocean, Canada - CB27_Tmax_986 | ecosystem: Environmental > Aquatic > Marine > Oceanic | place: Canada: Western Arctic Ocean | collected...
CCACGAGCAACGCTCTTGGTTCAGTCATCGGTACTACGGTATGGGGATTGGAAGGTAATCCACGGATTCCGGAAATCGACATCAAGGTCGACAGTGTTGCTGTGACGGCAATCAGCAAGAAGCTGAAGGCTAAGTGGACCCCTGAGTTAGGTCAAGACCTCAACGCATACCACAACTTGGATGCAGAGGTGGAGCTTACCTCGATTCTCTCTGAGCAAATTGCTCTTGAGATCGACCGTGAGATCCTGGAAGACCTCATTCTCGGTGCAACAGCCGCTACTTATTACTGGTCTCGTTCACCCGGTCTGTTCGTCAACCGCACTACGGGTGAGGAAATTGGTGCCAGCGCTGCTGCCCCAGACTTCACCGGTACCGTAAGCGAATGGTATGAGACTCTGGCTGAGACCATCAATGATGTGTCGGCTCAGATCCATCGTAAGACGCTACGGGGTGGAGCTAACTTTGTGGTCTGCGGACCTGAAGTGGCTAATATCCTTGAGTTCACGGCTGGTTTCCGCGCAAGCGTTACCGCTGACGACGAGAAGGGTACCATCGGTGCTGTTAAGACGGGTAGTCTTTCCAAGAAGTTCGACGTGATTGTAGACCCCTACTTCCCACGTACGGTCGTCTTGGTTGGTCGACGCGGAGGCAGTTTCCTAGAGAGTGGGTATGTATACGCACCTTATGTGCCACTACAGACCACACCCACGATCTTCGGCCCTGAAGACTTCGTGCCCAGGAAGGGCGTGATGACTCGCTATGCAAAGAAGATGGTTCGTCCTGATATGTATGGCCTGGTTGTCGTTCGCGGTCTCTTGGGTGAGAGCGGCTCGTCCTAAGCTAGTCGAGTAAGCAAGCATCATAAAACCCCTGCCTTTTGGTGGGGGTTTTTGTATTGTGGAAGGCTATTTATAGGTGCGAGCCAGAAGGTTCGCCCTATGTTTTTTAACATGATTATAAATGGAGGGTTTAAATATGGGCAAAAGAGTGGGCTTGGCGAGAATGCAAGCATTAATGGAAAATTTAAAGAGAGAGATAAATCTTACTAGTACGACGTTGACAGGAAACAAAGCAGGATTTTTAGCAAAGACTGCTAACTATACTGTTACCGCAGCAGATGGAGGCTGCACGATTCAGGTCAATCCGGCCGCAACAACTTTAATTCAGTTGCCTTCCGCGTCCACAGTTGGCGCTGGTTGGAGCATAACCATTATTGTTACCGAAGATGATGGTGGGACTCTCGACCAAAAGGTCAATATTGGCACAGCGAGTGGTGAGTTTTTCAATGGTATGATTATTGGTGGCGATGGGGGGGGTGCTGTTGTTGCTAACGGCACATCAAATGACTTTATTACCCTCTCCACCTCCGCGACGAGTGGTGAAAGGTTTGATATTACTTCTGATGGCACCCGGATGCACTGCATGGGTTGGGCTATCGATGCATCCGACACGTTGTTTGCAGATGCCGCGGCCTAACCGCATCCTAAAATAAAAATATATCTTTATATTTTCTCCCCCCTCTTCGGAGGGGGTTTTCTCTTTAAATGTACTATATACTATATATTAGAAAGGAGAAAACGTCATGAATCCACGTAGACGGCTATTAATGAAAAACAGGGCGAGAGCCAAGAAGGCTGCAGTTACGGTCGACACTACGGTGCCTACAACGGTTACTGAAACCCCGGTGGTGGTAGCGCCCATGGCCGCGCCAGTTGTTGAAGTAGAGACCAAGACAAAGACTGTCAAGAAAACGCGCCCAGTGCGAAAGACCAAGGCAAAGACCAAGACTGTGACCGTTCCTACTTGAGCGACCTTTCCGGATCCTAAAAGAACCCCCAGTGTGTCTGGGGGTTTTGTTTTGTAGGGCACTATTTACACAAGGAGGGCGCCTATATGCCAACTAATCTAAGCCCCAGATCGCAAACGAGTGCGATAGTTTTACCTTCAACCGGCTCCGCTAGCAAGGTTGCAGCGGCCGTTCCTTTTGGAATTTATACGGGTTCTGTTACATTTTTAACGGGAGCAGCTTTACAAGTAAATTTTGTATATAAAAAGCTTGGGGGCGATGTTGTAGATATTGAATTAACGCCGGCAAATGTTTATGCGGCTTATGAAGAAGCAGTATTAGAATATTCTTATATCGTTAACCTCCATCAGTCTAAAAATGCTCTTTCAAACATGTTGGGAGAGCAAACGGGTACCTTTAATCATAATGGTGAATTGGTTTCAGGGCCCTCTAATGTTAACTTAAAATTCCCTCGATTTCAAATTGGATATTCTAAAAGGGTTGGCGATGGTGCAGCAGCAGCAGGAGGTTTCGGAGGTACTATTCCAGAATACTCGGCATCTTTTAAGCCGAGCGAAAATAAACAAGATTATGATCTCCAGAACATCATTTCTTCGTCCGCCGCCGACGGTGTTGATGACGCAGGAAAGGTCGTCTCCTTCGCCGGAAAAGTAGGAGATAAAAGAGTCATTATAACTAAGGTCTTTTATCAATCTCCCCGGGCTATGTGGCGATTCTACGGCTACTATGGTGGCGTTGGAGTAGTAGGCAACTACTCTACTTACGGACAGTTCGCAGACGACTCTACATTTGAAATCATTCCTACATGGCAGAACAAATTACAAGCAGTTATGTATGAAGATTCCATTTATACACGCACTTCTCATTATTCTTATGAGATTATTAATAATAAGTTACGTTTGTATCCCAATCCAAGTTATTGGGATTTTGGGGACCTCAATAGGATATGGGTACGCTTCTATGTAGAAGATAATTCATGGGAGGAAGATTCAGGATATCGTAGTGGGGTTAATGGGATCAACAATATGAATACATTACCTTTCGATAATCTTCCTTATCTCAATATTAATGCTATCGGTAAACAGTGGATTCGAAAATATGCACTGGCGGTTTGTAAAGAAATGTTGGGGCAGATTAGAGGTAAATTTACCACATTGCCGATTCCGGGCGAGAGCGTAACTTTAAATCATGCAGAACTACTTTCTCAAGCGAAAGAAGAACAAACAACGCTAAAAGATAAGTTGGCGGAAATGTTGAAAGAGATGGAATACGCCGCCCTTACCAAGACGGATCAAGAAATCACGGATGCAGCCACGAATGTTTTGAAGTCTTCACCACTTCCAATTTTTCTAGGATAATAAATGAATGGGCGACAATGAATGGAAACGCAATAAAGCACCACCTCCTCCACTCTTTCTAGGAAAGAAAGAAAGAGATCTTGTCAAACAAGTTAACGATGAACTTATTGAAAAAGTCATCGGACAACAAATTCTTTATTATCCCATTGACCTAAAGGCTACTGATTTTCATGAATTGTATGGAGAGGCGATAGAAAAAAGCTTTCTCTCTCCCATCCGTATTTATGCGTTGGTGGAATTCACCGATTATTCTACACAGTATATGGAGAATGTAGGGATAGATAAATCTTGGGAAATTAATGTTCATTTTCATAAACGAAGATTGGAAGAAGACCAAGATTTATATGTTCGTGAGGGCGATTTTGTATTATATGGCGATTATTATTATGAAATTGTGAAACTCACTCAACCTAAACTCTTGTTTGGCCAAGCCAATAAAGAATTTGAAATCGCCGCTAAATGCATTAGAGCAAGGAAGGGACTATTTGATGCTACCTGATAACTTTGATTTTGCACAATTGCCTCCGGGAGATTATAAATTAAAAGAAATAGGCATGCTAGCGTCTACCATTGAAAATATTGATTATGCGATGGTGTCGTGGCTTAAAGAAGATTTAGATTTGAGTGCCCGCGGCAATGAAGGCTTTGTAAATGTGCCTATTTTGTGGCAAACCCCCGAACGATCTTATCAAATTAAACATAATAAAGATTTAAGAGATGATGGCGGTGCTATAAAATTGCCTATCCTTTCGGTGGAACGAACAGGAATTACTAAAGACCCGAACCGCAAAGGAGGGTTTCAAGCTCAAATATATTCCAATAAGAAAAACGGACGCAGCGGCCGTATTGTGATTGCGCGAAAGATTGTTGAAGATAAAACGCGTAACTATGCAGTAGTAGGAAATACGCGGCGCGCCAATTACACTTCAGGAAAAGAACAACGACATTATCCCAGAGTTAATAAAAAAATAGTTATTCAATCTTTATCTATTCCGATTCCGGTTTATATTAATGTAGAATATAAAATTATAATTAAAACTGAATATCAGCAACAGATGAACGATCTGATTGCTCCCTTTATGGCGCGCACCGGACAATTAAATGCGTTTGTAATGAAGAGAAACGGCCATTTATATGAAGCTTTCATCGATCAGGGATTTACACAAAGCAACAATGTAGCAAACCTCAATGAAGAATTAAGAATGTTTACATCGGAAATTAGTATTCGCGTATTGGGATATTTAATAGGTGAAGGAGAAAATGATGATCGACCTATTGTAAAAATTAATGAAAATATAGTGGAATATTTGTTTCCCAATGAAGAGACTGTTCCTGAAGGTAATGAAAATCTTTTTCTTCCTTAAAGGAAGCGTTTTGAAAACAAAAATACTATTTAATTAATGATTGCACTATCACTTGTCGTACTTTATTATAAGGAAACCACATAATGTCAGTTAAGAATTTTAAATTTGTATCTCCTGGAGTGTTTATCAACGAAATTGATAACTCTTTTAGACCTAAAAAGGCTGAAGTCATCGGCCCCATCATCGTTGGACGCTCTTCACGTGGCTTGGGAATGCTTCCCACCAAGGTAGAGTCATACTCTGAGTTTGTGACAATATTTGGAGAGACAGTCCCTGGAGGTGCCAGCGGCGGCGATGTCTATCGCGATGGGAACTATCAATCTCCAATGTATGGCACATATGCAGCGAAGGCATTTTTAAGATCTAATGTGGGCCCTGTGACATATGTGCGGCTTTTGGGTACGGAAAATGTTGATCAAGACGGTACCGCTGCAGCACAGGCAGGTTGGAAGACGACAAAGGCTATCGCACAAGATGTAACATCGAACGGTGGTGCATATGGTTTATGGGTATTTTCAAGCGGTTCTACACGTCAAACTACGACTGGTAGCTTGGCTGCTATCTGGTATCTCAATTCAGGAAGTGCTATCTATCTCAGTGGAACGTTGTTACAATTAGGATCCGCTATTGCGGCGAGTTCCTCAGTGACTGCTTCGGCCGGCGCTATAATTGGAGCGGCAACCGGTTTGTTTACGGTCCTGATTACGGGATCCCGCGGCGTCGAGAAGATTAAGTTTAGTCTCGATGATACGAACGACAATTTTATGCGAAAGAAATTCAACACCAATCCTCAATTAACTTCCGATCAGGGTACATTTTACCCATCGGCATCTGCTAAGGATTATTGGCTCGGAGAGTCATTCGAACAACAGTTGAGATGGGACAGCCTAGATACGTCTACCACCCTGCAAGGAGTGATTTTAGCTATTGCTAGTGGATCCAATAGTCCTGCAAATATGAAGGGACAAGCCATGACGGAGGCCCGTGCCGGCTGGTTTATTGGACAAGATCTTGGAACGGCGGCACAATTTCAACCGTTTAATACTCAAAAATTGTTTCGGGTTCTCGGCCGAGGACATGGAGCATGGTTATATAAGAACGTAAAAGTATCTATCGCCAACATTCGAGCCTCCTCTAACACGGCTACAGATTATGGGACATTCTCGCTGATTTTGCGGAAGCTACAGGACACTGACAATAATGTGATTGTAATGGAGAGGTATGATAATTTAACTCTCGATCCCAGTTCACCTAACTTTATTGCACGGCGCCTTGGTGATCAATATTATCAATGGGACACCACGGAACGCCGACTTAAGCTATACGGAGATTATCCTAATCAATCGAAGTTTGTTCGTGTTGAAATGAATGCGGATGTGGAAGCTGGTGCAACAGACGCAGTTCTTCTGCCGTTCGGATATTATGGACCTCCTAAGTTTAAGGATGTGTATGGAATGACTAATGCCTCTGCTGTAAGCGGCGGCCAGGGCATCGGCGGTTTCGGTACCGGAGGTCAGGTAGACGCTAATGCAGCCTGGAGTGGCTCTACCTTCATTGGTAACGCGTTCGTAACCGGCTCGACAGGCATTCCCGCCGGAATTGGCACCCCCTACAAAGGGGACACTCCGCCTACCATGGTTTCGGGCTCGCCTTGTTCTGACGCTAATCCTATTATAGCTTCAGTTTCATTCCCAACTGATAAGTTGAGAGTATCCTCCTCTGATGGCGGCTTAAGCGATACTAAGAATGCTTATTATGGATATACAACTACGCGAGATCAAACTAGCACACGCTCAGACAGAAGTGCGGCAGATTTCCATAGACTCTTATATTCAGGTTTCCCGGATGATCCTACTTCCGCTGCTATCGGAGGCGTAAACCCTTACTCCTACATTTTTACTTTGGATGATGTTGTTCATAAAAGTGCCACCACGGTCTTTTATTATCAATCGGGTTCCCGCCAAGGTCAAACCAATGGTGGCGCCGGAGGATATTCGGCAGGTTCATCTTACACATCAAGTTCTTACAAGGACATCTTGCAAGCCGGCGTAGATAGATTTACTGCGCCAATGTGGGGTGGAGTTGACGGCTTTGATATCAAGGTTCCCGATCCTATGTATAATGGTGCCATGACCGAAGGTACTTCCACCGAAACCAACAGTTATGTTTATAACACGTGGAAGCGCGCCATGGACACGGTAGCAGATCCAGAGTTTGTGAATATGAATATCTTAACTGCACCTGGGCTCACCTTAGAGAGCTTGACGACTCATGCAGTAAATGTGTGTGAAGAACGCGCAGATGCCCTGGCGATCATCGACCTCCCCAATGTATACATTCCTTCATCTGAACAGTACTACTCAGATAAGGCTAGCCGCATTGGAACCACCCCTAATTCTGCGGCAACTGCGCTTAAGAACCGACAGATTGACTCCAGCTATGGATGTACTTTTTATCCTTGGGTCCAGGCTCGCGATGAAGCCACAAGCAAATTAGTATGGATTCCGCCCAGTGTGGCTATGATGGGTGTGCTCGCAAGTTCGGAAAGAAAGTCAGAACTTTGGTTTGCGCCTGCTGGCTTTAACCGCGGCGGACTAAGTGAAGGTGCTGCAGGAATTCCAGTTGTTGGGATCTCTGAGAGGCTAACATCTAAAAACCGAGACACACTTTACGATGCTAATATTAACCCCATTGCATCTTTCCCCTCCACTGGAATAGTGGTCTTTGGTCAGAAGACGCTGCAATCACGCTCGTCTGCCCTAGACCGAATCAATGTGCGAAGGTTGGTGATCTTCATGAAGAAGCAGATTTCCATTCTTGCCACACGGATTCTATTCGAACAAAACGTTCAAGCGACCTGGAACAGGTTTACAGGTCTCATTGAGCCATTCCTCGCGAATGTTAAGACCAGATTTGGTATTACTGATTATCGCCTCATTCTTGATGAGACTACGACCACACCAGATCTAATAGATCAGAACGTTCTTTACGCGAAGATCATGATTAAACCTGCAAGAGCAATTGAGTTCATCGCAATTGACTTTGTCATCATGTCCACAGGGGCATCATTCGATGATTAAAAAGGATGGGGGAAAATTCCCCCATTACACTATTTAAAATAGATTAAAGGAGTTCTTAACTATGCCATTCTGGTCAACAAATTTCGCAGAAGACCCAACCCTAAACGATCCTAAAAGAAAGTTTCGATTTATGGTTTCATTTGAAAACATCGACGCTGAAATCGGCGGAGCACAAATGTGGTATGCAAGTACCGTAGCTAAACCTGGTTTTACTATTAACGCTGCCGAACACAAGTATCTGAACCATACTTTTTATTATCCGGGTAACGTCACTTGGTCCGAAATTTCGATGACCTTGGTGGATCCCGTTAATCCCGATATGACAGCCACTCTTTCAGATTTGATTGAGGTGTCTGGTTATGCTCCTCCCACCCTGGAAGAGGGAGGAATGGCCACCATCTCTAAGGCCAGCGCTGCAAATGCACTAGGAACGGTCTATATTATCCAGCTTAATGCCAATGGCGAACAGCTAGAAAAGTGGACCCTTTGGAACGCTTTCCTTAGTGATGTGAAGTTTGGAGACATGTCCTATGGTGACGATGCCTTGCAGGAAGTCAGTTTAACCCTTAAGTATGATTGGGCTCAAGTTGAAGTATTAAATAAATCTTCATTGAAAGGCGGTAAGCCTGCAAAGACCAACTACTTTAAGGTATAATAGATTATAAAATGAGAGGTGTATATTGTCTAGAAATAAAGAACGTCTAGGAGGCGTTCAACAACCGGATACGAGTCCACCCCCGCAAGCAATGCACACAGATACGGGTGGCTTCTCCTTCGTTGTTCCAACAGAATTTGTGGAACTACCTTCGCGGGGTAAGTTTTATCTCGAAGGGCATCCACTGCATGGTCAGGAGAGTATTGAGATCCGTCAAATGACGGCAAAAGAAGAGGACATTCTTACGTCACGTACGCTCCTTAAAAAGGGTATAGCTTTGGATAGAGTGATCGAGAATCTTATTGTTGATAAAAGGATCGATCCGTTATCTCTTTTAGTAGGAGATAGAAACGCTATTATTGTGGCCACGCGTGTATCGGGGTATGGTCATGTGTATGAAACTAAGGTAACCTGTCCAAGTTGTTCAGAAAGCCAACAATACACTTTTAATTTAAATGAGGCCAATATTTATACGGGTGATGATATAGAGAAATTAGATATTAAGGATAATCAGAACAGTACTTTTGATACCGTCTTACCTAAAACGGGCCTCACAGTGACATTTAAACTACTATGTGGAAAAGATGAAAAGACTTTGATGTCGGGAATAGAGAGCGATAGAAAACGCAAAAATGAAAGACATATAACTCGACAATTAGTTAACACAGTCGTCGCGGTTAATGGCGATTCATCAGCGGATGCAATTAATTATTTAATTGAGAATATTCCCTCGATGGATTCTCGTCACGTGCGTCTAGCATATCGTCTGGCAGCCCCCAACATTGATCTTACTCAGTATTTTGAATGTAAAGAGTGTGATCATTCCCAAGATATGGAGGTGCCGCTCACCGCGGACTTTTTTTGGCCTGACCGATGAATACATGCAGAACATCTATGAGCAGTTTTTCTTTTTGAAATACTCAGGTGGATGGTCTTTTTCCGAAGCCTATAATCTGCCGGTAGGGCTTCGCAAATGGTTTGTGGAGAGATTGGTTAAACAACTCCAAGATGAAAAAGCGGCGATTGAAGAAGCTTCTAAGAGCAACGGAGGTACACATCAAACATTAAGCGCACAGAATCAACCAAAACGCTCATCAGGCCTCGAAAATTTCATTAGACAGGGTAAGTCATAATCCCTGTCTTTTTTTATGGGTAACTATTTAATTTAGATTATCTAAAAGGATATTTTTATGGCCCCGCCGATTTCTACCGAATTACAAGCACTCATTGATGAGCTTAAGAGCTTGGGCGACAGCGACTTCGCCGCGCTCGTAGAGAAAATGGACCTCTTGCGCCAGACTGAGCTAAAGGCATTGGCCGCGTTGAAGGACACAGAAAGTGATCTAGCTGCCATGGCCAAGACCAGGCTCGAAACGGGCGCCCGCAGCGTCACGCAGCTTGAAACACAACTTGATCGTTTGAAGGAACAGGCCGAAGCAGCAGATAAGCTCAGGATCGCCTATAAAGGCATTGGAGGTGAGTTAGACGAACAAGTATTGGCTGCGGATCAAGCAGTGGTGCTGGAACAAAAGAAGCTAAGAATTGCTAAATTAGAATTAGAACTCAAAATAAAAGATAAGGGAGTAGCAACCAAAGCGGATGTGGACAACATTAAAAACGCAGAAAAACTCCTGAAATCCAAGAAGGGCATTGCTGACACCTTAAAGAACAGCGAAGAATCAGGGAAAGAATTTGGAGAATCATTTTCCAATATGATTAAAGAGGGCCCTAATTTTAAAGACGCTCTAGATACCGACAACATACAAGGAGGTTTTAAAAAGCTGGGAGCCCTCTCAAAGTTGAATGGGGCCCAATTTGCCGCAGCAGGTAAAAAGTTTCTCGCCGGTTTCGGACCTATGGTATTTAAACGACTTCTTGACGGAATAAAAGATCTTGCTTTTGCATTAGTAGATGTTGAAAACGAATTTATGAAAGCCACGGGTGCGAATAGAGAGTTTGCCAGAGGCCTCACCCACAGCTTTGAGGCTAATCGTCAGTATGGTGTATCGATGGAAGAGAACGCGGCTACCATGGCTTCTCTCCATGGAACTTATACAGATTTTACAATGCAAGATGCAGCCACAAGAGAATCATTAACCGACACAGGTGCCGTATTAGGAAAATTAGGGGTATCCACCGCCGACTTTGCCACAGGTATACAAAATGCCACAAAGATGTTTGGACAATCTGGGGAACAAGCAGGAAAGACAATGATGAACCTGGAAGCATTTGCACAGGACTTAGGGGTATCACCACAAAAAATGGCCGCAGATTTTGCGGGCGCAGGCTCATCGCTAGCTAAGTTTGGAGATCAGGGCGTTAAAGCATTCAAAGATTTACAATACATCTCCAAGATTACAGGGATGGAGTTGGAGAAAGTTCTTGGAATTGCCAACAAATTTGATACGTTTGAAGACGCAGCCGAACAAACAGGCAAACTCAACGCAGCACTAGGTGGTAACTTTGTAAATGCTATGGATATGATGATGGAAACAGATCCTGCAGAACGTTTTAAGAGCATCCGCGGCGCGATTCTAGATGCCGGCTTATCTTTTGACGAGATGAGCTATTACCAGAAGCAGTTCTATACCGAATCTCTGGGGCTCTCCGATGTGGGAGATCTAGCGAAGATGCTCTCCGGAGATTTTGACGCCCTCACGGGTGATCTGGGCAAGACTAGTGATGAGTTAATAGATATGAAGGACCGTGCTGCAGAAGTAGCGGGATTCCAAGAGAAGCTTAAGGCGGCGTTCGCTAGTTTAATTCCCATTGTGACTCCTTTAATAGATATGTTACAGGATTTTTCTAATACTTTGGCTCAAAACATGCATATTATTAAAAAGGTAGTAGGGGTTATTGCCTTAGTGACGGGGGTTATAATGTTGTTGACTGGGGCGATGGGACCCGCAGGCGCGGGAGCTATCGCCTTGAGTGGAACGCTTATAGGATTTCCGAAGATAGCCACAGACATATTTAATGCACTTAAACAATTGATGGGATTTGTATTAGGACCATTTGTAACGATGTGGGAAGCCCTCAAGGATCAGTGGGATGATTTTAAGAGTCGAATTACAGATGAAGATATGGAAGCATTATCAAATCTCTTTACCTTTTGGGGAAAACAAATTAAAATATCATTATTGCCTATCCTGGGTGTATTGTGGGTTATTTTTAAAGCGCTAGCACTTGCAATTGAAGGGATTTTTTGGGTCTTGAAAGAGTTGACGTTGCTTGTTGTGTGGTTCGTTGAGTTATTAGCTCCTTTATGGGAGACGAGTGTTAAGATCGTCGACGCATGGGATCAATGGATTTTCGGCGCGAAAACACTGATAGAAACATTTGAGACACTTTACGCTGCCGTGGGAGATTTTGTTGGGTTACTGTTTGAAAAGGATGTAGGGCACTCAAACTTTCTTGAGGGAATATGGAAATTTGCCACTGGCTTTTTAGATATCGGCAATATGATAGAAAAAATCATCAGTCCTATCACCAACCTTGTAAAGGCCTTTACAACATTAGGCGAAGTCATCTTTAAAATCTTTAATAGCGAAGGAATCAAGATTTTCTTTGAAATGTTCTTGAGTTACATTGATAAAATGTTGGCCCCTATACAAACGATAGCCAGCACGATTGCCACCGTTTTTGAAAAGATATTCGATCCTGCTGCTTTCGGTGCCATGGCCGAAGCTATTGCAAAAATAACTGTAGCCATAGCAGAGATGCCTATAGCCAAAGGACTGTCCTTTACAGCTTCGATGGCATCATTTGGTTTAGCAAGCACAGCACTGGCGGCTGTATCAAAGGTAGCGCCTGGAGTAGCAACCGCAGCGCTGGGAACGACAGCCGTTGAAAATACGACAGCCACAGTTATTAATACATCACAGGTAATTGTAAAAACAGAAGGCGGTGGGACTAAAGACCAAAATGATCAAATGAAAGTTAGTATTAAACTTGATGGAATGGACCTGGCGAAATTCCTACAAGGAACAGTAGTAGAAAAGATTGGAGAATTGAGCCGTCAAGCGCTCATCAGCTAAAAAAAGGAATTTTATAAATGGGAACCGACGATAGTTATAACAGTAATTTTAAATATAATCGCTATGATCCTGTAGATGAACAATTAGATAACACATTTGTTGATGGAAGTGATGCGTTAGCGAATCAACGTCAACTATTTATTTCTTTTCTACATGTACCCACCCAGAACAATGTTTTCTTCAAAGGGTTTATAACTGCATTTAACGAAACATTTAAGTCGGATTGGGCATCTGAAACAGTTTATGGCCGCGGCGACCCTATTTATCAATTCAAAAATACCCAACGATCAGTTACTTTGACCTTCAGAGTACCCGCAGCAAGTGATGGAGAGGCCTATGAAAATTTAGGAAAGGTCCAACAGTTGGTTCAATTTTTATATCCTCGCTATAACAAGATTAATTCCGCACAGACTATCACTCAATCGCCCTTAATTCGTTTAAAAATAATGAACCTTTTGCGCAACGTAAACGATAGATTTGCTGCGCAGGATATAAATTATGGCACCTCTCCTATTAAAGGGTTTGCAACAACACCCACCGCTGACAAGTATGAAAACTATAAGACAGCACAAACATGGGAATCCCATGACGGGTTGTTGGGTATTATTGACAACCTCACCGTGAACCATGGTATAGAAGGCGCCGCAGAGGATGGATCCTTTTTGGTTGGACAAAATACAATCCTTTCTAAAATGATTGAAATCCAAATTGGTTTCAATCCGATCCACGAACATGCCCTAGGATGGGATGAAAAAGGTACCTTTGGAGCCAGCACAAATAGTAAAAAGAAAGATCAACAAAGATTGTTCCCCTACGGTGTTCATCTCGACAACGTTGCTAGCACAGAAGCAGAGTTAAACAACGAAGCGAAAACAGATAGTGGCAATGCGGTGGACGAAGAGGGAGAGCCGGCAGCCCCAGATCAAACAGCACTCGACTCAGCCGCCAATGCGGTTCAGACTGGATTCATCACAACCACTGCCGAATATGGAGAAAATATCCAGACAGCCACGGGTGTTTTTGAGTTAACATCTACGGAAACAGAAGAAGAGGTAGTTTTTAAACAAACGGCGGAAGATATTGAATATGCCTAATTCAAGAAGGAACTAAACCATGTCAAGATATATTAATGATACAATCTTAAAAAATGCCAGCGAATATTATGAGTTTCTACGTAAGGAACGTGGTGTAAAGGTTATTGAACAATACGAAACAATTATCATGCGGCAGCCGACGTTGGCGGATCGCGTTAGATTATCAACCACCGCCCACATATGGAAGTACGGGGATAGATTTTATAAACTAGCCAGCCAATATTATGGAGATCCTCGTTTGTGGTGGGTCATTGGCTGGTATAATGGATATCCCACTGAAGTAGACATTAAGCCAGGTGCAAGCATAAGAATCCCGCTGGACATTGAAAGTACCTTAGTGGCATTAGGATACTAGAAGATGTCCGTTCACATCATAGAACCAGAAGCTGGAGAACCCACATCTCAGGCTGAGATAATAAAAGCGAACGCAGCAGAGAATTTAAAATATTATAACGACATTATTAAGGCGGTAAAGGCATATGGGAAACATACCGATGCCGCCTACGACGCCGCGCAAGACGCCGGCGTCGACTCCTGGGTCGCGCATTTTTCGCTCATAACCTGGGCCGATTTGGCACCGTTAGTGGTTGTTGATGAAAACATCACCAAACAAAACGCTGAAGGCCTCCTCCAGGCTAACCAAAATATAACTAATTTAATGAGTATGTTTGGACTCTACACCCAGATGGCCACTCCTGATAGTTTTGTATCTAAGCATGCTGAAGAATTAGAAGAGAAGCTAAAAGAGCAACCGACCGCAATGTCGGGGAAGGGCAAAGCAACGGCCGCTGAGATTGCGCGCGCCGTAAAACAAGCCAAGACACAAGCTAAGACGATAGCTCGTAAGATATCCAAATATTATCAAAACGTAGAAGAGGCCTATTCTGCCGGTCGCGCAGAAGACAAGGCCAAGGCCGCAGCAAATGCCGATTATCAATCTCTGACGGCACAACAAATAGGTCAACAGGCCATGGCTGCCACCGCTCAAGGACTTGGTCAGGCAGTTGCTCAACAATCGGCAGAACAAAAAGCCAAAGACGCTGCTCTGGCCGCTGCCGTCAGTGGCAGCATAACCAAGGAACAGGTTCTTTATAGAGAACAATGTTTTTTGATGGCAAATATTCAGGAGTTTATAAACTATAAAAGGAATATGGATAAAACGAATAAGGTCTTGCCCTATCAGCCCAATATGGATTCTGGCGTTAATGCTTGCCTCTTGGCCGAAGACAGTCCTTTTGCGTTTATGAATAAATTAACTCAATATCCTCATGCGAAAGAATTTTTTGCGATGACACCGGCACAACTTTCGAACTTGGTACCTATGATAAGATTATATAAAGTAGTGCAAGGAAATAATGGAGAAGAAACAGATGTAGAGTTTAATTTCTTTTCCAATACTACATTTAATGAGATTCAGAATTATACTAAGGACAAAGAGAAGAGAGGGTTTGGAGTAGGTATAAAGGATTTCTCCTTTACATATGATGGAAATAATCCTTTTGCGGCTAAAAAAAGTATTAAAGCGAAACTAACTCTTTTTGCCAATGGACTCGATGAATTATTTATGTGTCGTGGCGCCAACAAATGCGATAGCACCGTGAAGAAAGATTATTCTACGTCATATCGGTATGTGGATCTAGCCCTAAAAACCGGCCGCAGTAAGTCCTCTAAAAAAAGTACAGATGTAGGGAAGCCCCAAGAGGGATGTACGACTTCGGTGGATCCCGAAGCCAATTTGGCTAAATTAAATTTTAGATTGAAGGCAGTTGTAGGATGGGCAATGCCCCATAACTTTCCTAATGCAGTAGACAATCCCAAGTTGTTGGACGCTCTTAACAATTCTTTTGTTACTCTCAATTTAACTCCTACAATTCACGATTTTGATATTGATGAGATAGGCCGCGTCAACTTCACGATTAATTATTTGGCTTACATAGAAGAGTTTTTCGACCAGCCGCAATTTAATATTTTTGCAGATCCAGAAATTTCTGCCAAGAGAACCTTACGTAGATTAATATTTCAGTCATTAGAAGACCAGAGTGAGTGTAAAGCCACCGAAATAAATGAATTAAAGAAAATGGAGGCGGACAAGATCGCCGTAGAAAAAAAGGAATCTATTCAATTTATTACTAAACAATTATTAAAACCTAATGATCAAAATAAAAGCAAAATGAAATACATTAATCTTAAACGCGAAGAATTGGTTAAATTTCAATTTGAAGGACTGTTTTATCAAATGCCAGAAGGGGGTGTTACCTCTTTGATCGTGGATAACACTAGCGATCCTAAAGCCTTAATGGCAGAGATGGATAAGACCATGTCTAAATTGACTGACAAAGAGAAAAAAGGGAGCGATCCTCCCAAAGATTCTACCGAAGAGGAAAACAAAGATGCTTTTGATAAACTGATGATGGAACCAGGAAGTGAACAAATTCCATTTTTTTATGTAAGTGATTTGGTTGATGTTATCTTAAAAGGAATCGGGGAAAATTTAAATACATTACCTACGAACCTGGCTTCTCAATTCTTTAAAGTGGAGGAAGAATTCCCGGCTGCTGCGCTAGCGGATATGGGCCAAGTTATATCTCTTATAAAATCCGAAACAACAATTGCAGCCAAGTTCGCAGAGAGATTTAAAAAGTTTAGAGTTTTCTTGGGACCCTTAGAAGTAAAAGATTTTAAAGGTGGCTTTAGTCAAACAAATGCTAGTATCGGTGATATGCCTATTTCTTTTAAATATTTCCTTGAATGGCTAACTAAGAAAATGCTTGCTTTGGATGATACAACGTACCACTTAGCTAAATTTTTGAATGATTTTTTCAATCTTCTCCTTAAAGAATTTATGAACAATGATACATGCTTTAGAGTTAACGCCAATCAGAAAGTTCGGTTAACTCAAGCCACAATCACTTCTTATAAAAAGAAAGGAGCCAAGGGCCCGGATGAAATTACTCAGGCTATTCTTAAAGGAGGAGGAAAAAGGCTTAACATGGATAGTGTAGGGCCACCGAAGGGTAGTATCCCAATGCCATTGCTTAATATTTCGGGCCCCGAAGATCTTCCTCTTACTCACAAGAGTGTAGATTTTGAAACAAACTATTTAACTTTTTTTGCTGGTCGCGTGCAACCATCGGAGTTCATGAATGGAAATCGCATAGAGGATGAAAAGCGCGGGTTATTTCATTTTTCAATGGGGCGCCAAGATGGCTTGGTAAAAAACATTTCTCTTTCAAAAACTACTGCAAAATATTTAAAAGAAGTAAGATTTGAACAGGATGGCTATGATGGCTTAAAACAATTGAGGGAGGTATATGATGTGACAATTGATACATTCCCTATTGTCAATGCCTATCCTGGTGTTTATATTTATGTAGAGCCTCGTGGTTGGTCACCAAGTTCGAACAGCAAAGATCTTACAGAGCTAGGCATTGGAGGGTATCACATGATATGGAAATCTGAACACTCCTTCGCACCAGGAAAAGCTGAATCAAAAATATATGCCAAATGGGTCGCCTCCATAGGAACTTGTGCTTCGAAGAGATCTATTGATGATCCAGCCGATAGCGGTGGTGGATCCACCGATGGGGATAAAGTTACCAAATGTGGCAGTATGCTAAAAAAGATTGAGGAAGGAAAAACCGCCGGCGAAGCCGCGGCGGCCACGAGAGATGAGGTGGGGGCCGCCCCCGCAAAATAAAAAGGAGCCAATAAATGTCCGAATTTTATGCTGCAGGGAATAATGAATCCACTAAAGCTCTATTCTTAAAGAGAACCTACTATAGAGGAACCACCACTGACTCAAAGAATTTATCCAATTTGGTAGATTTTAATTTTGGAGAAAAGTATTTTTATGGTAGAGTCAACCGCTTTTTTATGCCGATGCATTATGTTAATCGTACGATTGCTTTGAAGGGGTTGACGGGAAATGATGAGAATGGTGTCCCACTGAGGGCCATGAGCTTTGTGGTAGATGCGTTTAAAGATTTAAGTCAACAATTTAATAAATGTGCTTTAACCGGCAAGATAGATAACAATGATTTGTTCTTATCTAGTTTAAAAGTATACAAAGCATTTGAGGATCCGGTGGTCCAGTATAATAAATATTTAGCTAGCACGTTGGATGTAGTAGCTATGCAATTTATAAAAGGCAAAGTCGTATTTAAAAATTTTGATGAATTCATAAATGAATTGATGGGTTTTTTAATAGCCCTTACGCGCCAATATCCTATTACAATGCCAGCATATATTAAAAGCAAATATTGCTCCATCACAACATCAGGACTCGCAATTGAAATAGCAGATCTCGATGCATCTAATGATAATATTAAAACCGAACAATTTGTTCAAAGTTTAAATTGGGATTTCTATGTGAATGCGTGTAATACTTATGGGTTTATGATTGATAAGTTTGTACCGTGGCGATTGGTAGCAGACATTGGTTCGACGCCCATGTTACAATATGCAAAAAACTATCCATTTTTGAATTCAACCGATGCAATCATTAATCTTGGATACAGTACATCCCAGAACGACTTTTATAATAAATTTAAATATTATTTATTAAATTTGTATAATAAAGTTAAAGGGAAAGGGTTCCTAGTCACTGAGGATTGCGGTGGAATTACTCAAGCCAAACTTGTAGTTCCCGAAGAATATGACATAGCCAAATTGACGAGCAAATATAATGAGATCTATTTCCTTCAATTATATTTTACTCTGCGTTTTAATGAGGAAGTGTCTCCCTTGGATGAGGGGGACCGAACACGCCTAATAGATGACGCCATCGAAATGTATATGAGCCAGGGGATAGAAAAAAGTTTATACAATTTTGAAAGAATTCTTAGTAAACCATTTGACTATCGCGGCTCTTTGAGTTATATTAATAAACACCAGCAAGCAGTTCGCGATTCGGAGGGCCCTTGATATTCCAGACACTGGATGATAAAACAGAATGCGTGGGTGTGTATGCGGACGGTAAACTTTATTTTGAGGATATACCATCGGATTTAACGCACACCTGGAAATACACCGGCACCCTAAAGAACAAAGAGATAAAGTATGCATGGCTTTATTGCAGCGGCCGTAGTTTAGAACAAGCAGCCCCAGAAGACATGCTAGCCGAATTGGCAAAAGCCCAGCGTCGGTTTAATGCCTATATGAAATCTTTTAGAATTGCGAAGATTAATATGCGTGAACATTGTGTATTCGATTTAGTGCCCGCAGATTTCCTTAAACAGTTTTGCGAAATAAAAAATAAGATTACTAAGTATGTGTTTGAGAATTATGATAAACCAGATCACTATGACCATCTAGCGGAGGTGCAAGCACTTCTTTATAAAATTAAATACCAAGATTTAAACCTCACCAATGATGGGTGTAGAAATCTTTTTTACAGAACCAGAGATAGAGACAAAATTAAAAACCTTCTCGATGGTTATACACATATCGACTATAATTTGTTTGGAACGGTAACAGGGAGATTGGCCACCAACCCCGAGTCCTTTCCCATGTTGACTCTCCGTCAAGACTATCGCAAAATTATTAAACCTCACAACGATTTCTTTTTGTCGTTAGATTATAATGGAGCAGAGGTACGTACACTGCTAGGGCTATCCGGAGTGGAACAACCTACGGGGGACATTCACCAATGGAATATGGAAAATGTATTCGGTTCGCAGATGAATATAAATAGAGAGGTTGCTAAAACACTTTTCTTTGCCTGGTTATATAACCCCTCCTCTCGCGCGATTGACACGGAATACTATGATCGTCAGAAGCTGTTGGGACAATGGTATACCGATGGTATAATCACCACCCCTTACCATAGGAGCATCAAGGTAACCGAAGAAAAAGCATTCAATTATCTGATCCAAAGCACGACTGCAGACATTGTACTGGAGAAAGCTGTAGAGATTGATAAGATGCTAGAGGGAAAGAAATCATTTATTTCCCATATCATTCATGACGAAATTGTAATCGACTTAGCGGACGAAGAGAGGGATCTTACGCCCCAGATTAAGAAGGTGTTCAGCGAAACACGATACGGAAGTTATATGGTAAATCTTCAGGCCGGCAAAAATTATTTTGACCTAAAAGAGTTGAAGTTATGATTTCCATTGTAGGACTAGGGAATGCCGCATCCGCCATTGCGGAAAATTTTAATGCAACCTCCAATTATAATGTGTTTTTAATGAATGATAAGGTATCTCGCACGTCTAAGTATAAATTTAAATTAAAGTCCTATGAAAAACCAGAAGAATATGAGAAGAACATCCCTAATGTAAAAAAGTTTTTTAGTAATCTCGATGAGCACGTGCAGTTTTTGATTGTGGGTTCTTCCTATAGCTCGAATTATTCATTAGGCATTTTACAACAATTGAAAAAGAAGAGAGTAGATATTATTTATATCAAGCCAGATATAGAATTGTTGACCGGGGTTCCCAAGCTGCTTGAAAACGTAGCATTTGGTGTGCTCCAAGAGTATGCGCGCTCCGCCTTATTAAATTCGATGACTCTTATATCAAATTTTAAACTGGAAGAGATCCTCCAAAACGTTCCGGTGAAAGAGTATTACAATGTACTCAATAATTCTATTTACTCCACAGTACATTACTTAAACTTTTTTGAACACAATGAGCCAGAAATTGGTTTAGTAGCTAAGCCGTCTGAGTTATGTCGGATTAGAACGGTAGGAATTTTAGACATGGAAACTCTTGAAGAAAAGTGGCTCTTTGACCTTGACGTTGAGAGAGAACTATGTTATTATATGTGTATCAATCAAAAAAGATTGGAGGAAGAGGGTGGCTTACACCGGAAGATCGTAGGAATGTTGAAGAGCAAACCAAGGAATGCCTTTCGCAAGATTTCGTATGCGATTTACGAGACGCCTTTACAACAAGACTTTGGGTTTGTCGTGGCCCACACAAACACGATACAATCAAATTAAACTCTTGACTTGCTTTGTCGAGAGTGTTATAATAGAACAATAAGGAACGCTTATTGTTCACTC
>Ga0310121_10001937_pt1 | contig 20389 bp, 23 predicted proteins | sample CB27_Tmax_986_MG_FD_203504 | JGI IMG/M metagenome (GOLD analysis project Ga0310121, IMG submission 203504) | Marine microbial communities from Western Arctic Ocean, Canada - CB27_Tmax_986 | ecosystem: Environmental > Aquatic > Marine > Oceanic | place: Canada: Western Arctic Ocean | collected...
ACCTTCGAGCCATTGGGGAGCGACGCGGAATCGATAAACAGATGAAACAACTCAACCGTGCGAATAGCAGCCAATCTCAAAAAGACGCCGATCTGACTGGATCCCGCGGCTTGGCCGCGGTGAACCCTATGGTCACCGACTATTGGAGTCTTGGACTCCGCTTGCTGTCACTGGTTGGCTCTCTGCGGATCGTGACCGGGCTTCAGTCCCGCTTGGAGGGATCCGCTCGCGAGCTGTCGGATTTCCGGCACGCCGTGCTGAGGATCCTGGAGGGGCTCGAAGAGTCCGAAAGAATGAGTCACGATGCCGAGCATGTGGACCTGGCCGAAGATCTGTTGGGCGTAGCCCGACCAGCCGTCGAGTATCTCGAGCAACATCGCGAAGATCTCTGCGAAGAGTTGGACCGCAACTTGCAATCGTCGCTTGACAAGCGGCAGAACACTTTGCATCACTTACTCACCGAGCAACATGATGGTTGTCGCGAAGTAGCTCGCGAATTGATGTTCGGTTCTCGCAGTGTCATGCGTTCGATCGCCACTCACAACCAAATGTTGCCTTGCCTACTCAAGTCGGCCGAATCGGTGAAAGAATTTGTGGCTCGCATGAGCAAATGTCTAGAGATGGCCAGGCCCAAACTGATGGAGTGTGGCGGTGGTCAGCGCCTCTTATTGGCGGCGCCAGACGCCGCTTCCAAAGTTGCCTTCACGAAAATCCTGACCGAAGAGTTCGGTGAGTCGGTCTCGGCGGTCGACTGCCCGGAAAGTGGCTTTGTGCTTTGCTATGAAGTTCAGGACCTGCCCGTGGATGCCGTCGCGCTAAACCTGATCGAACAGAGAGCGGACTACTTGGGTTTCGCCGCCCAATTGCACACGCGGGTGGACGTGGATTGGCTGTCTCTATTCAACAAGACATCGTCACCTATGTCGATGGCATGAGTTACACCGGGCAGGTCGTCCCGTCAACGAATCGGCCACAATCGAAGGTATTTTACAACCAGCAAGAGTCTGAAAAAGCAAACCGAATCATGATGGCTACCGTGGCACGACCTGTTGATGCGTCTTGGTTCCTCTCGGGGCAGTTGCGCCCCGGCGACCCGATCCAACGCATCTCCATCAATACCGAGACGTTTCGTGTTGGCCGTTCGCCGGACGCGACATTGTGCATCTCTCGGCAGACCGTCTCCGGGCAGCATGCCGAGTTAGTACCCGGCCTCGGCGGGTTAACGATCCGGGATCTCGGCAGCACGAATGGAACGTACATCAACGGCGTCCGATTGTCGGGCGAGCAGGAGGTTCACGAAGGAACCTTACTGCAGTTCGCCGATGTCGTCTTTCGCGTGGTGCGGAGAGAGAATGAAGTCAACGAACAGACGATGCAGGGTGCCGCCAGCGATCAGGCGTTAGCGTTAGTTCAATTCGACAAACTCATGTCCGAGCGCGCCGTTGTGCCGCACTTTCAACCCATCGTACGCATGGAATCCCAGGAGGTATTGGGGTACGAAGTCTTAGCACGCAGCCGATTGTTCGGTCTCCGTGACCCTAAGGCGATGTTCTCGGCCGCCAAATTCCTCGACCTGGAATCCGAACTCAGTCGCATGATGCGCTGGGAAGGCATGCGGGTCCATCGAGAATTGACGGATGCCGGTAGCCTGTTCCTGAACACCCATCCGTCCGAGAACGTCGAATTGGATCTGTTGATCTTTTCGCTTCGTGAGCTTCGTGATGAATCGGGAGATGCCCCCATCGTACTGGAGATTCACGAAGCCGTCGCCACGTGCACCCAGGAAATGCGACGCCTCCGGGGAGTGTTGGACGAAATCGACATGAAGTTAGCGTATGACGACTTCGGCGCCGGACAAGCTCGCCTGATTGAATTGGTTGAGGTCCCGCCTGATTACCTCAAATTCGACATCCACTTGATTCAAGGTATCGAACATGACCAAGGTAAACGAAACGTCCTGCGGTCATTAGTCCAAATGTCCGTCGATCTGGGAATCACCGCCTTGGCCGAAGGTATCGAGAGTCGAGCCGAACATGACATCTGCCTGGAGCTCGGATTCGAGCTCGGTCAAGGTTATTTCTACGGAAAACCAGCCGCCGCGGAGAAGATCGCGGCGGAGAAGATCGCCGCGAGACAGCCGGTCATTTAGCAACGTTTCACGAGGACGTCGCCCTCTTACTCACCCGCGAACAGGTGCGGACTGGGAGGAGTATTGTGAGACTCAGTCACACAACGTCTCCTTGCTGAGTTTTCATGCTTATTTTTCTTCCTACGGCACTTCCTTCTTTCCTCTTTGCCGAAACAATTAGTCATGGTATGGTCTGCGCCCCAGCGATGCCGTCGTCATCGGCCGGCGCGTCGATAGCCTTTCCGAACCAGCCGGTGATTTCCTGAGGGGATGAGAAGCCATGATCAGCCAACTCGTACAAGAGGCGCTCAACGAACAGATTAACATGGAGTTTGGTTCGTCCTACACTTACCTCTCCATGTCGGCCTATTGCGAGAGACAGAATTTCACGGGCAGCGCGCAGTGGCTGCGTACGCAAAGTCAAGAGGAACAGGTTCACGCCATGAAGCTCTTTGACTTTCTCCTGGCACGCGACTGTCCCGTGGTCCTGCGGGCGATTGAGGCACCGAAGGTTGCCTTCGAGTCCGTGCCACATGTGTTCCATGAGTCCTTGGAGAATGAAATTGTCGTGAGTGACGCCATCGATTCACTCTATGAATTGGCGCACAAAGAGAAAGCATTTGCCGCACTGGTCGAACTGCAATGGTTCATCACCGAACAGGTGGAGGAAGTCAAGACAGCTCGCGAAATCTTGACCAAATTCAATATGGTTCGAGACGATCCGTCGGCGCTGCTTGATCTCGATCGCGAGTTGGGTACACGCAATTCCGTCGCGGAGTAGTTCGGCGATGACAGAACGAGATGAAAAACTCACAGAGGAACCGGATGCAAATTCCGGTGGGTTATCCCTTGAGGAGCTTAGCTCATCATTCGGTCGGCTTTTGGGTCGCATCGGCCAGCGGCGAGACACTCCTGTCGACGGCGGATTAGGCGACGGCGGATTAGGCGACGGCGGATTAGGCGACGGCGGACTGGATGATGGCGGTTTGGGTGAGGGCGGACCCGGCAATGCCGCCACCGAGTCGACGCGTCAAGTTGAGCTCGACTCGGACGGGCCAACCAACACGATGGCCGCTCCGTCGGTTGGCAGGTCGTCGGCTGGCAGGTCGTCGGCTGGCAGGTCGTCGGCTGGTAGCGCGACGATGGGAAAGGCGACGCCTCGAATGGTCGTCGAAGGCATTCTCTTCGTGGGACACCCGGAAAATGCAGCGTTAACCGCCCAGAGCATCGCCGGGCTGATGCGCGGCGTGACCGCTGAGGAAGTGGTCTGCATCATCGACGACATTAACCGCCAATATGAGCATGAGGGTCGCCCCTATCGAATCGTGAGCAACTCGGGCGGACACCGTATGCAGTTGACGAACGAATTTCTTGCCGTGCGAAATAAGTTCTACGGAAAGGTAAGGCAAGCGAAGCTTTCTCAGTCGGCCATAGATGTGCTCTCGGTCGTCGCGTACCGCCAGCCGGTGACGCGCCCCACGATCGATGAGCTACGGAATCAATCCAGCGGCCCGGTACTAAATCAACTGGTTCGGCGTCAGCTGATACGGGTGGATCGTCAGCCGTCTGATGAAACGGGCCGAAAAACGGTGATCCACTACCGGACGACGGACCGCTTCCTGCAGCTCTTGGGCATCGACGATGTGACGGACCTGCCAAGAAGCCAGGAGATGGAGTTGGACGCGTTCGCCCCCGCGTCCTCCGTGAACCTGGGTCCAGACACAGCCGATTCGGGGCCCTAGCGGGCAAATTCTTTTGACGCAAGACGTTACTAGGACACGACTTGCAGTTCGATTTGCGATTCGCGCGCTGACGGCGGGGCGGTTGATTGCTAGAATCTCTCGCTTGCTTCTTCCATCCTGCAGCTGGTCTGGTTGCGGCCTAGTGCTTGGTCAGGTTTTAATTTTTGGAATGTGAAATCATCCGGCCTACTTGTTTTACGCAGAGAGACGACTTCATAACCCAAAAAATCACATTTTGACAAAGCACTCGTTGCATCCCAAGTCCAACGTCCAGTCAGAACGGAAAGGGTGACTGGGGCGCGGGCCATCTCCTGTCGTCCGAATCACCCGCCTGAAATATCCGATCCCGATTCTCCGTAATCCGGTAAACCCGGTTTTTGTGTTTGGCATGTCTCGCCGCAACCGAATTCTGCAATTAGGTCAAAATGCACCAACGATCTTGCCATCAATGTTGTTGTGCGATTTCACGAACCTCGAGGACGAGGTTAAGAGACTCGTCGCGGCTGGCGTGGAAGCGCTCCACTTGGACGTAATGGACGGTCGTTTTGTCCCCAATTTTACCTACGGAATGCCGATTGTCGCCGCGCTACGTCGGGTCACCGACCTCCCGTTGGATGTCCATTTGATGATTGAGGAGCCTGAACGGTACATCGAATCGTTTTGCGACGCAGGCGCGGACGCCATCACGATCCACATCGAGGCGTTGGAGCAGCCGGCTCGTGCACTGGCAAGCATTCGCAAGCTCAACATGGCGGCTGGAGTTGCCTTCAACCCCAGCACATCGATCACGGAATTAGAGCCGTGCGTGGGATATTGTGACTTGGTCTTGCCAATGAGCGTTGCAGCTGGTTTCGGAGGCCAGGAATTCAACGACGTCGCCTTGTCAAATTTGAGGAAGGCACGAGAGATGTTTGGCGAGGAAGTTATCCTCGAAGTCGACGGTGGCATCAACCGAGAGACGATCGAGGACTGCCGCATTTCCGGTGGACAACTATTCGTTGTCGGGTCCGCGATATTTAAAAGCTCGGACTACTCAACCGCTGTATCGGAGCTCACTCAATTGGCAGGTAACGTTACAACACACCCACACGGTCGATGAAGCGTTCAGAACGCGGCACGGAATAGACTTTAAGCCAGACCGATACTGATCCCCGCGAGAAAATGTCGATGTCATCCACTCAAATCGTGCTTATCCATCCCGGTCAAACCGACTTTGACTACCAAGGGAGGATCATGGGCCAACTGGACATTCCCCTGAATGCCCAGGGGACAGGACAGGTTGCCCGAGCGGTCGCGGAATTGTGTGATCTTCCCATCGGGCAGATCTTTACGTCCCCATGCCAAACGGCGGTGCAGACGGCGGAGTTGATCACGGCAGCCACGTCGATCAAGACTAAGCAGGTCAACGCCTTTCGCAACGCAGATCTCGGGCTATGGCAAGGCAAACTGGTCGAGGAAGTCCGGACACAACAACCCAAGGTCTATCGTAGGCGGCAGGAGGATCCCGACAGTGTGTGCCCTCCCGAGGGAGAGATGTTGTCATCGGTCCGTCGCCGGGTGCGCGACGCGCTCGATAAGATTATCTCGCGAAGTAAATCGGATATGATTGCCATCGTCGCCCCGGAGCCGCTGGCGTCCGTCCTGCGCAGCGAGGTGAGCGGGGCCGAACTGGGTGACATCTGGAAGGCGGATTGCGTGTGTGGACGGTGGGAAATCATTGACGCCGTCGAAGATAACCAGTTGGCTGGATCCCGAGACTCATGAAGCGTCCCAAACGAGGCGTCCCCGAGGGACTCTGGCTCAAGTGTCCTGGTTGCCAATCGTCGATCTACCGCAAGGAAGCTGAGCGATTGCTCGGCTTGTGCCCCGAATGTGCATATCATTTCTACGTTTCCGCCAACGAACGAATTCGTCAAGTGTTGGATGAGGGTACGTTTGAAGAATGGGACGCGGAGATTCGACCAGCGGACCCGTTGCAGTTCAAGGATCGCAAGGCGTATGTGGACCGATTGGTTGCCGAGCAAAACCGCACCGGGCTGAACGATGCCGCCGTTACAGGTTGCGGCATGATCCGCGCCCGGCGGGTCGCCTTCGGTGTGACGGATTCAGCCTTTATCATGGGGAGCATGGGATCGGTCGTGGGCGAACGGCTAACACGACTGGCCGAACGAGCGACCGACCAGCATCTACCTTTGATCATCGTGAGCGGATCGGGAGGTGGCGCCCGCATGCACGAGGGGATTCTCTCGTTGATGCAGATGGCCAAAGTGTCCGCCGCGTTGGCTCGGTACGACCAATCGGGTGGACTGTTTATTTCCGTTTTGACTAATCCCACCATGGGTGGCGTTGCGGCCAGCTTCGCTTCGTTGGGCGATTTGGTTTTCGCGGAGCCGAAAGCGCTGATTGGGTTTGCCGGACCGCGTACGATCAAAGCCACGATTCGCATGGAGCTCCCCACGGGGTTTCAGACGAGCGAATTTTTGCTCGAACACGGCTTCATTGATAGGATCGTACCGCGGGAACGGCTGAAAAGCGAAATCGCCCGAGCCATTGACTATTGCGGATGGTAGCCGTCATGGCTGGTCATGACGGGGTGACTCAACGATTGTGTCCAGCGGCAGCGGGCTTGTTTGAATCGCCGCGGCAAGGCGCGTTGGATCTAGGATTAGGATTTCATGGGATTGGTAGACAAGTTTTGGTCGCTGCTTGAGGGTTCGAAGTTAGACGTCGACCGTCGTTTTGAACTCATGCGCGCCGCCGTGTCCGGAACGATGTCAAAGTTCTACATGGCGCGTGATCGAAATACCGACGAGATTTTCGGTCTCAAGATTTGTGACAAAGAAAAGACGGATTACTTCGAGAGTCGTTTTCCGGGACTCGGCAAGCCGATCGAGGGGGAAGTGGCCATGCAATTTGACCACCCCTTAATCGTCAAAACCTACAAGTACGGCAAGACGACTAACGGCGAAGATTACTTGCTCATGGAGTTCCTGAAAGGAAAAGGGGTCAATACTCTAATCGTGGAGAAGTCCCCAGATCTTCGGCGAAACGGCCGTGCCTTGATCGTTCAGATCGCCGAAGCGCTGCAGGTCGTTCATGACGCTGGCTACATCCACCGCGACGTCTGTCCGCGAAACTTTATTGCCGCTCCGGACGTAAAGTCGGTGAAGTTGATCGATTTCGGGATTACGGTTCCCGAGCTCCCCCCATACAAACAACCTGGCAATCGTACGGGAACCCCCAACTACATGGCTCCCGAGATTGTGAGACGGCGAAGCACCGACAAACGGGTGGATCTTTTCGCCTTTGGAGTGACTGCCTTCCAGATGCTGACTTTCGAGCTCCCTTGGCCTGGCGCGGATGTCACCGGAAAAGCGGCCATGTCTCACGATACGATGGCTCCTAAGGACATTTTCGAGTTGGCCCCCGAAATGGCCCAGAGACTTGGGACGACGATCATGCAGTGTTTGAAGGTCCAGCCACAAGACCGGCCAGATTCCTTCAACACCTTTGTACGAACGATCCAGGAAAGGTAGCCCTGACGGTCGTCGAAAGGGAGGCTCTTTCCATCGCTGTCAATATCAGTCGAATCAGGGACCTCGAGTCATAATTGCGGCGAATTCGCCCCTCGTGGACGCCGTTAAGCCATTTGCCAACCTACGCAAGATCTGGTAGATTGCGGGGCTTGCTGGCAGTTGATTTCGTCGGCTGGCCCCAACGCATGTGTTATCCGTTGGGAGCCGCGTCGCCATGGAGATGATTAGAAAAATGACCATTGATCGAAGCCTTAAAGTGAGCCGTGGCCTGATCAAGAATCGCAGCGTCTTGAGCCGTGCCGAACGCATCGCCAAGCTCGCGGAAACCGAGCGGTGGAAAGAAGGCGACCCTGTACTGGGTTTGCCCAAGGTCCGCGTGATGAAATTGGCGCTCAAGAAGAAAAAGAAGGTCAAGGAGGAAGAGGTCGAAGCGGCTGAAGGCGATTCGACCGATGCATCCAAATAGGTCGCCGGTCAGTAAGAGCAGGTCAATTCGTCGATGCTTTATGCTTGGCGTCGACTCTTCATCCACGGGAAATCTCTGGGCAATCGGAGTTTGACACAGTATCGCGCCTTCATATAATGGCCCCGACGTCCCAAGCGCACCTGACTGTAGCCGGGATTAGGTGGCGGTCAGGTGTGGCTCATCAAAACTGGCCGTGCCGCAATTCTCACCGTCAGTCCAGTGAAAACGAAATTGGAGGAAGATAAGAATGGCCAACGTTTCAGAATTCACCGACAGCAATTTTTCCAACGAAGTTCTCGAGTCGACTGAACCAGTACTCGTGGACTTCTGGGCGCCTTGGTGCGGGCCATGCCGCCAGATCACGCCAATGATTGAAGAGATTTCGTCTGAGAACGATGGGTCGGCGAAGGTTGGCAAAGTCAATATCGATGATAACCCTCAGTCCGCCCAGCAATACGGCGTGAGTAGTATCCCCACGATCATGGTGTTCAAGGGTGGCGAGGTGGTGGCACGCTTCGTCGGAGTCCAGCCCAAGGCGAAACTTCAAGAAGCGCTCGATTCGAACAAGTCTCTTGCCTAACACGAGCCGATTTCGTATTCGACGAGCCACGAACGGGAGGCATCGGCCGATGACGGGGCGCCGGGGAGTTGATCGTTCGCGTCTCCAAAGACTGGTTGGGCTAAGTACGGCTGATCCAAGCCAGTCCGAGCAGAGCCAGGAACCAGGCGGCCAAGACCGCCGTTGCGACCTGCAATCGCCAGCGACCGGCGCGAATCTCACGCTTCGTCGGGTCCAACTTAGTCATGTCCCAATTCGCCTCCACGGAACGCCGTTCGCCTTCACGAAATGATCGCCAGCCCGCGCTGCGGACGGAACCCTCGCCGACATCGAGGGGCGTGATCGCCGTGGCTTTGTGCGCATCAGCACGCGGTTCGCTTACGTGTCTACGGGATCGATTTTGAATTGTTCTCGAAATGCGACATCGAAATCGTAAACGTCATTAAAATCTTCGCGTTGGTCACTCTGGGACTTCTTCATCATTTTGACTTTGATCAAATTGTAGACAATTTCTCCAAAGTCGCTGGTCGAGGTAACGCCCCAATTCTTCAAAACAACGGGCGTCATGTACCCGTATTGCTCGATGGCATATTGACGAATTGCCTCACAGAGCTGTTGACCAGTCAAATGGCGAGTGGAATCTCCCTGAGGATCCGCTTCCACTCGGTGCGTATCTTCTTCGACGTTGTCCAACGACATGACGTCCTGGGCAAAAGAGAGGGCTTCCCGCACGAATTGATACGCCTCAAGCCGATATCTCGGATCTTCGTTCAAAAGTTTCGCGATGTGATTGGCCACTTGTTTCATCTACCTGATTTGCGTAACCGTTATTCTTGCTCGCCGTCGGCTGGCCGTTGTTGGGCCGTTTGATCTTGATTTTCGCCCGGCGTTTTTCCTCCGGTCGGTCGTGCCTTAGGGTCTCGCTTATCCCGTTGGTCGGACGGTCCTTCTTTTCCACTTGCGTCGCCCTGTTTTGCTGAGGTGGTTTCTTTCATCGGCGTCTGACTCGGCTCACGGGAAGGCTTCCGTTGGCCATCGTCGATGATCGAGGTCACGTCGGACAGCGGAATCGTGACTCGACGACGATCCTCGGTCATCACGAGCAGTTGTCCAGCGATAATTTCCTGGGCCAGCACCTCGGCTGGCCCATTGGATGTTTCAACTTTGGCGCCAACGCGTGGCATTTCCTTTTGCAGTACCAGGTAGGTATCGTACTCGTATCGCAGGCAGCACTTGAGTCGACCACAGCGCCCGGAAATCTTGGTAGGATCCAGCGTCGCCCGTTGCAACTTTGCCATTTTCATGGAGACCGGAGGCATGCTGGTAAGGTGCGTGTTGCAGCAGACTGGTTTGCCGCAATCTCCATAGTCGGCTAACAGTCGGGCTTCATCTCGCACGCCGATCTGCCGCATTTCGATCCTAGTCTGGAACTCCTTAGCCAGTTGGCGGATGAGATCTCGAAAATCGACCCGATCTTCCGCCAAATAGTAGATGATGATCCTCTCGCCACCGAAGACGTGTTCAAGATCGACCAGCTCCATCTTGAGATTGAGGTTCTTTACAAACTGCTGGCATGCCTCGAATTCGCTGGCCTCCTGAGACTGCATGTGGGCCAACTCGTTGAGGTCATTCGACGATGCTCGGCGTAGGATCTCTCCGTGATCGGGATTCTTCATATGCTGAAGTGCCGACTTATTGGCCTCACAGAGCACCTCGCCGATTTCCAGTCCACGCTTCGTGCGAGCCACGACGCTTTCGCCACGGCGGAAGCTAGTATTGCCACCACGCACTGCCAGCACGCCGAGAGAACGCATGATGCCATAGCGTACGACGTATTTGGGCATGAATCTTGCTACCGTCTACCTAAAGGCACGTTCAGCCCGCATCCACGATCAGCTCGCGATGGTCGTCGTTAGACGCTCGAACCCTAACCAATGCGGTATGAACCTCTTAGAGATTGGGCGTTCGTGGATGGGGCCACTATTCAGTGAAAACCAATCTGAAGCTGAAAGTAAGTATACTTGCCAGCGAAGAAATACGAAAGTGAACTCCGCGGTCATCCAGTTGCTTTTCCGCCCGATTTCAGTCGCGGGTCGGTCGCATCTGACCCACGTTGAACACCGAGAACGACCTCGGGGGCAGCCAGGGCTTGTGATCCTCGCGGATTGACTCAATCATGGACACGAACGTGAGCTGCCGCATGACCCCGTCGAGATGGATCTGAAAAGTGCCGAGAATTGTTGTTGAACCAGTCCTCACGAAGGCGCAAAAAAAGGATTTCTTGAATCTACCCTGGAGCCTTCACAGTGGTGATCCGAACTGGGTGCCACCATTGCGGAGCGTCCAGATTGAGATGGTCAACTACAAACACCACCCTTTCTATAACGATGCCGAGGTCCAAACATTCATCGCCCGTCAGGGGCGGACGGTTTGTGGTCGGATCGCGGCGATTGATAACTTTGGGCACAACCGTCGATACGCTGACGATCAAGTAGGATTTGTTGGGTTTTTCGAATCGATTGACGATCAACAGGTTGCCAACCCACTCTTCGCCGCGGCCCAAGAGTGGTTGGCCGGACGAAACTTGCCGTGCATGCGCGGTCCGATGAACCCGTCCCTGAATCACGAGTGCGGATTGCTTATCGAGGGCTTTGACTCTCTCCCCACTTTTATGATGCCGTACAATCCACCTTACTACCCGATGCTCTGGGAAGGATTCGGTTTCCAGAAGAAGCACGACCTCTTCACATTCGAAGGGGATCGTGAGATGCTCGCCGAGGTTGATCAGAAAGTCTTCTTCGTCTTCGAAGAAGTTAAACGTCGGTTCGGTTGCACGATTCGGCCGCTCAACAAGAATCAATTTTTGGAGGATGTCAGGGTTTTCTTGGACATCTATAATCGTTCCCTGGTCGGCACATGGGGATTCGTCCCCATGTCGGATGCAGAGATCGACCGTACCAGTCGCGATCTCAAACATCTCATCGTTCCTGAATTGGCGCTGATCGCCGAAGTCGAAGGCAAGCCGGTTGGTGCCGTGTTTGGACTGCTCGACTACAATCCGCGGATCAAGGCGATTGATGGGCGGCTGTTTCCGTTTGGATTTGTCCGCCTGCTGTGGAACCGGCGCTCCATAACCAAACTCCGCCTCGTATCCACTAATGTATTGCCCGAATACCAAGCGTGGGGCCTGGGAATGTTCCTCCATGTCAGTCTCGTGAAACCAGGCATCGCGTGGGGAGTGCACGACGTGGAGTACTCATGGGTGCTGGAAAACAATCATCTCTCGCGAAAAACCTTGGAACGTGGAGGTGCGAAGCGGACCAAGAACCATCGGATCTACGATTTCACGTGGTGATTCATTGCTTGCGGTGTCCTCTCCGCGGCGTTTGGAAGTGCGACCCCGCGGAAGCGACTGACGATGGGTGATGGGATTCCGCGGCTGAACGGCCTATGATAGCCATCGTGTTGGCGCGTCGCTTCGCCGGACGCGCGTCGTTTCGCCGGACCTGGCGCCACGAATTCACCGCGGATCCGCGTCAATGGAAGACATTTTGTCGATTAGGCTTTGACCGAGGAGGCATGCTCGGATGACAGTGCAAGGAGTTGTTGGAAACGAAGTCTCAGCGGACCGTATCGAGCGACAGTATCGGGAGGCGAGAGAGGTCTTTGCCGAAATCGGTGTCGATACGGAAGATGCGCTGGAAAGATTGGAAACCATCTCGATCTCGATGCACTGCTGGCAGGGAGACGATGTAGGTGGGTTTGACCGACCGGATCAGGAGCTGACCGGTGGTATCGCAGTCACCGGGAACTATCCAGGCAAGGCCCGTACGCCCGATGAGTTGAGGACTGATTTTGAGAAGGCTGCCTCGCTGATTCCTGGATCCCAGCGGATGAATTTGCACGCGAGCTATGCCGAATTTGATGGTCCATCCGTGGATCGCGACGCGATCGAGCCGGCTCACTTTCACGGTTGGATTGATTGGGCCAAGGAACAGGGGATCGGCATGGACTTCAACCCGACCTATTTCTCGCACGAAAATTCGTCTGACGGGTTCACTTTGGCGCACGCTGACGACAGCATTCGCCGGTTCTGGGTGGAACACGGAATCGCCTGTCGCAGGATCGGCGAAGCCATCGGTCAGGCCTTGGGTACACCGTGCATCACGAACATTTGGATCCCAGACGGCTACAAGGACACACCCGCGGACCGCAAATCGCCTAGAGAACGACTGGCACAATCCTTGGACGAGATCTTCGCCCCGCCGATGGATCCTCAATACAATCGCGACGCGGTCGAATGCAAGTTATTCGGCATTGGATCGGAAAGCTATGTCGTGGGCTCGCACGAATTCTACCTGGGCTACGCCATCGCGAAGAACAAGGTTCTCTGCCTGGATGCCGGTCATTTCCACCCCACAGAGGTGATTTCAGACAAACTTTCGTCCGTGTTGATGTGGCTTCCAGAGATCTTGCTGCACGTCAGCCGCGGTGTGCGTTGGGACAGCGACCATGTCGTGACTCTGACGGACGAACTACGAGCGATCGCTGCCGAATTGGTTCGCGGTCAGTATCTGGACCGGGTCAGTATCGGACTGGACTTCTTCGATGCCACCATCAACCGCGTGGCCGCCTGGGTCATCGGCACGCGAAGTATGGTCAAAGCGCTCTTGATCGCGTTGTTGGAGCCGACCGAGCGGCTGCGAGAATTGGAACGTCTGGGCGACTTCACGTCCAGGTTGTCGATCATGGAAGAGCTCAAGATGTTTCCGGTGGGAGATGTATGGAATTTCTATTGCTTGCGGAGCGATGTTCCGGCTGGAGTTGCTTGGCTTGACGAGATTCGTCGTTATGAAGCGGACGTGTTGGCGGAGAGATAAGCCTAACAAGTGGGTGAGTCTCATGGCCTCAAGCCGACGCTCGGTTATTGAGAATAGCTAGTCCCTCCCCAGCGGATGTGGTAGGGACGGCCGACAATGGCGGCCAACATGGCTTTGGTCGGCGTGGACGTCCAACCCTGGTCCCGTCCCAGACCGTATACGACGTTTGGACGCAATCCGATGCTGGGGATGTCATATTCCTCCCAGAAAATCCGCGCCGTCCCTTCGTTGGCTTGCGACGGGCAGGTGCTCTTTTACCAATTGTCGGACCGCCCAAGAGCCAATGCAACCGAAGGCTCCCGTTACCAAGAAACGTTCTTGCGACACCAAAACCCCTCCCTCGCACGAATTGTTCACGAACACGTTAGTCGAACACTGTACGCGCCGATTCGGACTGGCAATAGAGCCTGGGTGATGGATGGGCCGCGCTCGAAGCTATTGCCAAAGTGCATTGCGACATGTGCACCGGCGGATCTCGGGCTCGTCCGCATATTTCTGCCACTGATGACGACGCCCCACGGAGTGAGTCACGTAGACTTGACGCACATTCGCCCATGAGCACTTGCGTCGGCTCATACCGGGCAGACCGACTTGCCCCAGTGCCTGGGAGTTGCGTTGGCCGTCCAATCTCCAATAACGTTTGAGAACCGGATCCTTCCGATTGCATGTAATCAAAAGTTGGTCAACGACTCGCAGCGCGCAACCGAAAAAGTTACCGGGTAATAGCCAGCTATTCTCGAAGGCGGCGGCCCACATCACAACTCGAAGTCGCCGCCTGGTACACCAGCTCCCGGTGGGCAACGAGCGTCCACGCAATTGGCCACCCCCCAACATGTGTAACGCTCCGCCGATCACGCGGGCGCCGTAGCTGTGGCCCATTAGGCTCACTTTAGGGCCAACATCCAATTCCGAGAGAAACTGAGCCAGGAGGAAAGATTGGGTGGGGGTTCTCGCTGCTTTGACGCGGACATCCTGGGTGATCGGTTTGATTGGATCGCTTATCCAAGACCAAATCACCAACCGAATCGGCGGGCGACACGCCCCGCAACGAGACAGATCACGATACCAGGACAATCCACGCTCGCGGACGGATTGGCGATTCATGCGATTTCCGTGGACGAAGACAACGGTTATCACACACGGGTCATGGTTGGCGAAAAACTCGTCCATGCTCTTACAAACCCACCCGACGGCGTCTTCACATCCACGGAACTCCAGATTCGCTGTACGCATCATTGCATCGCAAGGACAGGGACCAAGGCAGCGGGTGCTCACCTCCCAAATCTCGTCACAGCCACCTTGGTGGCAAAGGGACGATTGGACGCTGGCACACGTGCGGCACTCGCCACTTGAGACGCAGGGGACACCGACCAAGACCAGTAACAGACTCCCCAGCCACCCACCGAATCGCCGTCCCTGGCGGACCGACGAAAGGCAGCGAACCGCGCAGGAACGCAAGAATGTTCTCAGTCCGTTGCCGCGCATCAAGCCGTAATTGGGTGCCAAGGGACCGATTCGTCCAAAGCAGTATCGCATCTAACGATTGATTCCGTTGATTGGCTTGTGCGGGTTCGCGGAGCCGATGGAGGGGTGTTTACAAAAATCAACGCGTTTTATTTGCTTATCATCGGTCGTGGTGTAGAGTTGTCTGGCCTACCTTTTTACAACTCCCACCTACAACTTCCCTCGGGGAGGTCATTTTCATGAAGCGCCTCACCATCCTTATGATCGTAGTGTTCTTCGCCTTGTCGGCGACTGGTTGCCGACGCTGTGGATGGCGTGGCGGACGATGTCGGCTTTTCGCACCGCGGGGTGCGTATCCGACGTACCCTGCGCCGCCAACGCCACACACGCACTACCATCCCCAGTGCTGCCCGCCACAATGCTGTAACGAGACACCGTGCTTCGAAACGGGTTGTGGCCCGTCAGGCGTGCCTTATTCCACCAGCGGTTCTTTCGATACAGGCGCTGGAATCCAGGGCGAGTCTTGGACCCCGACGCAGGCAGCTGGCTCGGGCGCACGGTTCCAGCCGCCCAGTGCCCCCGGTGAGTTTTTTAGTCACGTCGTCGGTGACCGCATCCTCAGTAATGGCGCCGATTTACCGGGTGCCACGGCGACCCCAGAGCCGCCGAAAGCCGATTAGTTCGGCCAACCTTTGAAACACGACTCCTTGGTGGCCCGCTCCCTCTCATCGTGAGGGGGAGCGGGCCAATGCCATTCAGAGATCGTTTCACCGAAGAAAACGCCTTTTCGCGTTGAGCTTTCTAACCCACTTTTCTCATGCGCCCTCGGCTACGCAGTGGTCAGGTCCATGTCTGGCAGCGTCAGGTTTCCCAATTTAAACCTCAACGTATCGACAAGACGCTTCCGGTCAAACGGCTCGCCTTCCTTGCCAGCCAAGAACTAGCCACCGCTCGCGACGAAGTGTGTGAGAAATCCGGGTTAACCAACAATAGCCGGACATTCCGTACGGCCGGGCCCTATCGCGCCGAATTCGTGAGAGGGAGAACGTGATTATTTGACAAGGCGTTACTAAGATAGAGGTAAGCCATGTTGAGGTCACCGATACCCCCTCCTCCGGAAGCACCATGCGATTCACTCTCGCTCTCCTGATTCCATCCGTCTTATTGACTGCCGTGTGGACCGGCTCCCCCTGCCTCGCGCAGTTTGGTGACGATATCGGCAATATTCCTGCCGCAGCCAAACTGGGAGAACGTACGGCGCAGCGATGGAAAGTCGGCATGATCGTCTCAGCTGGGAAAACGCCCTGCCAGCAGCTGTTCGGCACACTCCCCATCCCGACGGATTGGCCCGAGCAAACGGTCACCGTCGTGAGCGAAGATATCTCGCCGTCGGTGGCGGCCGTGAAATATCGCATACTCAACGACGGAGTGAAACAGATGCTAGTCACGGTGCCGCGTCTGTTGCCTGGAGAAACCGCCCAGGCGATCGTCATTGTGGAGATCAACCGTGCTGTGACACTTCCTCCGTCCAGCACCGACTCGTTGGTCAAGCCCAAAAAGCTAAATCGCAGCCTGCGTCAATATCTTGCGGCCAGTCCGTACGTCGAGATTCGTCACAAAAAGATCAAGAAGCTCGCCGCTGAGTTGCGTGACGACGAACTCAATGACTGGAAACAGATCGAGAAGTATTACGATTACGTGCGTGCGAACGTCGAATTTCGCGAAGGCGAGTTGAAAGGCGCCTTGGCCGCCTTGGAAAGCGGATTTGGGGATTGCGAAGAGCTCACCTCATTATTCATCGCGATCTGCCGAGTCAACGACGTCCCAGCCCGCACGGTTTGGGTGCCCGGCCATTGCTATCCGGAATTCTATCTGGTCGACACGGAAGGTGAGGGTCATTGGTATCCGTGCCAGGCCGCCGGGGATCGCGCCTTTGGTGAAATGCCCGACCCGCGACCCATTTTGCAAAAAGGTGACAACTTCAAGGTTCCGGAAAAGAAAAAGCGGCAACGCTATGTTGCCGAATTCCTGAAGAGTGTTGGCGGTCGGCCCACGGTCAGCTTCGTCCGGGAAGTCCTTCCGGTGGACGGTTAACCAAGAAAGTACGGTCCCGTTTTGCTAGAGTCGTCGCAGGTTAATCCCTCGCGGCGTCGTCTGATCGGCGTACCAATTGCGCCAGCTCTCCTTGTCATATTGTAGCTGGTAATTGGACTGGTCCGTGAGTGAGACCAGGGCATCCAGCACCTCGCGGTTCTTCACATGAGCTTTCCTGATTATCGGACGCCCGCCGGCCGAAAGAGTGTTTCCGCCGTTGCCACTGCGCGGGTCGCCGAATCCAATTCCGATCGCGCCGGGATTCCCGCCCCCGATCTTCTGCTTGTGTTCGGTGACCAGGGCGTCGATGAGCGGCGAAATAGCGCGCTGGTCCCCGACTTGACCCAACGCCACGGCGGCTCGACGGACCAGTTCATTGTCGGAGCTGCGCAGTCGCTCGGTAAACGCAGGGACCGCCTGGATGCCACCATATCGCCGCAAGCTATCAAGTGAAGCGAGTCGAATCTCCTCGACGCTGTCTTCCAGTGCCGCCCGCACCAACGCCATGACCGACGTCTCGGTACGCAGGCGGTCCAACACTTCCACGTACATCAGCCGCACCACTGCATTGGACTTGGAAAAAAGTTCGGATATCGCACCAGCGGCCAGCGGGTCATCAATAGCTTCGATCTTCGCGATGGCTTCGTCATGCCTACGCCCCCTCAACCAACCCATCCACATCTTTAGATCGTTTTTCCATTGCGTCACTGCCGCATCGTACTGTTGACTACTTTCGGCTAATGTCTTCTCTTGCGGCAACATCCAATCGCCACGATGCCTCACGTAGCCACGCTGTCGCATGCGGTCCGCGGGAAGGGTCCATTCTCCCTCAACCTGGACATAACCCAACAGGCGGTGCGCTTTTTCGTGATTGGGATCCAGCTCGATGACCTGCTCCAGGTGAAACTTGCGGCGCCGGCTCAACTTGTGTTTCGCACACCACTCGGCCATCTTCCAATTCCCCTCAGCGGTCGCCGGCATCCTGGGCAAGTACTCACGATAACGTCTTTCGGCGGGGGAATCCAAAATGAGTCTCTTGACCTGCTTGGGAGCAAGCGTCAGATCGACACCGTCGTCGGTCCGAAATCGATAGGCCTCTTCCGGCTGGCGATCAGGATTGAGAAGTTGGCCCTCGATGCGGCCGTCGGGACGAAGCGTCAGGACATCGGCAAACGCGACTGGTTGGAGAAGACCCGAGCCTGACACACCCACGACCAAAACCGGTGCAAACCAGATCATCGGCCAAGCGGTTCGTCGTGTTCGCCGTCGCGTGGGCATAGTGGAAAATCGGGCTGGTGGGCCAGGAGAAACATGAAAGAGCCGCAAGGGGCGGCTCTTCTTTAAGTATACTCCGCGAATCGACGGAATCCCAAGCCATCGATGGCTTCCCCAGCGAATTGCCCCGGGGCATCCATGACAAAACCCGCCGCCTGGCCAAGCCACAGCGACGGGTTTCTATTTAAATCTGGCAGTTTCGGCGAACTAGACAAATAGTCGGCCAACGGTGTCCAGCCTTGGGGGCGGGTTTCCGCATGCCCGCAGCCAACGGTCACTCGCCAACCCAGCCAGCGATTTTAATACATGTCGTGATCACCACCGTGTCCGCCTTTGGATTTATCATCTTTGGGCTTTTCAGCGATCAATGCGTCACTGGTCAGCAGCAGTGTGGCAACACTTGCCGCATTGGCCAACGCCGTCCTGGCCACTTTCGTCGGGTCGATGACACCAGCAGCAACGAGGTCCTCATACGTGTCAGTGAGGGCGTTGTAGCCATGGTTGCCCTTGGTTTCCACCACCTTCTCACAAACAATGCCGCCGTCTTGTCCGGCGTTCTCGGCGATCATCGTCAGCGGGGAACGGCAAGCTCGCAGCACGATCTTGTAGCCAATCAATTCATCGGCGCTCAGCTCTTCGCTGGGTTTGGCCGACGCGGACGCGCGAAGCAGCGCGACACCGCCACCTGGAAGAATGCCTTCTTCGACGGCCGCACGAGTGGCATGCAGGGCATCTTCGACCCGCGCCTTCTTCGCCTTCATTTCGCTTTCGGTGGCCGCGCCGACGTTGACCTTGGCAACCCCGCCAGCCAACTTGGCCAATCGCTCTTCCAACTTTTCTCGATCGTAGTCGCTGGTTGAGTTGTCGATCTCGCGACGGATCTGGTCGATACGAGCCTTGATGTCGGCGCTCTTGCCAGCCCCTTCGATGAGGGTGGTGTTGTCTTTGTCAATGATCACCTTCTTGGCACGTCCCAGGTCGCTGATGGGCAGTGTCTCCAACTTCAAACCGAGCGCCTCGAAAATGGCCGTGCCGCCGGTGAGAATGGCGATGTCCTCCATCATGGCCTTGCGTCGATCGCCGTAGCCGGGCGCCTTGATCGCACAACACTTGAAGGTTCCTCGCAGCCGATTGATGACCAATGTCGCCAACGCCTCTCCGTCGACATCTTCGGCGACGATCAGGAGCGGCTTGCCCTGTTGGACGACCGCTTCCAGGACGGGCACCATGTCTTTAATGTTGGAGATTTTTTTCTCGAAGACGAGTACATAGGCGTCCTCCAATACGCATTCCATGGTGTTCGGATCGGTCACGAAATACGGACTGAGATAGCCTCGGTCGAACTGCATGCCCTCGACCCATTCCACGTCCGTATCAAGGCTTTTGCCTTCATCAACCGTGATGACACCATCCTTGCCGACTTTCTCCATGGCGTTGGAGAGCAGTTCGCCGATGTTGCGGTCGTTATTGGACGCAATTGCGGCAACGTTCGCCATGTCCTCTTTGCTCTTGATCTTGATCGACATCTTGTGGAGCTTTTTGGTGATATCCGCCACCGCCGCTTCGATGCCCGCCTTCATCTGCACTGGGTTGACTCCAGCCACGACGGACTTGAGCCCTTCATTGAAGATTGCTTCGGCCAGGACGGTCGCGGTGGTTGTACCGTCGCCAGCTACATCACTCGTCTTGCTCGCCACTTCCCGTAACATGCGAGCGCCCATGTTCTCGTAGACGTCTTCCAGGTCCACTTCCTTGGCGACCGTCACGCCGTCCTTCGTGACCGTTGGCGACCCAAAACTCTTCTGCAAAATCACATTGCGGCCCTTGGGTCCCAAAGTCACTTTCACGGCACGAGTCAATTTACTGACCCCTCGGCGAATCGCCTCGCGGGCTTCTTGGTCAAAGGCAATGATCTTGGCCATAAGTTATATTCTCCTGTGTAGTCAATTATATTGCGCCCGATCGATCGGGTACGTTTTTGTATGGAGCGTTGTTACTATTCAATGACGGCCAGAATGTCGTTCTCGTCCATCAAGAGAAACTCTTCGTCATCGATCTCGAGCGATTCCGTTCCGTAGCTGCTGAAGATCACCGTGTCACCAGGCGTGACTTGAAATCCACCACGCGATCCATCGTCAAGGAGCCTGCCATCGCCAACCTGCAACACGACGCCACGAGTCGGTTTGTCTTTCGCTGAATCGGGTAACACGATTCCGCCTGCCGTAATCTCTTCAGATTCGGCCCG
>Ga0310121_10001938_pt1 | contig 20372 bp, 19 predicted proteins | sample CB27_Tmax_986_MG_FD_203504 | JGI IMG/M metagenome (GOLD analysis project Ga0310121, IMG submission 203504) | Marine microbial communities from Western Arctic Ocean, Canada - CB27_Tmax_986 | ecosystem: Environmental > Aquatic > Marine > Oceanic | place: Canada: Western Arctic Ocean | collected...
GGACCATGCCTGTGAAGAATGAAAAATATGGGGCCGTGAGGCTCCATCTGGGAAATGTCGGTGTAAACAAGTTTGTTCGAATAGCGGTATCGCGATTCAAGTCTCCCGCAAACTTGGCGCATCCAAGTTAATGAGGGTCAGGCCACTTCCGGTAACGCCGCCGCCGTCTAAAAGGGCTTGGTTTTTTAGAAAAAGGCAGTTGGTTAGGAGCACCCCACCCTGCACCGAACTGAACCCACCCCCTTTGCCAGAAGTGGATCGGTTGGCTATGAATTTACAATTCCGGATTGTTGCAGAACTTCCATTATCGATGGAGAGACCCGCTCCATCGCCGGGTCCTTGATTGTCCCGGAAGGTACAGTTCTGCACGACGGGGTTGGATAAGCCGGTTACCACCATCCCTTGTCCGTAGTCAAGTACGCTATCATCAAAGGAGTCGTACAAACCATTAGCGATCGTGAAGCCATCGATTAAGGGTCTACTGTTGCCCCTGACGACGACGACGTGATCGGAAACTGAATCTCCGGAGAGAATTGTTTCAAATTGCTCCACATCTCTTTCATCCGGGTCCGCCGTTCCGAAGCCGGCGAACCCACCAGCGACAATACCCGGGTTCGACATGTTAAACGTAAAATTGTCCTCTGAAATCTTGTCATTAGCACCTTTGGCCGCGTCCTTAAACCTGAGCGGCAACGTGAGGGGCGGATCGGATGCCTCCGATGGACTGTACGTTCCTTGGCCCACGCGTATTGTATCCAATGGAGGTAAACTGCTCGCGGCATTCAGAGCCGCATGTAAGTCCCTGAAGCTGGTGGTCCAACTGGTTCCATCCCCTCCCGGCGGAGCAGATTTGGACACATAAAAAGTCGCGGCGTTCGCCTGACGGAGCCCGGGACCAACCCCGAGAAGCAGCAGGGAAGCCCACAAGAGGACGAGTGGCCGGTTTAGTCGAGAAATCATGCGGAGTGCCCGCGAAGCGGGCCACTTGAACGAAGCGCGGCTCGATAAGAAAGGTTTCTGAATGGCTGGAGGAACGAATTTCATTTCGCAGTTCCTCCTGCCAGGGTGGATGAGTCGCTAAACCGAATCAATTTGAATGGGCCTTGAACCTTGATGGGGTCGATCGAGATTCCGGTGATCGTTTCAGTGTAGAGTCCGGACAACTGGTTTTCGCCCTCGAATTCCACCAGCGACTGGCTAGACCGGATCGGTGGCGCTTTGCACTTCCGCGCCGAAAACCAGTTCGATCTCGCGTGTGATTTCGTAACCGGTGGTGTGCTCCGGATGATATCGGTGTCGGTAAGGGTTCACGGCATGGTCATCCGGAATCATGATCGTTCCGGTGAGGGTGCCTGTGGCGCCACTGATCGTAAGCGGAACAGCTTCGGTCAGTGTCGCAGGTTCATGGAACAAAGTGGAAATGAAACGCCGGTTGAACATGCGACCATCACGGGTCAGCATGACACTTACCTCATCCAGCAGTTGGGGCTGTTCGGTCGCCGATTCCGGCGGTAACGAAAGAATGAGGGGAACGATGAACGGAATTGCATCGCTGAGTTCCTCTGTCGCGTTGACCGAATTCACCGAGGCCAAATCCGCCTGGCCGATCCAAAGACCGTCGATCGGAAGGATTTCCATAGCTACTCCCACGGTCGTCTGTGTCTGTGAACTCGTGGCTGTGATTCTGGGGGAGCTCGGGTTTCGGGTTGATGTCATTGACCACGGGCCGGATGCACTGCAGCGACTTCAGCATGAAAGGTTTGATTTGGTTGTGTGCGACCTTCGGATGCCAAAGGTAGACGGTAAGACCATTTACCGGCGAGTTTCTGAATCGAAACCGAACGCGCTTGCGCACTTTCTGTTCATGACAGGCGACATGGTGGACCCGGAGACAAGGCTGTTCGCCGAAAACAACAACCTGCGCCTGGTTCCGAAACCGTTCACCCGCGACGAGCTCATCCAAGCGGTGGTCGCGGAGTTCGGTTCCGCTGTCCCGGCTCTGGAATCGGTCGTCCCTTCGCAGTCCTAAATCATCCTATCCAATGGTGTGGCTTGACGGCCTGTCTTCGATCTAGCCACAATCACCGGCCGCAAAGCGCCGCTTCCCCACTCGAGAATTGGGCCATCCACGGAGTGCAAAGAGAATGGAAATAACCGAAAAGCCAACTGAAGAAGCGAAACTCACGCTATCGGACCGTTTATTTCTTTCCATCGGCGAGAAGTTGGAACAGTCCGAGAGGGGTCGGAAGATAGCTGAACACATCAAAGGCCACGCCCGGTGGTATCGTGAGGGTTACTCGATTGCCATTATCATCCTGGTTGTCGTGTTTATTCGATTGTTTGTCCTGACCGCGTTTTATATCCCGAGCCCCTCCATGGAGAACACGCTCATGATTAATGACCGGGTTTTTGTTTTTAGACTGATTTACCTGTTCAGCGAACCCGCTGTGGGCGACATCGTGGTCTTTCGAGTTCCGGAGACGATACCAAATTATGAGCCCGAGAAACCAATTTGGATCAAGCGCATTGTGGGAGTCGCCGGCGATCGTGTTTCCATCCGGAATGGGCGCCTGGCTATCAATGGTGAACTGGTGTCCGAGCCTCCCATCTTTAGGCGAAACAAGTATTCCCAGCGTCTCCGTACTTATAGTGAAGAATGGTTTCACCCGGGGGATGAGTTCAAAGAAACTTCTGTTGAGGATGGACACGTCCTTGTTTTCGGGGACAACTCAAACGACAGCTATGACGGCCGTTACTGGGGACCTATCCCCGAGGACCGCATCATCGGGAAAGCGTTCCTGCGGTTTTGGCCGCTTTCCCGGGTAGGTCCGCTCCACGGGGAGAGCAAGAATCCACTCCCTCCGGGCCAGTAGGGTGCGTCAATAATGCGACCGATCAGCTTGGAGTTTACCTGACAGTTGCTTCGCATTATTAACGCACCATTTTACTGTAATCGCTGACGTGCTCGATTGGTGCGTTCATAACGCCAAGGAGCGGGTCACAAAAAACGAAACTGTGGAGGGCGTTATGAACGCACCCTACAAATCTCCACCAATCACCCGTCTGATCCTGTATGAGGGATCGCCGGTAACCTCGTGATAACTCCGGACCAAAAGTTCTGCCAAAATGCCTAGCGAAACCAGAACCACACCCATCAGCATCAGCAGGACCGACAACAGCAGCAGAGGTCGATCCGCGGCGGGTTCGTAGCAAATGAACTTGTCGTAAGTCACGCAGGTGGCGGCGACGAAACCTGTGAGAAACGAAAGCAAACCCGCTCCGCCAAACAGGTGGAGCGGACGGTGCGAGTAACTGACGATGTATTTTAGAAACAACAGGTCGAGCAGGACGCGCGGGATTCTTCCCCAACCGTAATGACTCTGTCCCTTGCTCCGGGCACGGTGCCGGACTGGGATTTCGCCTACACTCGCGCCTTTGCCTTCGGCAAGAACGGCGATGTACCTGTGCTGGTCGCCATAAATTCGGATCTCGCGTAGGATTTCGGCTCGGTAAGCCTTCAAGGCGCACCCCTGATCGTTAAGACGAGATCCGGAACAAATACGCACCAGCCAGTTGGCAATTTTAGAAGGCAGTCGGCGCGAGAACCCGGAATCCTGCCGGTCGACGCGCCAACCGCTGACCACATCGAACCCCTCGTCGAGCTTTTCCAGGAGAAGCGGGATATCGCGTGGATCGTTCTGCCCGTCGGCATCCAGGGTAACCACCACCTCCCCGCCGGCGCGGTCGAAACCTGCCTGCAGAGCGGCGGTCTGGCCCACATTTGATCTCAAGACAATTCCCACGAGTTCCGGCCAATCTGCTGAAACCTCCTCGAGAAACTGGGAGGTTCCGTCCCGGCTGCCATCATCGACCACGATGATCTCATACGGCCGACCCAGGTTATCGAGTGTTTCACGGAGTTCTTCCAGGAGTTGAGGAAGGGCTTCGGCCTCATCCCTGGCCGGGAGAATAACTGAGATATCGGGCATAACAGGGGAATGATAGCGTGATTTCGGCCAGTCACTAGAGCGGGATAATATCTGTAGCTGAATTCGCAAGAATTCACTCGGTTTCGCAGATCGTCTGAATTTATGCAAAAACTCACTCGGTATCGCAGGTCGTCTGAATTTATGCAAAAACTCACTCAGTAGCGCAGAGCGTCTGAATTTTTGCAAATTCAACTACACCCCAAAAATCCTATTGCGCCAGGGTCCGGGAGAGTTATACTAACAGGGAGTCTAAACCCTGTGAAAATACCGCTCGGAGGTCCCATCATGAACTATACCGAAAGAATCGCCCGATCCATCGAATCCAGACGGGAGTTCCTCAAGGTCCTTGGCGCAGCCGGTGTATTGGCGGGTCTCCCGCGATTCGCTTCCGGCCAGGTCCCGAACTCGCCCGAGGAGTCTCCTTTTGTGTTTACCCGTGTCCAGTATGACAAGGGCGATTGGAACACGGACATGTTGACCGAAGGGCTGGAGAACGGATCAGAGATCAATCTCGTAAAAAAACTCTATGCCGAAACCGGCTATGCCATCCTTCAAAGGGAACATGCCATGCGGGCTGATAACGATGCCATTTTCGACCACCCGTTCCTTTATATGACCGGCCATGGTGAATGCGATCTAACCGGTGTGGGACGGGATAATGTTCGCAGGATTTTGGAGCGTGGCGGTTTTCTCCTCGGCGATAACTGCGCCGGCGGCAAGGGTTCCGGATTCGATCGGGCTTTCAAGACACAGATTAAGCTGATGTTCCCGGAGGGCGAGATCAAACAGCTTCCCATGAACCATCCGGTGTTCTCGTCCTACTGGCGAATCGACAAGGTCCTGGGCGGAGACAAGCGCCTCGACCCATACCTCGAGGGGATGGATGTGAACGGGCGGACAGCAGTTGTCTACACCCGCAACGACCTGGGTTGCGCCTGGGAAGGCCATCCCTGTAAACCAGGTGGCGACAGCCAACGCGAGCACGCCTTCATGATGGGGATTAATTTGGTTTACTACGCTTTGTCGGGGATGTGATGATCCGAATCAGAATTCCGCTGCGGATAAATATGAAATGTTCTAAGCGGGGGAATGTCAGGCGGCGGAAATGGGTTGGTGGAGGAGGAGCATGAGCTGTTGTTTTTTCACTGATATCAGAGCATAGGTCCGCCCACCGTTGTCAGAAAAATCGACCTCAAACACACCGGGGGCGAGCGTTTCCACGATGGTCCCAACCTGTCCACGGACAAGCTGATGTTCAGGGTCGTCTTCAGTCAAAGCAACAACATCGAAGGGCTGGAGTTTTCTTTTCATAGCGTAATCCTCTACTGCACACCTCAGCGGACTTGAATCACGCTCGTCGGACGCCAGAATTCAAAGGCCCCTATATCCACTCTATGGTTGATTAGGCGCCTGTTGCTGTCAAATTCGATGGGAAGAGGTTCAGTTGTGTTGTTGTCCCCGTCTAGATCGAAGGTGTCCGGTGGCAGATAGCTATTGTCTCCGGTGTCGATGGCCGGGGAGGTTTCTCTGAGTCGCAAATCGTCATCGAGTGTCCCGATCATATTATCCGCCCCGTCGAAGTCTTCAAATAGCGGATTTGCGTCTCGTACACCAACGCACATGGTTTGATCGGCAGGACATCCACCCTGAATGAGGCAGTTGGTAATGGTGGGAACGCTATCTTCGTCTTCATTTAGAACTTGTCCAACTCCTCTACCTGCCGTGTTACCCCATATGATACTGTTTCGAATGATCGGATCGCTGTTTGCAGAGTTGTGAATCGCTTGCGCTCGGGATAGAGAATTCCCTGACACAGTGACGTGTATCAATGTAGGGGCACTTTCCACGTTATGCAGCGTATAGCCGTTTCTTGCCATGTTGGCTGAGAAAACCGAATTCATGATCAAGGGCGTGCTCTTGTCATTGGACACTCCACCACCCAGTTGGGCAGAGTTCGCCAAAAATCTTGTATTCAACAAGTTCGGCGCACTTCCATTTTCGTTAAACATTCCACCACCCGACTCGGTTGCCGAGTTTCTAGCGAAGGTGACATCTCTAAGGATGGGAGAACTCTCCAAAGTATTAACCATGCCGGCTCCAACAGTGGCAGTGTTATTACAGAACGTAACCCTCGTGAGCAGCAATGGATTGCGGTCATTGTAAACGTTGTATATCCCTCCACCTTGTATGTGGGCTACGTTGCCATCGAAGGTAACATTATCACAAGTCAGCGAGGCATTTCTGTTATAAAGTCCGCCCCCATAGGATGCGGTGTTTTCACCGAAAAACACTTTGGCCAAAGAGGGGTAACTTAAGGATTCATTAAACATTCCACCCCCGAAATCCACCGCAGAGTTGTTGAGGAAAGAAACATCGGTGAGCTCAGAAAAACTCGTTTCATTATACATTCCGCCCCCACGTTCTTCTGCGGAATTTCCGATGAAAGAAACACTGGTGAGTACAGGGGTGCTGATTAGATTGCCCATCCCAGCGCCTTCTATTGCGGAATTATTGGAGAAAGTCACACTTAGCAGGTTAGGTCTGCTCACATAGTTGTACATTCCCCCTCCCCTTGCTGTGTTGTCAGAAAAAGTGATGTTGCTAAGCTGTGGATCACTAATATCGTTGTACATCCCGCCACCAAAGGAAGCAGAATTGTTGGAAAAGATGACTCGCTGTAAAACCGCATCGCTTTCAAAATCGTTGTACAATCCACCTCCACTCCTTGCTTCGTTATTCGAGAAGGTTACGTTCGTAAGTGTCGGACTGCTCTCAAAGGCGTTGTACATCCCACCTCCATCGTCCGCACGATTGCCGGAAAAGATAACATTTCTTAGCCTTGGTGACCCATCACGGTTGGTCATGCCGCCTCCGCGGCGACCCGAACTTCCTCCCCTTGCGTAGCCCGCAGTAATAGTGAATCCATCCAGCAGTGCTGTAGAATTTGTCTCCCTACCGTTCACTACATGGAGACTATTTGAGCCCACAATGTTAAACGGATCTGTGACCACACCGGATTCGCTCGTAACATCGTCTCTTCCTTTGTCACCACTGAGCACCGTAACAAACGAATCGAAATCCCGCACCTTAAATTTGTCCTCAGTTCCAGGGATTCCCTCAAAGCCACCGTAAATCTCGACGCCGTTGATAAGTTGAAAGGAGCCCGGCTGCTTGACCCAGGTACGTAGATCCCAGCGGCAACCCAGACTTGAGTATCGGGAATGGAATACGAGAGGGCATCATTTAGGTCCGAGAGTGCGTCAGTCCAGTTGAACCCGGTATTTGCGCCACCAGCGTCGTCTTTTACATAGACGATAGGAGGGGGTGATTCATTTGCTCCCATGTCGATCGTTGCAGTGCCGTCACCATTGCCGTCGGAGAACCGGGGATGAGCAGTTAAGTCAGTTGAAACTCCCTCTGGAACGCTCGAATCGGTTCCCATATCGAGAGCTGGCGACCCATGTCTAAGTCGTAAATCGTCGTCGGGAGTGCCAACCACATTATCGTGGCCATCTGGATCGACGAACAATGGGTCCGCATCAATAATTTTTTGGCAGATAGTAAGTTCGTCGGGGCAACCACCCTGCACGAGGGATGAATTAATTGAAGGATCGCTGCTGATACCCATATTATACATTTGGTTACCTGGCCCATCCGAAGAGTTAGCCCAAAGGACACAGTTCTGTAGGGTTGGTTCACTCTGGTCGATGTTGGAGATTCCACCCCCTCCGACAGTTGCGGTATTGGCAAAAAGTGTAATGTTTATAAGAGAGGGAGAGCTATTGCCCGCGTTACCCATCCCACCACCAAGTCCCTCAGTCGAGTTTCCTGAAAAAACAGAATTGATGAGCCTTGGAGAACTGTTGAAATTCATCATCCCACCGCCAGACTCAGATGCTTCGTTACCGTAGAGCGCAACATTGGTCAGGATGGGGAAGCTGTTCTTGTTCGCCAATCCTCCACCGGCCTTGGCTAGATTTCCAGCAAAAATAACATTTTGAAATGTCGTGTTTATGTCCTCGACAGCCGCTAGTCCACCACCGCTATTTCCTGCCGTGTTCCCGCTGAAAGTGGTGTGGCTTAAGAGTAGGTTTGAAGTGTTTGAGCTGAACATCCCGCCGCCGTCGCCGGCTGTCTTGTTACCGGTAAATGTAAGATGATCAAAAGTCAGGTCACTCACATTTCTATCAAAGAATCCACCACCATATTCACTCGCGAAGTTGCCGATAAATCTGATGTTTCTAAGAGTCGCGTTACCACCGTCATTGTACAGTCCACCACCACGACCAATTTCTCCCGTTCCGTCTGCCTGTCCTGCTGTTATCACGAATCCGTCCAGCACAGCGGTAGCGTCGGTATCGCTCGCCGTAACCACGTGGTAACTGTTCCGTCCGACGACGTCGTCTGTGTCCGAAACTATTCCGTCCCGGTCTCTGAGATCGTCTTGATCAATATCACCGCTTAAGACGGAGAGTCCATTCTCGGCATCCCGTAGATCAAAATTACCCTCGTCTCCTGTGCTAAGGGGGAAACCACCGTAAATTTCCACGCCGTTTTTCAGTTGGAACGTGCTATTTTCATCTGATCCCGTCCAATATATGCCTTTGGCCACCCAGAGCTGGTCACCGAAGGTGGCGGCCTCCATGGCCTCCCGCAAATTTCTGTAGGCGTGGCGCCATGTGGTCCCGTCCTGGTTGCCGAGCCCGGCAGAGGCATGAACGTATATGATGGCGGCGTTGCTGAATTCAGCGGTGAAGAAGATCGTTGAGCACATGAATCGCATAATCAGACGGGGGTAGAGAAACATGATCCTTATATCACTCACCACGCGCTCCAATCATCAGTGACGCCTCCTGGTGGCGGACCCACTTAAGTCGTCTGCGGCGAGAGCTCCATAGGACCGTCGGCAGGGGGTCCCTTGATTTTTTCTTGCAATTGCCGCCACTTGAGGATGAGTTGAAGCCTCTTTTTTAGGAGGGGTGGGATCGCCTTTGACAGGGGGCTGTTGCGCACCGTCGAGTTGGTTGCGAAGTCAAACGCCCGGATGGGGAATGGTTCGTTCCAGTGGGCGTAATGGGTGAGTATATCGAGGAGGGCGTTCAGGTACGTGGGTTGGAAACTATGGTAGTACTTCCGGTAGACATCTTCGACATCGTCGGTGACCAGGCCGTCCCGGACTGCGTCGTCATAGATGTCGGTTCCGGGGTAGAACGTGAGCGAGTACATGATCAACTCAAAGGGCATCGGCAGGCGGGTGATGAACCGCATTGTTTCCACCAGTGAGTCATCATCCTCCCAGGGGTTGTCGATGATGAGATCGTAGAAGGGGACCAGCCTGTCTTTGTATTCGTTGATCAGGGCGGCTGCTTTCTCTACTTTGTTTTCTGTCTGGGGGCGCTTATAGGCGGTCCGCATAGTTTTTGAAGCGGTCTCGATCCCCATCCGGATTTCACACAGGCCACCCTCCACCAGCGCGTCGAGCTTTTCGCGTTTGACTGTGTTCGGGGTCACACCGGTAATCATCAGCGGCAACCCAATGCGCTTCTTGTAGTCCTGGGCGAAGGACTGGATAGTTTCCAACGGGAGTGCAAAGAAAGCATCATCATCAAATTTGATCTTCTCCCAGATCCCGAGTTTGGCAACTGCTTCCTCGATTTCATCTACTAACCGCACCATGCTCTTGTGGCGGACTGTTCGATTTTGTGGAAATTCTTTGTTGAGGAAGACATTGCAGCAGTAAGTGCAATCGAAGGGACAACCGCGAGAGGGGATGGTGAGGTAGATTCCATCGCTTCGCTCGCGGAGAATTTCGGGCGTCATTGGAACCATCCGTTCCCCATCCAGGATGAAGTGGTTCTCAAGATCAAAGTCGGGGTGATCGAAATGATCGAGATGCTCGGGCGGATTGGCTTTCTCGAAATCGGTCTGCCCGCGCGCCATGATGCCGGGGACCTGGTTTCCCGACCCGAACTCGTTCAGGAACTGAATGAAACTTTCTTCGGCCTCGCCCACTGCGGCATAGTCGGCATGATCCAGACATTCTTCGGGGCGAACAGTGGGATGGATGCCGCCCCAGATGACCGGAATGCCGAGCCCTTCCTTGACTGCGCGAGTGACAGCAATCGAGTTGTCCCAGAAATTGGACATAAGCGAGACTCCGACCAGGTCGGAACCCTCGCAAAGGCTGACCACATCATCCACGGTCTGGCTGCTATACGGTTCGGTGAATTCCTGGGTGACAAAAAGCAGACGGGTCTCATGCCCCGCCGCCTTGGCGACCGAGGAAAGCATTCGGATTCCGAACGAATAAACATCAGGGAAAGGAGAGACAAAGGTTATTTGCATAACAGAAGTATGGGCGTAACTCGCCCCCTTTATTCATCTTACGCTGATAACTCTAAGGGGAACGTTACACAACTGTCAAGCGACGAATTCCTTTCGCTTGGTATTCGTTCAATCTGGGAAAGGGGTGGATAGGTTCTACCTCTCGTTGCTTCCCGGACCAAAAACGTTAAATTCATACCATATATGGCAACCTGTGAAGCAGCAGTACACCTTTCGGGACTGGAGTACGCTTATGGTGACCGAAAGGCCTTGGATCGTATAACCCTGGCCGTCCCCGAGGGTGAAAGCGTCGCCGTTCTCGGGCCGAACGGAAGCGGCAAATCGACCTTATTCGGAATCCTCTCCACATTGCTGCCCGACTACAGGGGGACAGTTGAGGTTTATGGCAGCGAGGTTCGGAGCCACCCCGATCGAGTCCGGGGAATGATTGGCGTGGTCTTCCAAAGTCCCAGTCTGGATCCGCTCCTAACCGTTCGAGAAAACTTGAGATATCAGGGACGGCTGTACGGGCTCTCAGGCAGCGGTCTCTCAGAGCGGATTACCCAGGGTCTGGACCGGGTGGACCTCGGCGACCGCGCCGATGATCGAACCGGCACGCTTTCGGGTGGGCTGGCGCGACGAGGTGAGATTGCGAAGGCTCTCATGCACGAACCGAAATTACTTCTTCTGGACGAGCCGAGCAGCGGACTTGACCCAGCCGCGCGCAAACGACTTTGGGAGGACCTCGCTGCTCTTCGTGGAGAGAATGGAACGACTGTTCTTGTAACGACCCATCTCATCGATGAGGCGGACTCCTGCGACAGGGTTCTGATACTTTCGGAGGGAAAGCTGGTGGGACAGGGGACGCCGTCCGCGCTGAAGTCAGAAATCGGTGGAGAGGTATTAACCTTTGAGACGACTGATCCGGATCGTCTCACAAGCGTCCTGATCGAGAGTTACAACATCGAGGCTGGAAAGAGCGGATCGTCTGTTCGAGTTGAGACATCGGACGGTTACTCTTTAGCGGCGAAGGTTTCTCGCGGATGGCCGGAACTGGTAACATCAACGGCGATACGTGGGCCCAATCTTGAAGATGTGTACTTCCACTTGACCGGCCACCCCTTTACCACAGTCGCTGAAGGTTCCAGCCAATGACTTCGAGGATATCAGCCCCTGTACAGGCGCTCGCCGCCCGCGAATGGTTGCGCTTCTCACGGCAGCGGGCGCGCGTCGTGGCGGCCATTGGGACACCGCTTCTATTCTGGCTGTTCCTGGGCTCAGGGATGGGAGAATCCTTTCAGGTTTATGGTGGGGACGGGGGCGGATACCTCGAATACTTTTTCCCCGGCAGCCTGCTGCTTGTCCTGGTATTCGCTAGTGTGTTCGCCAGCATGTCAGTCATCGAGGACCGCAACGAGGGGTTTCTCCAGGGTGTTTTGGTTTCTCCAATTCCTCGGTCCGGAATAGTCTGGGGGAAGGTTATCGGAATAACGTCACTGGGGTTTGCACAAGGCGCCATCTTCGCGAGTGCCGCGCCATTGGCGGGCCTGAACCCCTCTTTCTGGGGATGGATTCTGTTGGTTCCCACACTGTTTCTAACCTCTTTCGCGCTTTCGGCGCTTGGGTTTTATTTCGCCTGGCGAATTAATTCGGTCCAGGGGTTTCATGGTGTGATGAACATCCTTCTATTTCCCCTGTGGTTGCTGTCGGGCGCACTATTTCCTGGCGAGGGGGCGGCTGGCTGGATGCAGTGGGTGATGAAGATCAATCCCTTTTCGTATAGCCTTTCGGCATTGCGCCAATGTCTCTCCTGGGGAAACAGCGGGTCATTCGGCATTGTTTCCTTTGCGCTCTGCCTGCTGGTGACCGGTTTGCTTGGAGGAGTTTTTATCTTTCTATCGATACGATTACTGAAGGGAAAGAAGGTCTGATGTCGATGCGGAAAAGATCACAGGTTCTTGGGACGATCTCCGTGTCAATCTTAATAATCGGAGTCCAGGCGATTAGCGCTTGGGCGACAGAACCTCCGAAGCGGATCGTATCCACTATCCCTTCTGTCACCGAGATCCTTTATGCCCTTGGGTTGGAGGAGAGATTGGTCGGTGTTTCACAATTTTGCCTCTTCCCGCCCGAAGCGCAGGAAAAGGAGAAGGTAGGCGCTTTCCACGATCCGAACCTGGAGAAGATCATCGCCTTGCGGCCGGATTGGATCGCCCTGTTTGGCAGGCAAGACAAGATTGAAGCGGTGATGCGGCCTCTCGGCTGCGAGATCTACACGCACCAGGATTATACAACGCGGGATGTTTTTGGCTCCATCGAAGAAATAGCAAAGATTTTTTCGGTTGAAGATAGAGCCGCAAAGCTGATTACGCAGATTACCACTGAAGTTGCAGATCTTCAAGAAAGGTTATCGCCTCTCCCCCGCAAAAAAGTTCTCTATGTTGTCGGAAGGAATCCGGGAACTCTCCAACAGCTCTTCGCAGTGGGTCGGGAAACTTTTATGCATGAGATTCTGGAAGCCGCCAAGTGCGAGAATTGTGTCTCCTCGTCGTACGGAAAGTTCCCGATCTTGTCGCGCGAGACCCTCATCGTTTCAAACCCCGAGGTGATTTTGGACATGGCGGCAACGGAACGGGAAGTAGAGCAAGGTATCATGCCGCCGGAGTGGAAGGCTTTGGCCTCTGTTTCCGCGGTTCGCAACGGGAGGATCATTCCGGTGGGAGACATGCATCTGACCATCCCGGGTCCCTCCATCCCAGAGACTATCCGGAAGGTCGCACTACTGGTCCACGGGGAGGCAGCTGCCCAGCTGCTTGATGAAGTCAAAGGGGATTGAACTCGTGCGCAAAGGAAATAAAGTCCAGTGTAAATAGTTCTCACCCTACAATACTGCAAACCCAAACGACTCATGCGCATACTAGCCATCGAAACATCCTGTGACGAAACCGCCGTCGCTATCGTAAAAGACGGAAACAAGGTCGAGATATCTCTCGTCAGCTCCCAGGCTGACCTCCACCGCCCGTTCGGAGGAGTGGTCCCGGAGGTGGCCTCACGCGCGCACCAGGAATGGTTGCCGCTGCTGGTTCGGCAAGCCCTGGACAAGACCGGTTATGGACCCGGTGATTTTGATGCAGTTGCCGCGACACGCGGGCCGGGGTTGGTCGGCGCGCTCCTGGTTGGCGTTTCGTTCGCCAAGGCGCTGGCGCTATCGTGGGAGGTTCCCTGGGTCGGGGTTAACCACCTGGAGGGACATTTGGCGTCGCTCGAACTGGCCGACCCTGCTTTCGAGCCGCCCTTTGTCGCGCTCCTGGTTTCGGGTGGACATACCGAATATGTGGCGGTGACCGAAGGTTGGGAGATAAGTTTTTTAGGCGGGACGCTTGATGATGCAGCGGGTGAGGCGTTCGACAAAGTGGCCCACCTGCTCGGGTTGGGCTATCCAGGCGGCCCGGCGATTGAGAACGCTGCGGCTGATTATAAGGGTGTGGAGTTATTCGATTTTCCCATTCCCATGAAAGCCCATGTAGGCTGCGACATCAGCTTCAGCGGGTTGAAAACGGCTGTAGCAATGGCCCTCGACGGTGTGGGAGGGGGCGGCAATGGCGCTACAGCGAGTTACTGGGCTGCCTCCTTCCAGAGTTGCGCGGTCAGAGGATTGGTTGCTAAACTGCAGGCCGCAGTCCAGAGTGCGGGCGGTAACCGCGTGGCCCTGTGTGGCGGAGTAGCAGCGAACCAAGCGCTCCGAAGCGAAACGGCTGAACTGACGGATAGGCGAGGTTGGGAGTTGGGCGTCTGTCCGCTCGAATACTGCGGCGATAACGCAGCCATGATTGGCGCGGCAGCCTTTGGAGTGCTACAGCGAGAAGGAGAGTCCTCTTTCGAATTGGATGCCGACCCAAGGCTCTCATTAGTGAAAATAGACGGGAACTAAAGGATCATGGGAATTGGAGTCGCAAACATTTTCGATCTGGTGAGGGATGGCTATCCGACTATCATGGCGCCCCTATCGGGTATTACCGATGCCGCCTGCCGGGAGCTGGGGCGCCGTCAGGGATGCGGCTTTGTCTATGCGGAGATGACGAGTTCAGAGGCTCTTGTTCGGGACAGCGAAAAAGCTCATGGGCGGATTCGTGGGCTGGATGCGCCCATGCCGACAGTGGCTCAGCTGCTTGGAAACGATCCCGCTATCATGGCGGATGCAGCCGAGATGTGTGTGGAGATGGGGGCGGACGCGGTGGACATCAATCTCGGATGTCCCGCCAAGCGGGTTGTCCGGGGTGGCGGTGGGTCCGCGTTGATGCGCGAGCCGAAACTGGTCACGAGGCTCATTCAAGCGATGAAAGATCGGATTAAGAAACCTGTCAGTGTGAAAATGAGGGCCGGCTGGAACGATCAATGCCATAATGCGGTTGATATTGCCAGGATGGCCGAAGACGCAGGAGCATCGGCGGTCGCCGTCCATCCCCGAACCCGTTCGCAGGCGTTCAAAGGGTCGGCGAAGTGGGAGCTGATTGGTCAAGTCAAGGCAGCAATCTCTGTTCCCGTGTTCGGCAATGGCGATGTCCACAACCGAGCGGATGCCGACAGGATGCTACAGGAAACAGGCTGTGACGGGGTCATGGTGGGCCGTGCGGCTTTGGGGCGTCCGTGGATCTTCCGGATGATGGATGATCCGGCCTTCGGTGACCCGGATTTCGAGACGCGTATCGGCGTTGCCCTCGAACATGTTCATTTACTTGCGAAAGAAAAGGGCGAACGAGGGGTAGTTGAGTTCAGAAAACATCTCGCTTGTTACTTGAAAACGATGCCTGAAAACAAATACGTCCGTGAGAAGATGGGACGGATGAACCAGCTTTCCGATGTTGTGGAGGTCCTCCAAGCGTATCAGGAGCGCCTTCGAAGACGGCGTGACATGGCTGATAAATAGAGGGATCATTTCGGAATAAATGGTCCCATAGCTGGAGGAGATATTCAGATTCTTTTTTAATCATGGCGAAAAAAAACATCCTGATCGTTGACGATACCGGGTACAACCGAATTGTTCTCTCGAGGTTCCTGACTCCCGAGGGTTATCTTGTTGAAGAGGCCGCCAATGGTGAGGAAGCGCTCCAACTTCTTTCCCGGAACCGCTTTAACCTTATGATCACCGACCTCATGATGCCTCACATGGATGGTTTAGAGCTTTTCGAAAAGGCGCACAATGCAGAGTTTAGTGACAAAGAAGGAAAGATTCTTTGTCCCCCGTGTATTCTCTGCACGGCAATCACCGACGAGAGAGTCCTCAACGAGGCCATTAAAGCAGGTTTCGTCGATGTCATAACCAGACCCGTAGAACGTGAGCGTCTCCTAAAGACAGTCAAGGAAACGGTCACAGCCGGGGTTGAAACCGTACACATGAATTTGGCTGGTACACACGCGATTATGTTGACCACCTTGGCCGAGATGGTCGGGGCTTCACCTCAAGAGGTTACCGGGGTGATCCTCGAACAATTGTCCGCCTCGGAAATCGATGACTCAATCAATTCCTTGGAGGCTCTAGGTGAGTACCTGAAGAAGAGTTTCACGACGGTCGAATAATCACCCTTCGTCCTGTTCCGAATTATTTCTTTGCTCCTCTCCGAGTTTGTTCCAATCTTCAATCCGCTTTTGTATTTCCTTTTCGAACCCGCGAGATACGGGGTAGTAAAAGCGAGTCCCTTTCAGGCTATCCGGAAGATATTGCTGTGGCAAATATCCTTCGGGTGAGTCGTGATCATACCGGTATTCTTTTCCATACCCGAGGTCTTTCATCAGGTCAGTCGGAGCATTGCGAATGGCCAACGGGACAGGTAGGGGGCCATGCTCCAATGCGGCGTTTTGCGCCTGTTTGAATGCGGTGTAGGCGGCGTTGCTCTTGGGAGCGGTCGCCAGGTAGAGCGCGGCTTGGGCGAGAGCCAGTTCGCCCTCGGGAGACCCGAGCACTCGATAGGTATCCATGGCAGCCAGCGCAAGCGGCAGGGCCTGGGGGTCGGCATTACCCACATCCTCGCTGGCGAACCGCACCATTCGGCGCGCCACATAAAGTGGTTCTTCACCGGCGCAGAGCATTCTCGCCATCCAATACAGTGCCGCATCGGGATCGCTGCCGCGCAGGCTTTTGTGAAACGCCGAGATTAGGTTGAAATGTTCCTCGCCGCTTTTGTCGTAGAGCAGCGCTTTCTTCTGGAGCGCCTCCAAAAGCAGATCCGGGGTGAGAACAACGGGATCCTCGGTAGCGGCTTCCACCGCGAGCTCGAGCGCATTCATCGCGGCGCGGGCATCTCCATGAACCGCATCCGCGAGTGCCGCTAATGCCCCCTCCGCCACTTCTATTTCCTTGAGTCCGTATCCAAATTTCGGTTCGCGTAAGGCGCGTTCGAGCAGACCGGATATCGCATCGGCATTCAGGGTTTCGAGGACATACACCTGGCACCTTGAAAGCAGAGCGGATATAACCTCGAAGGAGGGGTTCTCGGTGGTCGCTCCGATGAGGGTGACCAACCCTGATTCGACATGGGGTAAAAGGGCGTCCTGCTGCGACTTGTTGAATCGATGAATCTCATCAACGAAAAGAATGGTCCGAATGTCGGAATGGCCTGCCAGTTTCCCGGCATTGGCAACTACCTCCCGGATGTCTTTAACCCCGGAGGTTACCGCGGAAAGTGTTACGATCTGGGCTTTCGCCATCCTCACCAGGATGAGAGCGAGTGAAGTTTTTCCGCTTCCCGGCGGCCCCCAGAGGATCATACTGGGGATAACACCTTTTTCCGCCGCCTTCCGCAGGAGTGTCCCAGGTCCAATGATGGCCTCCTGGCCGATCAGTTCATCCAGCTCCCTTGGCCTCATGCGATCAGCCAGTGGCTGAGATGGGAGGGGTCGCCGCTCGTCGCGCCCAACGGGGTTGTTGCCGGATGTTTCCTCAACGGGTTGGCCGAACAAGTTTTTCTGGTCGTTCATGGAGCAAGACTAACACGAATAAAACGGCGTTGGAGGAACTATCTCAGCGAACTCGGATGATCGAGGAAGGTCGGGTCGGCGTAGGGGTTTCTGTAATGGTTGGGGTTGCCGTCGATGTGGGACTCGAGGTGGCTGTGAGGGTTATTGTGGAAGTTGGAGTTGGGATTGGTTGTAGTTGGACATCTAACCGTGTGGCAGCGCTGGCAGTTACCACGACCCCCGCCATTATCTGGCCGACGTATCCGTCCGCTTCGAAGGCTAAATCATAGGTCCCTGGCAGCAGCAATCGATGATAATCGCCCACGTCCGGATCGGTGAAATTGTCTTGATCGCGTCCCGCCACCCTTATGGTTGCCGCCAGGGGATCGGATGTATTCGCGTCGGTGATCACTCCCCGGACACCGATATGAACCTGTTCCATATAGGCCAGGATGGACTCTTCATTGTCGCCCCAGAAACCGAGAAGGGTTGTCGGAGATGGGTTTTTTGTGTTGCTGATCTCGATGGTGATCTCCATGCAGCCAAGCCATTGGTAATTCCAATCCTGCATCCCTCCGCAGATTGAATACCAGTCGATACCATTCGAAATTCCCTGACTGAAGCTACCGTTGAACATCGGGATGTTTGGTGTGGAATAGGCGAGTGAGTTTGCGACGAAAACTTCGTCATCAGGGGTAATCCACGATGGCTGAACAGGACCTGGGGGACTGGTTTCACATTGTACTCCGGTAGCGCTATCCCAAGGATAGTTCATGACCAGCGCCCCGCCGTGGAAATTCGCGGACATGACAGAAGAGTGAGCAGCGCCGAATGCCATGATCGCCTGTGTTTCGGGTTGGCGTCCCGCGGGCGTGTTGACGGGATTGAAATTTCGATCGGGAAAATCTCGATTGAGATCCCTATTGTTGGCGTTGTGCCGAACCGGAAATGGTCTCGAATAGCCATCCGGGTTCATTAAAGGCATGATCCAAATCTCGGTTTCGTCTACGAGGCTTGTGATGCGCGGATCGGTTCCGTAATCCTCCAGGAGCAGGTGGATCAGGTTCATCAACATAGGCATGCCCGTTGTCTCATTCCCGTGCATTGTGGAGATGTACTTAAACTCGGGTTCATCTTCTTCCACATCGGGGTTGTCGCTGATTTTGATAAACCACAGTTCACGGCCCTGCACGCTGGTTCCGATTGACTCGACCCTGCAAAGATTGGGGAAGTTGGTTTCGAGCTCTGCCAGGTCGAGGCCGATTTCTTCGTGAGTCGGATAAAAGTTAAGCGGAGTAGTGATTGTCTTGGGCCCTTTGGGTCGGGGTTCCCAGGGTATCCTGTAGTTTTCCTCGGGAACCCACACTGCCTCCCACCCTTGTTCGAGGAGCCAGTCGAACTCCTCATCCGCCACCCAAACCTTGATTCGATCCCCGGTGGATCGCTCGATATTGATCCCTTTTTCCAGGATAGCCTCGATTTGCGCGACATTCTCTCGCTCAACTGTGGCCAGTTTAAGAGGATCGTTCTTCGCGCAAGCAACCAGCGGGACGAGGGTGAGCAAAAATACGAGCAGAATGAGTTTGCAGTTTTTCATTATTATTAGTTTAGCAAGGATATCGCTGGGCGAAAAGATTTTGAATCCCTACTCCGGTGTTGGGTGTTCCGACGCTTACCGAATATGCAGGATTCTCCCATTGCCTTCACAGTGCGAGCATTCTTCCGACAGCAGGTTGACAAGGCTTTCGCCTGTCCGTTTCCGTGTGATCTGTACGAGTCCAATGTCCGAGAAGGTGGTGATGTCAAAGGCCACGCGGCCCTTCGACATGGCTCGGCGGAGAGCATTTTCCACTTTCTGTTGGTCTTTTTTCCTCGGCATGTCGATGAAGTCGATGACTATGATCCCACCTAAACCGCGGAGACGCAGTTGGCGGGCGATCTCCTCCGCTGCTTCCATATTCGTCTGAAGGATGGCGCTCTGGCCTGATTCGCCTCCCTTATGTTTGCCCGTGTTCACATCAATGGCGTTTAAGGTTTCTGTTTCTTCGATGATGATGTACCCGCCGCAATCCAGCCAGACCTTCCGCTGGAGCGAGCGTTGAAGTTCCTTTTCAAAGTTGAAGGTTTTCATCAGCTTATCGGGTTCCACGTATTCGGTCACACGGCGCGGGATAAACCTCTTCCGCGTAATCGACCGGATGTACTTTTCGATATCCTGCCGAACCTTCACATTGTCCACCAGGACTCTGTTGAAATCTTCCGAGTAGTTGTCGCGCAGGACCTGCTCGACGGGGGTGAGCTCGCGGTAGACCAGACCAACGTCAGTAGCTCGTGCGATCTGTGCTGTGGTAGTTTTCCATTTGGCCAGGAGGTCCCGCGCGTCCCGTTGCAACTCCTTTTTGGTGACCCCTTCAGTGGCCGTTCGGATGATCCAACCTCCCTTTTCGGCCCCCTTGGTGGATTCCAGGACCTCTTTGAGGCGGTCCCGCTCCTTTTCATCTTCGATTCTCTTGGAAATGTTTAGCTTCGAATGGTAGGGGAGATACACCAGAAATCGCCCGGCGAGGGAAAGATCCATGTGAAGTTTCTTGCCCTTGTCCGCAATTTCATCTTTCTCAATACGGACCGGGACCAGTTGTCCAACCTTCAAACGATCTTCCAACGGTTTCGGTTTTGCATTCCCCCTCGGCCTGGGTCCCGAAAAACCATCCACCCCGGGGAGGAAGCCATCTTTGTTCAGGCCGATATTGATAAAAGCAGCTTGAATATTGGCGAGGACACGGCTGACACGGCCCACATAGATATTTCCCACCGCGCTTTCCTGGTCTGGACGGTCGAGGACAATGTCGCCCAGTTTTTCGTCTTCAAACAGGGCAATGAGTGTGTGGTTGTGACGAACGCTGACAGAGAGTTGTTTGGACATTCAGTAATCTTTTACGGGACCTGTTCCCATTTCATTTTACAAATCGGGCCGCGCTCGCGCAAGGAGTAGGCGTACCTTGTCCAAAAGATGGGGGGGGTAGGCCTCGGGGGCGGTAAGCAGGGCGGTCTTAAGTGCAGTATGTGCAGGTGATTCGCCTTTGAGACTATCTAAATGGGCCGCAA
>Ga0310121_10001939_pt1 | contig 20370 bp, 12 predicted proteins | sample CB27_Tmax_986_MG_FD_203504 | JGI IMG/M metagenome (GOLD analysis project Ga0310121, IMG submission 203504) | Marine microbial communities from Western Arctic Ocean, Canada - CB27_Tmax_986 | ecosystem: Environmental > Aquatic > Marine > Oceanic | place: Canada: Western Arctic Ocean | collected...
CACCAGCCTCGAGCCGTCGAGCGCTCGCCGCGCAAGTCGCCAGTTCGTCTGGTGCTCCTATCGGTGGGCATCGCACTGGCGCTACTCCTGATTTTCGCCACCCTCTGGCCGCTGTCCAACGATGAGAATCGCCAGCGGCTGCGAGAATCGTTCGCGGCGGACCACAACGACGCCAATGAGCCGCCCAGAATCAACGACGATCCCCGGCAGGATGGTTGGAAAACTGAGGCGTTTAGCGGAGCCGCCGAGCAGCAACTCGGCAAACTGGCCAAGGGTCTGTTGGCCAGCCGTGCAACCACGGATGTGACCGGCAGCGCGGCGCTCAACGGCTTGCTGGGGAGCGAATTTCAATCTGCAGCGCTGCGTCCTAAGTCGCTGCAGGTGCGCTTCGAGGATCATGGTTTGATTGTCCGGCGGCCGGCGTTAGAGGGCGCGGCGGGCGAATCGACAGGCCAGCTGCTCTACCGGGGACCTAATGGCCTGCTCCAATCGTGGCAAAGCCTGGCCGAGTGGCTCGGCGCGGGCGCCGACATCGATTTGCAATTGAAAATCTTTCGCGTCGAGCTGCTGCCGGGCAATGCTGCCGCCGACCGTCAGGGAGCGCCGCAGGGCGAGGCGATGACCGATGTGCTCTTCACCATTCGCGCGACGAGCAAATCACAAAGGCGACAAGCGCAAGGAGTTTGGCGATGCCACTGGACGTGGAGTGCTCAATCCCCCGATCCCCACAGCCCAGATCCCCACACCCCAGACGCCCAATCGCCGCCCGTCGGCAAATCGGGGATGGCCACCGAGGCAAGGTCACCAGCAACAACCTCCGCGGGCATCGCGCCGCTTTTGCGTCGCATCGAAATTCGAGAGTACGAGGAAGTCGAGGCGAGGGGCCGCTGGCAATTCGTCGACTGTACGGAGGCGGCACTGGCGGGCAATGATTGCTATGCCGAGCAGATTGTGCCAGGTCTCGACCACTGGCTCGAGCGTGCTGCGAACGTCTTTGACCGCACTCGTATCGGCGGTCTCGGACTGGCTGTCGGAGATGTCAACGGTGACGGCCGCGACGATCTCTATCTCTGTGATCAGGGAGCGCTGCCCAATCGACTCTTCTTGCAGGGCGCGGGCGGCAGACTTACCGACGTGAGTCGCACATGGGGGGTCGATTGGCTCGACCAGTCGACCTGCGGACTGCTCGTCGACCTCGATAACGACGGCGACCAAGATCTGGTCGTGGGAACCAAGACCGCCGTGCTGATGATGGAGAACGACGAGAATCGCCAGTTCCAACTGCGCGAAAAGCGCTCTGAGTTGGCAGACGTCTACTCCCTGTCGGCGGCCGACTACGATAACGACGGCCTGCTCGATATTTACGTCTGCTGCTATTCCAAGGAGGGCTATGATCAGGTGACTGAGTACGCCAGCCCCGTTCCGTACCACGATGCGACCAACGGGGGCGCTAATGCGCTGATTCGAAACGAAGGGGAATGGCGCTTCCGCGACGTGTCGCAGCAGTGCGGCCTTGAAGCGAATAATCATCGCTGGAGCTTCGCGGCCGGCTGGGAAGACTTCGATAACGACGGCGACCTCGACCTTTACGTGGCCAACGACTACGGTCCCAACTCCTTGTACCGCAACGACGATGGCGCGTTTCTCGACATTGCCGCGGCCGCGGGGGTTGAAGACTTCGGCGCCGGCATGTCGGTCGTCTGGAGCGATTACAACCACGACGGCTGGATCGATCTCTATGTCAGCAATATGTTCTCCACCGCGGGGAGCCGGATTGCCCATCAACAAAAGTTCAAGCCTGATGCGCCGCCGCAAGTGCGGGCCGCCTACCAGCGGATGGCCAAGGGGAATACGCTGTTTGAGAATCGGGGCGATGGCACCTTTAAGGATGTCAGCCATCAAGCCGCAGTCGCCCGCGCACGATGGGCCTGGGGGACCGCGGCCGTCGACGTCAACAACGATTCTTGGGAAGACCTGATCGTTGCCAACGGATATATCACTGGCACCGATACGCGCGACTTGTGAAGCTTCGCCTGGCGACAGGTCGTGTCGCATTCACCTCTCGAGGCCGACGGCTCACCCACGGAGTTCCAGCACTACAAGGGTATGATCGGCGCGCTGGGCAAACTGCTCCGCGAGGGCCGCTCTTTTAGCGGCCGGGAAAGAAACTGTTGTTTTCTCAACACCGGTCGGAGTGCGCCGGGATTTGCCGACATCTCTGGCGTGACGGGGCTCGACCTTCCAGAAGATGGTCGGGCGCTGGCGACTGTTGACTGGGATTACGATGGCGACCTCGATCTGTGGTTGACCAATCGCAATGGCCCGCGGCTCCGGCTGTTGCGCAACGAACACGAATCGGAACACCACTTTCTAGCGCTGCGACTGCAGGGAAACGGACAAACGACCAATCGTGACGCCGTCGGGGCACGGGTGGAAGTGTTGGTCCGTGGCCCGTGGTCCGTGGTCCGTGGACCAATCGGTGAGAACGAACCGACCTCCGACCACAGACCACAGACCACAGACCACAGACCACCGCTCATCCAGACCCTCCACGCCGGCGACGGCTTCGTGACGCAATCGAGCAAATGGCTCCATTTTGGTCTGGGCGATGCGGCCGAGGTCGAGCGGGTCGTCGTCCGCTGGCCTGGCGGCGCTGCCGAAACATTCGATGACCTCGAAGCCGACCACTTCTACCTGCTTGCTCAAGGCGCAGAAGGGCCGCAGCGCTTCACACCACCGCAAAACGCTAGCCCCTTGCCGATCTCAGCGCCGCAACTTCCGGCACAGAGCAAGAGTTTGCGGATTGGGTTGGCGGGCCGTACGCCTTCGCCGGAATTTAGTTTTCTAGATCAGCACGACCGGCATATAGCAATTCCCGCGCCCAGCGAAAAGCCGCTTTTGCTAAATCTTTGGGCCGATTGGTGTGGCCCTTGTAGGGCGGAACTTGCTGAGATCTCCCAGCGCCGAGACGAGATTCGCCAGGTCGGACTCGAAGTCTTGGTACTCAATGTTGACGGCGTGGGCGACATCGATTCCGCAGATCTGGCGCGATCGAGGAAATTTTTGGAGAGCATCGATTTCCCCTTTGCTGCGGCCCGTACGACGCACGACACGTTGCAAAAGATCTCCTTGCTGCAAAGACGGCTGGTCGATCCCGCAAGAATCGACACACTGCCCACGAGCTTGCTCATCGCGCCGGGCGGATCGGTCGAAGCGATCTACAAGGGACAGCTCGACGTAGATCGGTTATTGGCCGATGCGCGGCGGGTGCGCTCCGCTGCCCCGCAGCCAACCGACTTGGCAATTCCCTTTCCTGGGCGGTGGCACGACCGTCCTGCCCGACCCCAGCGAGATCGATTGATCACGCTCGGCAGCGATTTTTTGCTTCAGGGCGGCTATCCTCGCGACGCCGAAAAGTATTATTGCGAAGCGGCGCGGCTCGATCCTGATTCGCAGCTCGCCGAACGCAACCTGGCCCGCGTTCGCGCCCTGTTGCGGCAACTTAAGGACGAGGAGGCGAAGTTTGCTGAGCAAGTCCGCCAAACCGGCAGCGCGGCGGCCCACCACAACCTGGCGGTTACACTCGGCAGGCAACATCGCGTTGCCGAAGCGATTGACCAATTTGAACAGGCGCTCCACGTCGATCCGAATTTAGTTACTGCGCATCTGAATCTGGGCGCGCTACTGGCCCGCGAAGGCAACTTGGAAAAGGCTGCGTTTCATCTCCAAGCGGCGTTGCGTCTGGATGCTGGCAACAAAATGGCCCAAGAGGTTCTCCAGGACATCTCGACTGCCCGTCAGAAAGGGCAGCACCCCTCTGACGTGGTGTCGCCGAAAATCAACTGACGCTTGGTAGTTCGACTCGGCAAGGCAGGGTCTGAAAGCGTATAATCAGAATGAACCTATCACCTTGGCCAGGGAGACATCAACATGACCCTTCTGTTGAAGTGGTGCGGCAGCGCGCTGCTGGTCGGCGTGCTCGCGTCCGCGGGAAATGCCCAACAAGAACGTTCCAGGGAGTCTCAGCCGACCGACCAGGCGGAGCAACGCGAAGAACTCTCCGAGCCCGAGCGAATGTTGCGTCACCTTGAGGAGTCGGAAAAAAAGGCGGACCAGACTCTTGCCCGTCAATGGCAGGGGTTGATTCGGCAGCGGCAGTGGGTCGACGTCTCAGGGAAGCACAAGGTCTTTGCCAAATATCTGGCGCACGACCCCGAGATGAAGTGGATGGAATTGTTGACCGTCTCGCGCCGCGGCGATAAAACTGAAACGCGGCGCGTCAAGGTCGCGATCGACAAGTTCGGCAAAACGGAGCGGTCGCTCATCAAGCGGATTGCTTTGATCCGCCCGCGGGTCGAGGCGGCTACCGCCGACACGGCGAGCGACGACCGATTCGATTCGCGCTCGCCCGATCGAACTGAGGATCGGGCTGCAGAGAGATTTGACCGCCGCGAGCAAGTCGGCGAGCAATTCGAAGCAGCCTACGCGCGCGAGTCGCGATCGCGCGTCGAATCAGCCGAGACGTTTGACGCGCGGCAGCCTGTCGAGCAGCGCGGGCTCTACGAGAGTCAGCCCGGTACGTCTCTACCCGGTACGTCTCTACCCGGTACGTCTCTACCCGGTACGTCTCTACGCGGTACGTCTCTACGCGGTACGTCTCTACGCGCTACGTCTCTACGCGCTACGACTCCACGCTCGGTCAACTTCGATCCCGAACAGCCGAATCTTATCGACAGCGCTCCATGGCGACTCAGCTTCGATGTATTCAGGCAGAACCTTTCGGCCCGTCGCAGCGGCGACGGGCGGTGGAGGCTTTCCTGGGGTGAATTGACTGGTCTGCAAAACGCGTTTGCGGCAGCCTTGGAAGCGGAACGCGCCAGAGAGGGCCTCCTGCGGGGAGAGCTTAGCCGGCCCGAAGCGGTGCAGCTGGCCGACTTGGCCGACGCGGCGTTGGTCGAGTTAGGAGAAGTCGTGTGGGAAACGACGCTGCCGACGCCTGTCTATGGCCCGCGGGCACGGTCGGACTACGGTCTTGCCGCGCTCCCTGAGCCGTTTCGTCTGGTGCTGAGGACCGAGGAGCAAGACGGAGGCGACTACGCCGAGTTACAGGTCGGTCAGCAGGTGCAATTTATTGGTCGCTTCGCTACGGTGATGGGCGAAGAGGACTACCCGACGATTGTGCTGCGGATCCGCTTTCCGGCGTCTCTGTCGGTCGGGAGAGAAGGTCGGGAAATCGACCGAAGAGTACCGCCGTAGCATGCGGAAGCCGCGCCGCCAGAGTTCGAAAAATGACCGTGCAAGCATAGATTCGACACCTAGTATCCGAGCGCGGCCGAGCCGCCGCCAAAGGGGATAGATTATGATTGAAACAGGATGAAGCAGAGGAACCGGAGGCCGATCGCCGGCCGCGTCTCCGCTTCCTCTGTGACCTGCTTTTTTGCTCCGCTGGGCGATAGCGGCTATCATGGAGTACCTCTTCCAAGCAAAGCTCTCCTGATGAATTGCAGCATGCGGTCGAATTTTCCACGTCTGGGCGGCCTTTCCATCGGGGTGGCCATCATTCTACTGCTCCCACTCGCTGCGGCGATTGGGCAGGGGGCCAGCGGGCCAGCGGGTACGCCGGCCTTTACTGATGTCACGGCAGGCGCACTCATCGATCATGTTCAATGGAACGGCGACACCCGAGGGCACTCGGGGGTCACTCCTTACCTGACCGGCGGCGCGGCAGCAGGCGACTACGACGGCGACGGCTGGGACGATCTGTTCGTCACACGTCTCGACGCGCCAGACATCTTGTACCGCAATTTAGGCAACGGTCAGTTCGCCGACGTTTCGAGTGCTGCCGGGTTCACCGCGTCACTCTCCACCAATGGGGCGGCCTGGGGAGACATCGACAACGACGGCGATCTTGACCTCTATGTCACTAGCGTGAACACCTCCCAATTCTATCTCTACGTGAGTGACGGAGAGGGTCACTTTCACGAACAAGCGGTCGCCCGCGGCGCGGCCGTCCCGACAACTAGCCTACGACAAGGTTTCAGCGCAAGCTTGGGCGACTTTGACCGCGATGGGTACCTTGACATTCACACGACCGACTGGGGCATCCGAGGCGAAGCGCCCCGCCAAGCCCAAAGCGTAGCTCGCCTGCTGCACAACCGCGGCGCCGCGTCGCCCGGCTACTTCGACGACGTCACCGAGGCGGCCGGTGTCTCGCTCGCAGGGCAGCGCCCCGAGACAGCCGACGGGCCCTTGCACGGAACGTTTGCCTTTAACTCGCGGTTTGCCGATTTCGACGACGACGGTTGGCCCGACCTGGCCGTGACGGGCGACTTCCAGACGAGCCGGCTGTTTTGGAACAATCGGGACGGCACGTTCTCGGATGGCACGGTTGCCGCCGGGGTTGCCACCGATGAAAATGGCATGGGTTCCGCCTTCGGCGACTACGACGGTGACGGCGACGTCGATTGGTTCGTCACGTCGATCTATGATTCTTTGGACCGCTGCGCCACCGGACGGCACTGCGACTGGGGCGCCACCGGCAACCGCCTGTTTCGCAACGACGGGGACCGGCAGTTTTCCGACCAGACCGATGCGGCCGGGGTCCGCGACGGGGCCTGGGGATGGGGGGCCGCCTTTCTCGATTACGACAACGACGGGAATCTTGATCTTGTCATGACCAACGGCATGGACGTCCCAGGTACATTCTTCGGAACCGACTACAAGACCGATCCGATGCGGTTGTGGAGGAATGATCCGTCGCAATCGCCCCGATACGCGGAGGTCGCCAGCGACGAGGGCGTCACCGACACGGCAGCTGGCAAGGGTTTGTTGACCTTCGACTACGACCGCGACGGCGATCTCGACCTGTTTGTCGTGAATAACCGCGGCGCGCCGGTGCTGTACCGAAACAACGCCGACGGTGGTGCCGCCTGGCTCCAGATCGACCCCGTGGGCGTGCTTTCCAATCGCGACGGCATTGGCGCACGCGTGCTGATCGATCCAGACTTGACTGTGGAGGGCGACCAGCAGATGCAAGAAATCGACGGGGGTAGCCACTTCTTGGGACAAAGCCCGACGCTGGCCCACTTCGGGCTGGGCGATTTTTCCGGAACGGTCGATCTGGTCCGAGTTTGGTGGCCGAGCGGAAGGGTTACCGAGCGCTTCGACGTCGCCGCCAACCAGCGGTTGGTCGTCGTCGAAACGGTGCCCGAACCGGCGGCTGGGTTGTTGCTGGTGACTGCGGCGGGGTTGTTTGCTTGCGGGCGCTTCTTGTAGATAGGGCGATCCGTAGCGCCGAAGGGGTCAGGAACCTTTTTTCGCCTTGCGTCTAAAGCTTCGGCAAAGTTGGTACCGGCGAAAAAAGGTTCCAGACCCCGCGCACCTGTACACCAAACAACTTGGGACCCCGCGCTCTTGTACACCAAACAACTTGTGATACCCAAATTACTAGCCTAACAACTGGCCGACGACGTGCGCTTCTTCCACTCCGGTTGGCCGGTGCTCGAGACCCTGGAACGCGAAGGTCAGCCGCTGGTGGTCGATGCCGAGGCAATGCAACAGCGTCGCATTCAGATCACGGATGTGCACCGGATCTTGTACGATGTTGTAGGAGAAGTCATCCGTCTGGCCATGCTCGTAGCCGCCACGAATCCCGCCGCCCGCCAGCCAGACTCCAAAGCAGCGGCCATGGTGGTCGCGGCCGTAATCATGCTGTTTTAAACCTCCTTGGCAATAGACGGTGCGGCCAAATTCACCGCCCCAGATGACGAGCGTATCGTCGAGCATGCCGCGATCCTTGAGATCTTGAATGAGCGCCGCCGACGGCTGATCGGTGTCAGCGCATTGTCCCCGCATGCCATTCGGCAGATTGCCATGCTGATCCCAGCCGCGATGGAACAGCTGGATGAAGCGGACTCCCCGTTCGGCCAGCCTTCGCGCCAGCAGACAATTGGCCGCGAACGTGCCTGGTTGTCGGGCGCGGGGTCCATAATTGGCAAACGTCTGCTCCGACTCGCCTGACAGATCCATCAAATCGGGCACCGACATTTGCATGCGATAGGCCATTTCATACTGCGCGATCCGTGTCTCAATCTCCGGATCGGCGTAGACTTCTGCCTTGAGCCGATTGAGTCGAGCCAAGGCATCGAGCGTGACTCGGCGAGTCGATCTGTACAGCCCGGGTGGGTTGTTGAGGTAGAGGACCGGGTCGCTGGCGCTGCGGAACTTGACGCCCTGATGCTGCGTGGGGATGAAACCGCTCGACCACAATCGCGAGAAGAGCGGCTGACCGCCTGGTCGACCTGTGCCTTGAGAAATCAGTACCACATAGGCCGGCAGATCGCGGCTTTCACTGCCGATGCCGTAACTGATCCACGACCCTAGGCTCGCTTTGCCCGGTTGTTGCGATCCCGTGTTGATATACGTGATGGCCGGATCATGGTTGATCGCTTCGGTATTCACCGTCTTGACGATACTGATGTCGTCGACGATCTGGGCCGTGTGCGGCAAGAGCTCGCTGATCCAACGACCGCATTGACCATGTTGCGCGAAGCGGAAGATCGAATCGACACAAGGAAAACTCTTCTGCTCGCTGGTCATCGTGGTCACGCGCTGGCCCTGACGTATCGAGTCGGGCAGTTCTGTGCCGCGCAAATTGGCCAGCGACGGCTTGTAGTCGAATAGCTCGATTTGCGACGGCCCGCCCGATTGAAACAGATAGATGACGCGTTTTGCCCGCGCCGGCAGATGGCCAGCCCCCAGTGCGGGGATTGTCCCGCGCGGCTGCGGACTAGCCCTGAGAATTTCCGGAGCGATCAGCGATGCGAGCGCGGCTCGGCCCAGCCCCTGGGCTGCGCGTCCGAATAGCTGCCGGCGAGTCACTAGCTGAGCGACCTCTTGGGCCAGGTGTCGATTCGGCAAGATGTGGCGAGTAGCCATCACTATTCCTTGGTCACGAACTCATCCGTGTTCAGGATGACGTTGGCCACGACAGTCCATGCGGCGTGCTCGACGGCGTCCAACGATTCATCGCGTGGGGAATCGCCCACGGCCAACAGTTGGGCCGCCGCCTCACTGTCCTGCTCGTGGCGCGCTATCTCGTGGCGGTAAACTTCGCCAAGCGCGTCGATCTCAAGTGGCTCAGGAACCCTGGCCAGCGCCCGCTTAAACGCCGAGCGAATCCGCTCGTCGGGTGTCGCGTCAGCCAATGATTGATCGGTCAGAATTTGTTGGGCCAGTGCCCGGGCAGCTTCTACGAACGTCGGGTCGTTGAGCGTCACCAACGCCATCAGAGGTGTGTTCGTTCGTTGCCGCCGCACCGTACAGACTTCACCACTGGGCGCATCGAAAGCTGTCATGTTGGGCGGAGGAGTTGTCCGCCTGCGATAGGTGTAAAGACTGCGCCGATAGAGATTCTCGCCTTTGTCTGGCTCGTACGTGTCGTGAGACATTTCGTGCCACAGACCCGGCGGTTGGTACGGCTTTACACTAGGTCCACCTAGCCGCTCAACCAGCAGACCACTCACGGCCAGCGCCGAGTCGCGGATCATCTCGGCGGCCAGTCGGTGGCGAGACCCGCGCGCCAAGAGCCGATTGTCTGGATCAAGCGCGACCAGTTCCGGCGCTGCCAGCGACGACTGTCGATAGGTGGCCGAAGTGACGATCCGATGCATCATTGATTTCACGTCCCAACCACTAGCAATGAACTCGGTCGCTAAGTAGTCGAGCAAATCGGGATGGCTGGGAGACGCCCCCTGCACCCCGAAATCGTCGGGAGTTGCGACGATTCCTCCGCCAAACGCGATTTGCCAGAGTCGATTGACCGCGACGCGCGCCGTGAGCGGATGCGCCGGATCGACTAGCCACTGCGCAAGATCGAGCCGATTGAGTCGGTCGCCCGAGGAGAGCGCAGGGAGGCACGCCGGCACGCCGGCCATGACAGTTTCACCCGGCTGATCGTACTGGCCACGGTTCAGGAAGAAGACGTCCGGACGCTCCGGCAGCTCTTCCATGATCATGGCCGACGGGATGCGTTTGCCAATCGCAACTTTTTCTTCCTCGAAATCGGAGATCTGCTTTGTCAGACCACGATACGTCGGATCGTGGTCTTCCAGAAAGAACTGCTGGAGTTGTTGCTGCTGTTCCGGCGTTCGCTCATTCGCGGCAACCGCCAACAGCGGAGCCGTTCGATCGACCGCAGGTGGCTGTTCAGCCGGTGGCGTCCCGGCCGCCGCATCGTCGGGAACGTCGGCCACTGCTTCGCCCTCGACGTCGGCCACTGCTTCGCCCTCGACACTTTCGGCCGGCGCCGCCGGCAACCGGCTGTCCGACACGAGTCGGCCAGCTTCCCACGTAGCCAGATCGGGCCCGACATGATCGGCTCGTTCGGCCTGTTGCTGCGTCAATCGCTCGATCGACGCGGTTATCTCCGCCAGCGTTGCCCGCTGCCGTGGCGTCGGCAACTCGACGACCGGTGCGATGTTCACAATCGATCGGTTCATTAAGGGGGCGTCGCTGGTCGTGGCGAAGAAGGCGTAGAACTCGTAGAACTCGCGCTGCGTCAGCTCGTCGTACATATGGTCGTGGCACCGTGCACAACCCAACGTCAATCCGAGCCACGTGGTCGCAGTCGTCGCCACCCGATCGACGATACTCTCCACCCGATACTCCTCGGCAATGCCCGAGCTCGTTATGCCGTGAAGTCGGTTGAAACCGGTCGCCACAAGTTGCTCTGTCGTCGGACTGGGGAGCAGGTCGCCAGCCAACTGCTCGACCGTGAATCGATCGAATGGCATGTTGTCGTTCAGTGCGTTGATGACCCAGTCGCGCCACGGCCACATCACACGCGGCAAATCTTCGTGGTACCCGTACGTGTCGGAATACCGTGCCGCGTCCAACCACTCGACCGCCATCCTTTCACCGTAGCGTCGTGATCGCAGCAGCCGATCGACGACGTTTTCATAGGCGTCGTCGCTCTCATCATTCGAAAAGGCAGCCACTTCCGCGGGCGTCGGCGGAAGTCCGGTCAGGTCGAGCGTCACTCGGCGAATCAAGGTTTGGCGGCCCGCCTCCGCCGCCGGCACGAGGCCCGCTCGTTCGAGACGGGCGAGTATGAAATCATCGATCGCGCTCCGCGGCCAGGCGGCATTCGCCACGCGCGGCAGCGGCGGCCGAACGGGAGTTTTCAGTGCCCAATGCGTTTGGGCACGCGTCACTCCGGTCAGCAAGGCGACACATACTGTCCAGAACGTCAGCCGTCTCAGGAAACAGGCGAAGAATTCGGCATGCTTGGACACGGCAATTTTTCCTGGTGAACTGCTCCATTGTAACATCATTCGCCGCCCAGAGTCTAGCGCGTAAAGAATACCGGGCGCCGGTAACAGCGCTGCCTTTTGTAGACAGGGCGATCCGTAGCGCTGAAGGGGTCAGGAACCTTTTTTCGCCTTTGCGTCTAAAGCTTCGGCAAGGTTGGTACCGGCGAAAAAAGGTTCCAGACCCCGCGCTCTTGTACACCAAACAACTTGGAGTTCAGGAGGGCGGGGTCTGGTCCAATTTTCGGCAGATCAGGTTCTTTAGCCGTTCGACGCGCAAGCCGAAAACTTGGACCTGTCCCCTTCGGCGCTACTGTAGACAGAGCGATCCGTAGCACCGAAGGGGTCAGGAACCATTTTTCGCCTTGATGTCTGTTTTGCTTTTGAAAGTTTGTGCGGGCGAAAAAAGGTTCCAGACCCCGCGCACCTGTAAACCAGCCCGCGCTAGGGCGCCGGCAATTCCACGACACACCGCTCGCCGTCTGGTGCGGTTTCTGTCAGCGTGATGCGAAGCTGCTGACCGTCGCCATCCAAACTGGTGATCAGCAGCTCCTGCACGCGACCGTCGGTTAACTCGACGCGCACCTGGTTGGCATCTACGGCGGCGACCGTGCGGATCAACGGCTTGTCGCGATACGGTTCGACGATCGACAAAAACTTCGCTTGGCGACCGGTCGTGCGCGCCAGCAACACTCGGCGGTGATCGGCTTCGGTTGGCGCCTCTTCACGTGAGTGGGGCCTTGCGCCAATCATGACTTCCATGGTCTTCGGCCAAACGAGGTGAATGTCGGTCTGCAGCGCTCCGTCGGACCAACGGGTCAGCGCCGGAGTCGTGACGCGATGCCAATCACAATCGGTCATGAATCGATAGCTGCTCACCCGCTCGGGGTCGGCCTGCTTGTCATGCCGTAGGAACTTTTTCTCTGCTGCCGTGAAGGACCGGAACCCGCGCGGGTGCATCAGCCAATCGTAAGTGTGCTCTTGTGGGGCATCGACGAAGTCGGCGATGACGACGTAATCATCGGTCACTGCCAACAGTCGCCGCTGCAGCACGGGTTGGAAATTGGGATCAAAATGGACGCCCGTTTCGTAGAGATCGGGTCCATACTTCAGTGGATAGTATTTCATCCAGTCGGGGACTTGGCACCACCGGGCGCGGGTCTGGGCGGCACAGACTTGAAGTTTTTCGTGCGCCGCAAAAAGCATCATTTCTGACTCAACCGGCTCCTGCATCAGCTCGTCGACCACCACCATGTTATGGCTTGCCGACGCCTGGTCCCACATTTTGTATTGGTCGCGCATGTAGTCATCGAAGCCGGCGATTGGGTGATAGAAGCGCTCACCATACCGCTCGAGCGCGAGCAAACTGCAGCGGTCGAAGTGACCATGCCAACCCCCCTGGGTGCCCCACTTCAACACCGCGGTGATCTGCTCGCGGGGCGCGCGACCGGCAGTCTGAGATCGTAAAATGCCGAGTCCAATGTTGGCCAGCACGTTGCTTTTTGCCCGCGGATCGGGCACGTCGGGCACTTCGGCCGCGCCGTAGATCAGATGATACCATCCGGTGTGCCCCATATCGTCGGTGCTGCGATATCCCGAGCGGTCGGCCAGCCCGATCACCCAGGCGAAGGCGGGGTCTCGGTCACGTGCAAAGGCATATTCGAAAACGTCTCCAACCTGGATCGGATTGGAATCGTTAATTCCGATCACGAATCCACGGTGATCCATCGCGGGGATCAACCCGACGAGCATGTCGCGGAATGATCTTGAACTCTTACCGACTGGCCCCCACTTCTCAAAGTTCATCCCCAAGTATCCTTGAAACGCCGTTCCCTGTTCGATGAGCCGCGCCGGATCTGTCGGAAAACGTGCGTCGTAGAGGTTGATGCCCCATTGTTCGCAGGCTGCGACCGCCAGCGCATAGTAACGCATGATGAGTACGTGGTAGTTGGTGGCGCCTTCCTGGTGCCAACCGTCGTCTTGTACGCCTGCCGCGATTTGATAGGCAAAACCGCCGTGACCGTACAGGTGGCGGTCGAGTTGTTGCATGTCTTGCAGCACGAGCGCGGCGAGGATGGCTCCGGCATTGGCGCAGGTCGTGTAATTGTAGACAAGCTTACCCAGGATCAACGCGTCTGCCTGCTGCAGGTAAAGCTCCAAGACCTGGCGGAGCTGCTCGTGGTCCTGCTCACTCAACGAGGGGTCGTCGAAAACTGCATCGTAGGCGATCGAGAAGTGGCAAAAGAACATCCCTTCATGCACGCCAATCCCGCCCGACGACACTCCGTTCTTTCTGACAAGGTAGCCGCGCTCCGGGTCGATCATGCGCCGCAGTACGATAAGAATTTTCTGACGCAGATCCTCATCGCCGGAGATTTTCCAGGCCACGGTTGTACTGGTCAGCGCCACGATCTGCCCCCAATCATCGAAGACTTGCTGCGGGTTGTCGCTGAATGCGGGCGGCTGCCATTGTTTTGCCTTGGCGATGATGCTTTCTGCAGTTCGCTTGGCCCACGGCACTTCAGAAATTTTTTGCTGCACCTCTTGCCAACCCTCCTCGGGTAACAATAAGTACGGATGAGGCCGACGGCGGACCGTGATCAGCTCGAGTGTTGCCTCACGGTCGCCGGACCTGTCGGGAACGGCGACTAGATTTTGCGTTTCGCGCCCACCAACGGGTACCTCCGGCGGGATGCTGACCTGGACACGACACCGCTGCTGCTCGCCCGCCGCCAGCGAGACCATCTCCGGTTCGATTTCAATCGGCATCACCCCGGGGATGACCCCGCTTGTCGACACGCGGACCGTTTGGGCCCGATCGCTGTGGTTGATAATCGCAACATCGTATTGGACGGTGTCTCCGGCTGCAGCCGCCTGCGATGGCCGAAGACAGACCAGCTCGACAGGCGAGCGGCGAGCGACACGAAATTGGCGCAGGAGCACTGGCCCACTCGCGGCGCCCCCCGGGAGCACAACACGCAGAGATACTCGCTTGACATACTGCCACATGCCGGGCTGGTCGCGCACCGCACGAAAACGGCCAAGCGGCGTTACTGCCCGTTGCCACTGGTTGCCTCGGACGACCGCCGTAGCGCGAGCGTTGGGAGGATAAACGATGATCTCCGATCCGGCAGCCGCAAAATAATCGGTGTAATCAAAATCGATCGTCCATTCGAGCTGGCAAAGCTTTCCTGTTGGTGACTTGACGTCGACCGACAGCTCATCAAGGGATCGCCAATCGTGAGGCGCCGCGAACTCGATGACCGCCGGCTTATTGTGGCCCAGCAACCCCGCCTCTCCCCCATTGGGGGCTGACCTATGCTCGATCTTCAGACCTTGCCACCTGGCAAGTGCCGTCATGTCTTCAGCGGGATCCGCAGCGATTGCGCCAACCTCGGCCGTGTGAAAAATGGCAAACCAGGCGACGGTTGCGTAGCAGGCGGCGGAAAATATCTGGTTCATGGCAGATTAATTCGGTTCAAAGGAGTGGTAAATTATAGTACAATATTCCGGCGTGAAGCACGAGTATACCGAATTCATTGCGCATGCGCATTTTGTGTTCGGAACTTTTCTTATTCTTCAGGAAGGATTTACGATGACTCCGCCGCTGCATTCGGGCCAGCGTTGTGTAGCGCGCCGCTGGGCACGCTGTCCAAGCCGATCCAGTCTGACTCACTTTTTCGGGCCCGGTCAACGAAGCGGCGCGCGGCGCGCGCCGTACCGCCTGCAGTGAGCCGCTGTCAATCCCGCCGATTTACAGTGGCCCACGGATTTACAGTGGCCCTCGGTTTTACACTTGTCGAACTATTGGTCGTGATTGCGATCATTGGCGTGCTCGTCGCACTGCTGTTGCCGGCGGTCCAAGCAGCACGAGAGGCTGCTCGCCGCACTGAATGTAGGAACCATCTCAAGCAGATCGCATTGGCGTGCCTCAACCATCACGACGCGATCGGCATCTTCCCTTCCGCCGGATGGAAATATAGCTGGACCGCCGATCCAGATCGGGGCTTTGGCGAGACGCAGCCGGGCGCGTGGACCTATAGCATTCTTCCGTACCTCGAACAACAGGCGCTGTTCGAATTGGGGTCTGATGGCGATCCGGCAACGATCACGGCGGAGCAGCGGCAGGGTGCGCGACAGCGAGCCACTACGCCGTTGGCAACCTATCACTGCCCAAGTCGTCGGGCGGCGATCACCTATCCGAGCTCGAAGCTTTTTGGTGAGGGGGACGGCGGTATGGTCAACGCGCTACCCGCCACCGATGATTTGATCGCCAAGTGCGACTATGCGATCAACGGGGGTAGCAAGCTAAAGATTGGCATCTTCGAGGCCCCACACAATCCGGCCAACGTGACTATGGCCATGGATTGGAAGGGGGCCGGCAAGACCGATGGAATGGGCTACGGTCGCAGTGAGATCGAATTGAGGGAAGTGATCGACGGCACCACGCATACAATTCTCATCGCCGAGAAATTTGTCGAGCCGTTCCGGTACGAGCTGACCTCTGGCGGAGACCACCATGGGATGTGGGTCGCCTATTGGGATACTTTGCGCTTTGCGGGCGAAAAGCGCACTATCCAACCTCGCCAGGATGCCGACTGCGGAAACTCCGCCATCATGCGTGATACGAACAGTTGTGGCGTTTATCGTTTCGGGAGCGCCCATCCCGGCGGAATGTTGGCCGCAATGGTCGACGGGTCGGTGCAACAGATCAGTTACGACATCGATCCGGTCACTTCCGCCCGGCTGGCAAGTCGCAACGACGGCCAGCCGATTGCAGACGACCCGTTCTGACCCCGCCACGCGCTCTTGTACACCAGGCAACTTGGGGCGCTGAAGGGGTCAGGAACCTTTTTTCGCCTTGCGTCTAATGCTTCGGCAAGGTTGGTACCGGCGAAAAAAAGTTCCAGACCCCGCGCGCCTGTACACCAGACAACTCGGGACCCCGCGCACCTGTACGCCAGACCCCGCGCTCTTGTACGCCAGACCGCTTCAGTCCCGCAGGAACAGGTCACGTCCGGCCACAAGCGCGCGCATCTTGGCGTCGGCTACGCTGCGGGGCAGCATCCAAAACCCGCAGTCGGGGTGGACGTAACGGATCCGCTCAATCCCAATCGTTTCAGCAGCCTGTCCAATCCTTTGCGCTACAGTTTCAGGCGTTTCTACTTCCAGATCCTTGATATCGATTACGCCGATTCCCAGACCCAACGACTCCTTCACGTCTTTTAGCAACTCCAGTTCCTCGGCAGGCCGTCGCGCGATCTCCAACACCACATGATCAGCGTCGAGCGCGTTGAGCAGCGTCACGAGTTTTTTATAAGTCCCCTGTTGAATCGTCTGACCGCCGTAATTGCCGTAACATAGATGGACGGCCTTTTCTCCTTGGACACCTTCAAGCACTTTATTCATTGCGGCAGCTGCCAGTGGGCCGTCTTCCGCATGGCCTGTAACATTGGCTTCATCGACCTGAACAATCTCAGCGTCGATTTGGGCGACTTGCGCCTTCAGGACCTCGGCTAGCGCCATCACCAGCGCCTCCAAGTCGTGGTAATGATCGTCCGCCAAGGTCTTGGCAATCATGTAGGGACTGGTCACCGTGAACTTCTTAGGACTGTCGGTCAAGTCGCGATAGAGCTGGTAGTCGCCGCGCAAGTTAAGCTCCCCCGATCCGATCGGGCCGACGACAATACCGGGCGGTTTGGCGCGGAATTGGGTCGACCGTTGGCCACGCCACTCATTCAGCTGTTCGAAGGACAATTCTGACCGAATCCCGGACATCGGACGAACGAAGTAGTCGATCATGCCGTTCGTCTCAGCATGGTTGACGTCCCAGCGATAGAGTTCGCCATCAGCAACTACGTCGATTCCGGCTAGTTCCTGCGTCTTGATTACCGCTAGCATCGCATCGCGCAACCCTTCGCGAGTGCTCGCCGTCTGCAGCCACTTTGGCACAGGATAACTGCCGACGACCGTGGTTTTGATGGTGCTTGTCATTATCGAGGCTTCGCGTTTTGGGTTTCGGGGTCGACTACTCGACGCGGTATCGCGCCAGCGCGTCCATGTTGACTTCGATGCCCAGGCCGGGCTTTTCTGGCAGCGCAATTTGTCCTGCTTCGATTTGCAGTTCATCCTCCACGAGTTCTTGCCGCAGCAGCGAATCGCACAAGGCGGCCGGGAGAAACTCGATGTACGGGCAGTGGGGCGTCACCGCGGCGAGGTGGGCAGAGGCGGCGATGCCGATGCCGGTTTTCCAGCAGTGAGGAACAATCAGTCGTCCCCGCTCGGCCGCCATCTGGCAAACACGACGCGCTTCGGTGAGCCCGCCGACACGGCCGACGTCAGGCTGGGCGACGTCGACCTTGCCCACATCCATCAGTTCGGCGAACTCAAAACGTGTATTCTGCCACTCGCCGGCGGCAATTCTCATCGGTGCTTCCTCGTGCAGTCGGGCGTACCCTTTGAGGTCGTCAATCTGCAGCGGCGTCTCGACGAAAAAGAGATCGAGATCTCGCCAATCGTTCAACGTCCGCAGCGCTTGGTCGACGTCGGACCAGGTGTATTGCACGTCGACCATCATGACGAAGTCGGGGCCGACCGCCGCGCAGCAAGCCGCGACGATCTCCGTCATTTTTTCGTCGGGCTCATTGAGACCACTGTGGTTGTAGGGGCCGCTCAAGGTGACCTCCATCTTGCCGGCGCGGAAACCGAGCTCCCGAGCTCGGACCGCCCAGGCGACCAGCGAATCTTTGTACGCTGCGAAGTTACCGCCGGCTGGCTGCAAGGAGGCGTAGGGAGTAATCAGGTCGTGGCGTTTGTCGCCCAATAATTGCCAGCACGGCTTGCCAGCCGCCTTCCCCCGAATATCCCACATCGCCATATCGAGCGCGCCCATCGCACAGATCAACGCCCCGCGGCGTCCGTTCATGGCGCTGCCGGTATACAGTTTTTCCCACAGCCGCTCAGGTTCGAGCGGGTTTTCGCCCAGCAGCATCTCTTTCAGCCCCATCGCCATGGTGTGGCTGCTGGGGGCTTCGATACAGGCCCGGGCAATCCAGGGACTGACATCGGTCTCACCAACGCCAGTGATGCCCTCGTCGGTATGGATAAACACAACGATATCGTCTTGCGAAGACGAGGTGGCATCTTTCTGCAAATCGGGGACCAGCAAGATATGGCACTCAATGTCCGTGATCTTCATAGCGCCTCAAAACGAAAAAAGGTCAACGATTGGGAGAGTTAACCAAGGCTGCGACGAGAGATGTATTTGCGTCAATTGGCATACAATCATAGAATGTCCGTCAAATATTCACAATCCTTAGACCATCAGTTGTGGGAAGGCATCCTGGAAACGCGATGATCGCGGTGGGATTGTGCTGGTACTCGACGCTTGGGATTTTGAGTGCGGGATGGGGGAGGCGGACTGTGGGACTGTGGGACTGTGGGACGGTGGGACGGTGGGATGTGGGATGCGAAGTGGGAATGATGTCCTAATTGAACTTGTACTTGGGGCTCCGGATTTCGGGTCCGAGTGCGACTGGCAATCGGTTGTCTACGAGGACAAATCGCCATGGCGGAACATTCATCTCTAGAGCCGAACGAAGCGTCGCGACGCAGGTTTCTTATCGAGACTGCCGCGACGGCGTCGACCTTGGCCGTACCCTATTTTGTTCCCGCGTCAGTGCTGGGCGCCGACGCCCCGAGCAATCGCGTCGCGATGGGCTGCATTGGAACGGGTAATCAAGGATTGCCAATTCTCGAGCGGTTCATGAACCACGCCGACTGCCAAATCGTGGCAGTTTGTGACGTCAACCGTGGCAGCTATGGCTACCGTGAAGAAGACCAATTTCGCGGCCGTGAACCGGCTAAACAGGCAGTAGAAAAATATTACGCACAGCGCAAACCCTCAGACACCTACCGCGGTTGCCACGCCTACAATGATTTTCGCGAGCTGTTGGCCAGGGATGACATCGATGCGGTGACCATCGTTACGCCAGACCATTGGCACGCAGTCATGACGATTCTTGCTGCCAAAGCAGGCAAGGATATTTACTGTGAGAAACCGCTGGCGCTCACCATCGGCCAACAACAGGCGATGATCAAGGCAGTTCGTCAGCAGGGACGCATTTTGCAAGTTGGCCTTCAAGAGCGCTCCAATCCGACCACCCGTTTCGCCTGTGAGTTGGTCCGCAATGGCCGCATTGGCGAGGTGAAAACGGTAACAACGCACGTCGGTCTGAACAACAAGGTGGGGCCCGGGCCGGGCTGGCAGCCGATGCCGGTGCCAGATGGCTTCGACTACGACCTCTGGCTTGGACCGGCTCCAGAGGCGCCATATCACCAGGACCGCTGTCTCTACCGGTTTCGCTTTAACTACGACTATTCGGGTGGGCAGGTCACCAATTACGGCACGCATTCCAACGACATGGCGCAATGGGCGCTAGGGATGGATGAGAGTGGACCAGTAGAAGTCGAGTACCTCGATGCCCAATATCTGCCCAAGGGAAGCCTTTTCAACACGGCAACGCACACGAAATTCCGCTGCCGCTATGCCACGGGCGCCGAACTCGTGTGCGAAACGAAGCAGCCCGACGTTCGCGTCGTCTTCGAGGGGACCGAAGGTCGAGTGGTGCTCGACAACGAAAGCAGAACTTTTGAGACCGTTCCCGAGAACTTAAAGAGCACGAAATTGGGCCCCAACGACGTCCGACTGTACCGGAGCGACGACCACCAGCGAAACTTCCTCGATTGCGTCAAATCGCGCGACGAACCTGCCGTGCCTGTCGAGGTCGGTCACCGTAGCACGACCGTATGCCATCTGGGGAATATTGCGATCAAACTGAAACGCCGTCTGCAATGGGATCCCGCCCTCGAACGGTTCACCGATTGTGACGAGGCGAATCAACTGCTCCATCGGGTGCTGAGGGCGCCGTGGCGCTCGGCAACGGCATCTGCTGGTTAGCCCGCATTTCTCACCAGTATTCTGCTACGAGTCAGCGTATCAGCGTCAGGGTACGAGCGTCATGGCAATCGCGTAATGTCTTGGCCGTTGCAGGTGCCCAAA